>JAEEGL013385037.1_pt1 | contig 12997 bp, 9 predicted proteins | sample 9134231 | NCBI WGS metagenome assembly JAEEGL01 (sample SAMN16246548, study PRJNA631951) | gut metagenome | biome: gut microbiome; feature: rumen; material: fiber-attached | host: Bos | place: Iran: Karaj | collected 2018-10 | reverse complement strand
ATAGGAATAAGCTCGCCCTCCTGACGCATTGTTTCAATCATGTAATCGGATGTGCAGATTACGTCGTAATTGATTGAGCCTGCCTTGTATTTGGCATACATATCTTCAACAGATTCGTATTCTTCGTATTTGACCTTGATACCAGTTTCTTCCTGAAAGCGTTTTAAAACATCAGATTCAATATATTTACCATAGTTCAAAACTACGAGAGTGTCTGAATTATCCGAATCAGAACCGCAGCCTGTAAAGCTAAGCATTGGTGTGATTCCTAGTACAAATATGCTAAGGAAGCTAATTAATTTCTTTTTCATTATTTTGCAACTGCCTCCTTTCTGTCTGAACCCTTAAAGTTTATTACTAGAAGGAGTACAAATGCTAACAAGAAAAGGATAGTAGATAAAGCGTAAAGCTCAGGCTGGATTCCTTTTCTAAGCTGTGTGTAAAGCATTGTTGAAAGTGTGTTTACACCGGCGCCCTTTGTGAAGTATGTGATAGTGAAATCATCAAGGGACATTGTAAGAGCCATTAAGAAGCCTGATAAAACACCAGGGAAAATCTCTGGCCAAACAACTTTGCAAAATGCATACCAAGGTGTGGCACCTAAATCCATTGCAGCCTCAAAGCAAGCCTCTGACAAGGATTGTAATCTAGGAAGTACGTTAAAGATTACATATGGTACCGAAAATGCGATATGTGCAAGTACTACCGAAAACTCTCCAAGAGGAGTGAATCTGGTAAACAGAAGCATAAGAGAAATACCTGTTACGATATCTGCATTTAAAAGTGGGATGTTTGTTGCTCCCAACATAATTGCTGCATGTCTTTTCTTCATATAGTGGATACCGATGGCAGCTGATGTACCAAGGATTGTAGCCAAAACAGAAGATGACAAAGTGATTTTGATTGTAGTGCCAAGGGCACTCATAATGTCGTCGTTGGATGTGAGGTTGATGTACCATTTGAAAGTAAATCCACCCCAAACTGTACGGGACATTGAGTTGTTAAATGATAAAACAATAAGCACTATAATTGGTGCATATAAAAACAAAAATACAAGTCCAAGATAGAGGTTGGAGAATCCCTTTTTAACTTTTGTCATACAAGCATACCTCCATTCTCGGAATCATCAATGTTGTTCATTATTCCCATTGAAAGTAAAACGAAAATCATGAGAATGATTGAAAGACCTGAACCAAGATTCCAGTTTCTGGCAAGGGTAAATTCCTGCTCGATAACATTACCGATAAGAAGAACTTTGCCGCCGCCTAATAAATTAGAAACAACGAATGATGATAACGCAGGAACAAATACCATAATGATGCCTGAAATGATTCCGTCTCTAGAGAGAGGAATTGTAATTTTGGTAAATGTAGTCCACCAATTGGCGCCCAAATCCGAAGCAGCCTCGATTACCTGGTCGTTGATTTTAGAAAGTGCATTATATATAGGTAAAATCATGTATGGCAAGAAATCGTAAACCATACCCAGCGTAACTGCTGCCTTTGTATAAAGGATGTGAATTGTAGGCAAGCCGAGAGTAGAAAGAATGCTATTTAAAATTCCGTTGTTGGAAAGAATAATCTGCCAAGCAAGGATGCGGAGCATGAAATTCATCCACATTGGAAGGATAAATAGAAATACTACAAAGCTTTTATTTGTAATTTTTAAGTTGTGTAATATAAGGGCTACAGGATAAGCGATAATAAGGCAAATCACTGTTGTGAAAAATGCCACCTTGATTGAAAGCCAAAGTGATTTCAGGTGAACTGGATCTGCGATGGCTGTAAGGTTTTCGAATGTAAGGCTCCCTTCCTGAGTTGTTATTGCGTAACCTAAAATGTAGAAGAGTGGAAGTATTGTGCAAATCAATACCCAAAGAGCATAAGGCGCAGCAAGGAAGCTTGTTCTGAGTTTATTAAACATCTTCCTTTAATACCTCCTCGTCCTCTGATTCTGGTTTGTTCATGATTTGGATGTTGAATGGAATAACATTGAGGGATACCTTTTGACCAACCTCAAAGTATTTTGTTGTGTGAACAAGCCACTCGTATTCTCCACACTGAACGTCAAGCTCGTAATGTACGCCCTTGAACAAGCAATCGGTAATAACGCCGTCCATAAATCCCTTGCCAGGAGCGTCAAGCTCAACGTCCTCAGGACGGATAACAACGTCTACAGGCTTCATAGTACCGAATCCCTTATCAACACAAGGAACCTGAACCCCAAGGAATGAAACCAACTCATCCTTAATCATGATTCCTTCGATGATGTTAGATTCACCGATGAAATCTGCTACGAATGCATTCTCAGGCTCGTTGTAAATGTCCTCTGGTGTACCAATCTGCTGGATGTAACCCTGGTTCATTACAACTATGGTATCTGACATAGTAAGAGCTTCTTCTTGATCGTGTGTTACATAAAGGAAAGTAATGCCAAGCTCTTGCTTGATTTTCATAAGCTCGTACTGCATGTTCTGACGAAGCTTAAGATCTAGTGCTCCAAGTGGCTCATCTAAAAGAAGAACCTTTGGCTCGTTAACAATGGCACGAGCGATAGCGATACGTTGCTGCTGACCACCTGAAAGTGAGTCGATGGAACGTTTCTCAAATCCGTCAAGATTAACAAGCTTTAGAGCATATTTGATTTTATCTGCAATGTAATCTTTTGATTTTTTCTGAATGTTGAGACCAAAAGCGATATTTTCCTCGATTGTCATGTGTGGGAAAAGTGCATACTTTTGGAAAACGGTATTGATTGGTCTTAAGTTGGCTGGTAGAGCAGTGATATCGTTGCCATTAAGATAAATCTTACCTGAATCAGGTCGTTCGAAACCGCCTAAAAGCCTAAGTGTAGTGGTCTTGCCACAGCCTGATGGACCGAGAAGTGTCACGAAGGTGTTCTCTTTGATGTAGAGATCTAGTTCATCGAGAACAAGTTGTTTTTCATAGCTTTTTGACACGTGGTCGAATTGAATAAATTCCAATACTTTATCCTCCTTTTATACATTGGCATTATTCTAATTTATGTATAGAAAAAGCTCCGAATCAGACTCGAACTGACGACCCCCTCATTACGAGTGAGGTGCTCTACCAACTGAGCTATCGGAGCGTATTTTATTAATACCAAATATTGCCTTAATCGCGATTAATATAGTAATATAATGAGGTGAAAAAATCAATTAAATTGTTGAGAAATACATATCTTTTTATTATAATGACTCTAGTAAAAATGATATAAAAATTTTAGGAGAAAAAAATGGAAAGAAATAAGAAAAAAGCATTACCTTCTTTTGATTTTAGAGATCTTTTTTCAAAGGATAATTTACCATTGTTTTGTATTGTTGGCTTAGCGGTTTTTGCAGTTGTAGCAATTGTAGTTTCAGCAGTGGCATTTGATATCAATGTTGTAATAGCATGTATTATGGTACTTTTAGAGGCAGGATTAGCAGCGTGCCTTAACAGAATCCCAATCTGGATTCATGGACTTGTATTTATCTCGCAGATAGTTATCGGCATCATTGCTTCACAGGTTCCATTCATGATTTTCATGGCATTTATTTATGTTTTCGCCATTGCTTTTTTATATGTATGGTCAAATAAATAATGAATAAAATTAATTACCAAAGAGAATTAGATAATTTAATAAATCAACTTACAAAAGAAGGCCAAGTGCCTTCTTTATTACTACATAGCTGTTGTGCGCCATGTAGTAGTTATTGCATAGAATATCTGTCTCAGTTTTTCAAGGTGACAGTTTTTTACTATAACCCTAATATTTACCCTGATGAAGAATATCTCCATAGGGTAGAGGAGCAACAGCGCTTTATCAAAGCTTTTCCTACCAAATATCCAGTGGAGTTTATCGAGGGTGATTACGATAAAAATCGCTTTTACGATATGGCTAAGGGCCTTGAAAATGAGCCGGAAAAGGGCGCTAGATGTCACAAGTGCTACGACCTTCGTTTGAGGAGAACAGCAGAAGTGGCAAAAGAAAAAGGGTTTGACTTTTTTACAACAACACTTACAATATCACCAATGAAAGATTCTCAGGTGCTTAATGAAATCGGCGGCAATATTGGAGAGGAGCTTGGCATCAAGTGGCTTCCAAGTGATTTCAAAAAGAAGGAGGGCTACAAGCGTTCCACTGAGATTTCAAAGGAATACGATATGTATAGACAGGATTATTGCGGTTGCGTTTATTCATATAGGGATAGACAGGCCCAGAAGAGACAGGAGGATTAGTTATGGCACAGTTGTGGGGCGGTAGATTTACCAAGGCTACCGATCAGATGGTTTACGATTTCAATGCTTCAATCGGTTTTGATCAGAAGCTTTTTAGTCAGGATGTTCGTGGCAGCAGAGCTCATGTTAAAATGCTTGCATCAGTAGGCGTTATTACAGAGGCAGAGCGAGATGAGATTTTAGCTGGTCTTGATGGTATTGAGGCAGATGTAGAATCAGGAAAACTTGAGATTACTTCTGAATACGAGGATGTTCATAGTTTTGTTGAGGCTAATTTGATTGATAGAATTGGTGATGCTGGAAAGAAGCTTCACACTGGCCGTAGCCGTAATGACCAGGTTGCTCTAGATATGAGACTTTATACACGTGATCAGGTGGAGAAAACTGCTGATGAATTGAGACATTTGCTTGGCACTATTCTTGGCATTATGGAAGAGCATATCGATACAATTATGCCTGGATTTACACATCTTCAGAAGGCCCAGCCTATTACTTTGGCACATCATATGGGCGCTTATTTTGAAATGTTTAAAAGAGATGTATTGCGTTTGCAAGACATTAGAGAGCGCATGAATTATTGTCCTCTTGGTTCTGGAGCTCTTGCAGGCACTACATATCCATTGGATAGAGAGATGACAGCGAAGCTTCTTGACTTTTATGGTCCTACAGCAAATTCTATGGACGGGGTTTCAGATAGAGATTACTTGATTGAGTTTTTATCTGCACTTTGTACTATCCAGATGCATCTTTCTCGTTTCTCTGAAGAGGTTATTATCTGGAACAGTAATGAGTATCGTTTTGTGGAGATTGATGATGCATATTCTACCGGAAGCTCTATCATGCCACAGAAAAAGAACCCTGACATTGCAGAATTAGTTCGTGGTAAGACAGGTCGTGTATACGGCGCCCTTACATCACTTCTCACTACAATGAAGGGTATTCCACTTGCATACAATAAGGATATGCAGGAGGACAAGGAGATGGCTTTTGATGCCATGGAGACAGTTCAAAATTGCATCGTTTTATTTGATGGAATGCTTGAGACCATGACTTTCAATAAAGAGGTTATGGCTGCTAGCGCCAAAAATGGATTTACAAATGCTACAGATGCAGCTGATTATCTTGTTAATCATGGAGTGCCATTTAGAGATGCTCACGGCATTATCGGGCAGGTTGTTCTTTATTGCATTGAAAAGGGCATTGCTATCGATGACATGAGCCTTGAAGAGTTAAAGGCTATTTCACCAGCCTTTGAGGCAGACATTTTTGATGCCATTTCTATGGAGACTTGCGTAAATAAGAGATTGACAGTTGGTGCTCCTGGACATGACGCTATGGTTCAGGAAATAGCTAGCTGCAAAGCGTTTTTAGCATAGAGCTTATTAAATTACTAAAGCCAGGGGTTAACCCTGGCTTATTGTATTTTTATATAGAGAAAACAGTGTTATAGAAATCATTATGCCTGCCACAATGTCTGTAAACCAATGGACGCCGGATTTGAATCTTGCTGCAATTCCAATGAACATTATCAGAATGAACAAGTATTTGATTATGTTGTACAAATACTCGTTTGATATGAATCGTTTCGTGGTTAGAATGGCTGTGGACATTACTGTTCCCAAAACTAATGTATGAGTTGAAGGGAAGGATGGCTCTACTTCCTTTTGTCCTGGCATGATAATAGGTCTGTAATTGATAGGAACCTTTTTAAAGAAAACATATAATGCACCAACAATTACATAAAGTATTACTAGACACATTAGCATTTTCTTATTAGATGCATCAAAGCTTCTAGACACTAGGCTAAATACAAATAATAGTGTGAAAAATGCAGCTATCGCAAATGCGATATACATCATAATGTCTGACATCATTACCATAAGCTTACTATAGGGAATGACGGCTCTGAAGGAATCATTTAAATCTGCAAAGCCTACAGCAGTATGGTTTGGACCTATTGTTTGTCTGTCAAATACGCAAGCTAGCAAAGAAAAGATTAGAGTAGTGACAAAGCAAACTATTGTGTATTTATATCGTTTAGCCATACATAACACCTCGTTTCTTCGCAATTGTTTCTGTTAATTAAGTTATACCTTAAATTCAAAGGAAATAATATGTTTTCACATTTTTTTTAAAATTGGCTAAAATAGATAATTAGTACTTGCATTAATTATTCAAGTTTATTATAATACTTCTCAATGACGGACAAATGTCCGCGTCAGAAATACAACAGACAAGGAGAGTTTTTTGAAATGAGCGAGAAATTAAAGGTCGGAATTCTTGGTGGTACTGGTATGGTTGGACAGAGATTTATTTCTCTACTTGAAAATCATCCATGGTTTGAGGTTACAACAATTGCAGCAAGCCCACGTTCTGCAGGACAGAGATACGAGGATGCTGTAGGCGGCAGATGGAAAATGGATACTCCAATGCCAGCTGCAGTAAAGGACATCGTTGTTAAGAATGTTAACGAGGTTGAGGAAGTTGCAAAGGAAGTTGATTTTGTATTCTCAGCTGTAGATATGTCAAAAGACGAGATTAAGGCCATCGAGGAAGCATATGCTAAGACTGAGACTCCAGTAGTTTCAAATAACTCAGCACATAGATGGACACCAGATGTACCTATGGTAGTTCCAGAAATCAATCCTCAGCACATGGAAGTTATCGAGTTCCAGAAGAAGAGACTTGGAACAACTCGCGGTTTTGTTGCCGTTAAGCCAAACTGTTCAATTCAGTCATATGCTCCAGTTCTAACAGCTTGGAAGGAGTTTGAGCCATACGAGGTTGTAGTTACAACATACCAGGCTATCTCAGGCGCAGGCAAGACATTTAAGGATTGGCCAGAGATGGAGCACAACATCATTCCATTTATCTCAGGAGAAGAAGAGAAATCTGAGAAGGAGCCACTTAGAATTTGGGGCGAGATTAAGGATGGCGTTATTGTTCCAGCTGATGATGTTAAAATCACTAGCCAGTGTATCCGTGTTCCAGTTCTTAACGGACATACAGCAGCTGTATTTGTAAAGTTCAGAAAAGCCCCTACAAAGCAGCAGCTTATTGATGCTATCAACAATTTCTCAGGTGTTCCACAGGAGCTTCAGCTTCCTTCAGCACCAAAGCAGTTTATCCGTTATATGGAAGAAGATAACAGACCACAGGTTGCCCTTGACGTTGACTATGAGAATGGCATGGGAATCAATGTTGGACGTCTTCGTGAGGATAGTATTTATGATTGGAAGTTCGTTGGACTTTCTCACAATACTGTACGTGGTGCTGCAGGTGGTGCAGTGCTTTGCGCAGAGCTTCTCAAGGCTCAGGGATATATCACAAAGAAGTAATTCATTACCCCTTCTGATTTATGATCAGAGGGGGTATTTTTCTGTTTATAATAAAATAGTAATTAAATTATAATAAAATTCTTTTTTACTGTAGCGCGATAAAGTGAATTGTGTTATGATAGTACCCGTACAATTAGATAACACGTCATTTTAGGGAGAAATGTTATGGTTACGAGAGCAAACGAACTTAAGAAACTTGAGGCAATTTACCAAAGTAATGAGAATAACTTTGTGTTAATGTACGGGAGAGAAGGTAGTGGGAAAAATTCACTTTTAGATAATTTCACGACAGGAAAGTCTTATTTCTATTATAGAAGTCGTCAATGTTCTGATGACAAACAACTTCATTATATGAGCAAGCAGATTTGTGAAAATTATGATAGAACAGCTGCTTGTGAGTCTTTTGATGAATGCTTCAAAAGCTTTCGCTCAAAGGATGGTTCCAAATTCATAGTTATTATTGATGATGCAGGATACTCAATTAAAAAGACTAATGACTTACTAAATAGCCTTATTTCATTAAAAAATAAAAAGCTATATCCTGGTAAGGTTATGATTATTGTAGTTAGCTCTTCAATTGTTTGGGGCGAGCAGACTTTTGCAGATATTGCTGGAGCTAATAAATCAATAGTAGATGAGACAATAAAGCTTGAAAATCTATCATTCCTTGATGTGGTTCGTTCGTTCCCAGAATATTCTGTTGCCCAGTGCGTCAGCACCTATGGAATTATTGGCGGAGTTGCAGAGTATCTTGACAGATGGAGCGGTAAAAAGAGCATTAAGGCAAATATATGCGAGCATATTCTTAGTCCTACTGGATTTTTATCAAAGGAAGCAGAAGGATATATTTCTACAGAGCTTAGAGAGCTTTCTTGCTACAATACCATTTTAGGTTCCATTGCTGCTGGTAATGAAAAACTAAACGATTTGTTTGAGGATACAGGATATTCTAGAGCAAAAATTTCAGTATATATGAAGAATCTTGCAGCATTTGATGTTGTTGACAAGGTGGTATCTTTTGAGACTGGTGGCTGGGACAATACCAAAAAGGGCGTTTATAGAATAACAGATCCTTACATTAATTTCTGGTTCACGTTTATTTACCCTCATTTATCAGAGCTTGTGTCCTTTACACCTGAGGCCTTCTACGATAAATTTATTGGACCAAACCTTGATAATTATTTACAGACATATTTTGTAAATGTTTGTCGCGAATACTTACATTTATTAAATATGGTTGGACAGCTAAATATCAAGCTTACCAAAATCGGTACATGGATTGGTAAGGAAGGAACTATTGATGTAATTGGTCAGAGTTCAAATAGAGAGAATGTTGTTGGTATTTGTAATTGGGCTGACAAAACGATGGGATATGAGAGATATGAGGAATTATTAGAGTCAATGAAAAAGGCTCGCATTACAGCAAATACAATTTTCCTTTTCTCAGCCACACGTTTTGATGCTAAATTACATGAGCTATCCAGAGAAAATAAATCTGTTGTCTTAGTAGACATGACAGAATTATAAAGTTATAATTATTAGAGCCCTTTGCAGGTAGCAAGGGGCTCTTGTGTTTTTAAATCACGAATTAATTTATTAAAGGGAGTTTATATTTTGGGTAAAAAGCTAATCATCACTGAGAAACCATCTGTTGCCAGAGACTTTGCTAGAGTTTTGAAGGTTAGTGGAAATAATAATGGCTTTATCGAAAATGACCAGTACGTTATTAGCTGGTGCTATGGTCATTTAGTTCACATGGTATATCCAGAGGAATATGATCTCAAATTCAAGAGATGGACTTTAGAGGATTTACCTTTTTTGCCAGAAGAATATAAATACGGCGTTATAGAGTCTTCTGCGGAGCAATACAAAATAGTTAATGGCCTTTTACATAGAGAGGACATTGATACTGTTTATTGGGCAGGTGACTCGGGAAAAGAAGGTCAGACTATCGAGGAAAACATCCGTAACTACGGTGGTGTCCGTGAGGGTATGACAGAGCTTCGTGTATGGATTGATTCGCAAACTGATGATGAAATACTGCGTGGTATTCGAGAAGCAAAGCCAATGAGCGATTATGCAAAGCTTGGTGCTTCAGGTATCATGCGTACCATCGAGGATTATAGCTTAGGTATTAACTTTTCTCGTGCCTTATCTGTTAAATATGGTCGTTTGATTAATGACGCCGCTGCCACATCTGGATATTCTGCAATTGCCATTGGACGAGTTATGACTTGTGTTCTTGGAATGGTTGTTGAGAGAGAACGTGAGATTAGAGGCTTTAATGAGGATCCTTTCTTTAAGATTGTCGGTAAATTTTCTAATGTTAACTTCCCAGCAGAGTGGAAAGCAGTAGATTCATCAAAATATTTTGAGTCTCCATTATTATATGGTGACAAGGGAAATGGCTTTAAAGAAAAGGAAAGTGCAGAAAAATTAATTGCAGAATTAACTAATGTTCCAGCGAAGATTTCTGACAAAGAATCTGGAATTTCAAAGAAAAAAGCTCCACTTTTATTTAACTTGGCGGAGCTTCAGTCTGAATGTTCAAAGAGATTCAAAATTTCTCCAGCAATGACTCTAGAGGTTATTCAGGAGCTTTACGAGAAAAAATATACTACTTATCCTCGTACAGATGCCAGAGTTCTTACAACAGCTGTGGCAAAGGAAATCACTAAGAACCTTAACAGATTACAAAGCTATGGTCCTACTGCAAAATATGTAAATGAAATCCTTAGGGATAAAAAATATATTGGTATCGAAAAGACCTCATATACTGATGATAGCAAGGTTACTGATCACTATGCCATCATCCCAACAGGTCAGTGCAATGGAATAGATAGACTTTCACCATTGTCTCAAAAGGTATATGAGCTTATTGTCCGCAGATTTTTATCTATATTTTATCCACCTGCAGAGTATAAAAACGTAAAGGTCACTGTAAGTGTTGGCCAGGAAAAGTTTTTTGCAGGAGCAAAGCTACTTGTTAAACCGGGTTATCTTGAGATTGCAGGTATACCAAAAGCTAAAACCAATGATGCTGCCGATTCAGAAAATGATGAAAACGGCGAAGATGCTGAGGATAGCTTCTCAAAGGAAGACTTCATCAAATATATAGAAGAAGCTAGCATTGGGGATGAGATTAATGTTAATGGCTTTGAATTAAAAGAAGGCAAAACTTCACCACCAAAGAGATATACATCTGGTTCACTTATTCTTGCTATGGAAAATGCAGGAAAGCTTATAGAGGATGAGGAGCTTCGTGAGCAGATTAAAACTACAGGTATCGGTACCTCAGCTACAAGAGGAGAAATTCTTGAAAAACTTGTTAGAATTGGATATCTGAATCAGAATAATAAAACTCAGATAATCACCCCAGAAAAGCTTGGGGAAATGATATATGAGGTTGTTTTACTTACAACTCCTTCCTTATTAAAACCTGAGCAGACCGCTAATTGGGAAAAGGGTCTGGAAGGTATTATTAATGGAACTGTAGAGTTTGCAGATTATCGTCAAGAGCTTGAGGATTACATCAGACGTGAAACTAAAAATATGATAGAGCAAGATTTGACACAGACCATTGCTCTAAATATTAATCAGTTTACTGGTAAGGAATCAAAGGGTCTTGCCACAAGAAAACCGCTTGGAATTAAATGTCCTGCATGCGGTGGTGAATTGACAACTACTTCCTTTGGGTATGGCTGTAGCAACTACACTAATGACGATATTAAATGTAGATTTAGCATTGGTCAGATAGCTGGAGTAGACCTTCCAGAAGATCAATTCATAAAGCTTGTGACAGAGGGCAAAACAGATTTAATTGAAGGATTCAAAAGCAAATCTGGCAAGCCATTCAAATCTGTTCTTAAAATGGAAAAGAATGAGGATGGAGAGTTTAGAGCTTCCTTCGATTTCTCTGAGACTCCAACTGAGTTCATAGAAGGACTTAATTGTCCAGTATGTAATGGAAGAATTTTTGCAACATCCTTTGGCTTTGCCTGTGAGCACAGATTCCAAGAAGAAAATCAGTGCTATTTCTCCATTGGAGAGGTTGCAGGTCGCAAAATTTCTTTAGATGAATTTAAAGCTCTTTTAACGGATGGTGTCACTGGAGTGTTATCGGGCTTTAAATCAAAAACTAATCAGAAATTCGATGCCAAGCTACGTTTAAAAACAACAGACGAGGGCAAAAAGGCTATTGTATTTGACTTTGATGGTATTGAGGCCACAAAGCTTGAGGGTTGTAAGTGTCCTGACTGTGGTGGTGCTATTGTTGTAAAAATGTCAGGCTATGGATGTGAGAAATACAGCTCAGCTGATGAAAACTCTTGCAAATTCTACATTGGTAAAACAATTGCTGGCAAGAATATTACACCTCAAATTGCTCAGGAAATTCTTACAAATGGTAAATCAGAAACATTGCGCGGCTTCAAAGGAAAGTCAGGCAAGAAATTTGATGCCAGATTAGTACTAAAGAAAAATGATGAAACAGGACGGTCTGAGGTAGTATTTGATTTTGATGATGTGGAGCCTAATTATTTGCCTGATGTGGTTTGCCCAGACTGTGGCAGCCAAATCATCAAAACTAATTTTGGATTTGCGTGTGCAAATTATTTCAATCAAGAAGATAAATGTAATTTTGTAATCGGAGAGATTGCATCCAAAAAGCTAACGGATGCTGATGTAAAAGAGCTTCTCACAAATGGCGTTTCAAAAACTATCAGAGGCTTCAAAGGAAAATCCGGCAAGAAATTTGATGCTTGCCTTATCCTTAAAAAGGATGAAGAATCAGGCAAAACAGAGGTGGCCTTTGACTTTGACAATGTTGAGGCCAAAGAAATCAAAGATGTTGTATGTCCAGTCTGTGGTGGCAAAATTGTTGTAACTCCATTTGGCTACGGCTGCAGTAATTACAACAAGGACGACCCTGAGAATTCTTGTAAATTTAACATTGGCCAAATTGCCGGAGTTAAATTAAAAGAGGCCCAAGTTAAGGAACTATTAAAGGATGGTATTACATCTGTTATTTTTGGTTTCAAATCTAAAAAGGGAACAAAATTCGATGCTAAGCTTGCTTTATCAAAAGACGAGGATGGCAAGGTTACTGGCATAACATTTGTTTTCGAGGATAATGAAGTAGAGCTAAAGGGCATCGTTTGTCCTAAATGTGGCGCTCCTTTGATAAAAAATCATTTTGGCTACAGATGTAAAAACAATGTGAGAGATAATCAGGATAGCTGTTCTTTCTATTTAGGAAAAGTAGCAGGTGTTGAGATACCTGAGGATCAGTTTGAAAAATTAATAAAAGAAAAGAAAACTGATGTAATTACTGGATTTTTAAGTAAAAAAGGTTTATATTTTGATGCTAGGTTAAAACTTAACGATGAATGTAGAACAGAGTTCGAATTCGAGAATTTT
>JAEEGL012927146.1_pt1 | contig 12997 bp, 6 predicted proteins | sample 9134231 | NCBI WGS metagenome assembly JAEEGL01 (sample SAMN16246548, study PRJNA631951) | gut metagenome | biome: gut microbiome; feature: rumen; material: fiber-attached | host: Bos | place: Iran: Karaj | collected 2018-10 | reverse complement strand
GCGTACTTGTCCCAGTGCTTCGCGAACCAGGCGTAGGTGGGGCCCACCGAAAGCTCGTTCGAGAGGCAGTAGTAGCGGATCTTCGTGCACTTCCGCTCCTTCACGAGGTATTCGAGGCGCGTGGCGACGGCCTCGCAATACTTTGCCGCATCAAAATCGTCCGTGATCACCGGCATGCGCCCCGGTACGAGATAGAGAGTGGTGCCGGCGAGGCGGAAGGTCGCGTCGTAGTAGTCGGCGAAACGGTCCATCGCCTCGCGCGTCCAGTTCCAGTAGCCGGCGAACACGCGCGAGTAGGTGGGGGAGATTTCGCGGAACGTCTTCAGCACGCGCTGGTCGCGGAACTCCTCGGACATGAGCGGCGTCATCGTGGCTTCGGAATTGTGGAACCCGAAACCGCCCCACAGCCAGCGCTGATTTGGCTTGGTGAACACGATGCGGCTCTCCGCCGCCCCCAATGCAACGCCCGCAATCAGTACGCATGCCGACACCGACAATGCTTTTTTGATGTCGATCTTGTTCATCGCTTTCTAGTCCTGCAATTCCACTTCGGCGCGATGTGCGATCTTTACCGTACCAGACTCCCTACTCGTAACGGTAAAGGCGGAGCGAATTCGCCGGGATCGCCGCCGAAGGATCGACCTGGCCCGATTCGGGCTCCGTCACCGAGGCCAGACGCCCTTCGGACGAAACCGCCACGACGGCCGGCGCGGAATCGGCGTTCCACACCAGGACGCCGCTCTGCCCGTCGTCTCCGACCCAGCGGTTGGCCACGATCTTCTTCCCGCCCGTCAGCGTGAAGCCGTCCGTCGCCACGAACTTCCCGCGCAGAAGCAGGTCCTTGTTCGCACGCCGGAAGTCGCAGACCGTCCGCAGGTATTCGCGGTTCTGGTACCAGTCTTCCGTCCAATACCCGGCGATATGGTGCTTCGGCGCGTGGACCATGACGTCGTACGCGTTCGTCGCCGGACGGATGCCGCTCTCGCAGTAGCCGCGGTCCGGCACGTAGCGCGACTCGATGTCAATCCTGAGATTGGTGGCCGCCGTCGCGTTAGCGCGCGTGCGCGTCGCATACGGGCAGAAGAACCTGTCCGTGTAGATGACCTCGGGGAACGTGTAGAAGATGAGTTCCGGGAACGGTTCGACGGTCGCGTCGTCCTCGAAACGCCGCATGATCAGCTCGGAGTCGGTGAGGTCGCCGTTGCCCTGGCAGATGATGGTCGACTCGTTGATCGAATCGTTCCAGCCCTCCGCAAGAAGCGGCGTGTCGGGATAGGCCGCGCGGATCTCCGCGAGAATCTGGCGGAAGAAGCGCGGACGGTCTTCGCACCAGACGACGTCGCCGGGACGATGGCCGTGCGAGGAACTGAAGCAGAACTTGGGGCGGGACGTCCCCATCTGGTCGAAGAACAGGCCGTTGAAGCCGTATCCCTTCGCCTGGCGCGAGACCCTCAGCATCTGGTCGTACCAGGCCGGCGCCTGGAGGCAGGCGCGGTAGAAGTAATGTCCGTCCGTGTCCTTGAACTTGTTCCAATGTTCGAAAAACGATTTTCCGTTGCGTTCGACGAGCACACAGGCGTCGCCGTATTTCCGGCGCCAGTCCGTCGTGTTCTTCGTGCCCGAGGCGTCGTCGCCGACATCGATCAGCTGTCCGTTGAAATACGACGCGATGCGCAATCCGCGCTTCTGCAGCCCGGCAAGCCCCTTGCGCAGGCCCTCCTCGCCGCCCATGCGCTCGTCGGGATCGTAGATGGGATAGTTCGTGTCGTGTCCGCCGCGGTGCCAGCCGTGGAACTCGATGTGGCGGAGGCCGTGCGCCAACACGACGTCGCCGAGTTTCGCGAAGTCGGTGTAGGGATACTGGATCATCCGGCAGTTCTGCTGCTCGAGGATGAACTCGAAGAAACCCACCATGTCGCGGTCGGCCTCGCAGATCGTCGCCATCTGGTGGCACGTGTCCCACCACGTGCGGTATTCCCGCGCGGCGAAACGCCAGTCCACGCCCCGCTTCGCGTTGAAGACGGTCGGCGGAATCGCGAACGTGCAGCCGGGCGGAAGGTAAGTTGGCATCGCGACCGAGCAGAACAGTTCGTCACGCGCCGCGTCAAACAGGAATCCGCCCCGCTTCGGCGTCATCCGCTCGTCGCGCGACAGAAAGTAGAAGCAGCCCTCCTTGCCCGAGACGGCGTAGAACTGCATCTGCATCAAAATGGACGGATATTCGCAGCCCATCTCGCAGGTGAACTTCCCTTTCCCGGCGGACCGCCAGGGCATGCGAACGGACGCGGTGTCCTTCTTCGGAAAGTACCGCACGCGCTTGCCGAGCGACGAAGGATAGTGCAGCATCGTCTCGCCGCGGACGACCTTGACCGGCGCCGCCTGGCAACGCACCTGCGTGACGATGCAGCCGGGATCGCGGTTGACGACCACGCCCGTCCACTCGTCCGCGCCGGACGCATCCGGCCGCCGGGTGAGAACCACGGAGACGGCCAGCTCGCGGCCGCCGGCCTTCAGCGTCCCGTACGACAGGGAATCGCCGATGGACTCGACCCTCTGTTCCGCAAGGCGGACCACGTTCGTGGCCCCCTGCGACTCGATGTCCAACGACCAATCAAGCGGAATCGCCTCGCCGGCAAGCGCCAGACCACCGCACACGGCCCACGCGACGAGCGTGGGAATTCGCTTCTTCATTTGCATGTTCCTCATCATCTGTCTTTCGAATTAGTTGCAAAACTTCTTCTTGCTTTCGCTACTGGGAGGCTAGGAGTTTTGGAGATCTGGAGAAAACTTCAAAAAATCTCCGAAACTCCAAGACTCCTTTACTCCAAGCAGCGAAAGCAACCCGCGACCTTGCGGAATCTGAGGGGTTTTGCAACTGGTTCTTTCCTTTAGTTGTCTTTCAAATCCATTCGCGCACGTTTCAGCGGAAGATGACGTGAAGCCCTCCCAAACGCTGCTCCCGGCGAACGATGTCAACTCCCCACGTGCCGTCCACTGTGTTCTCGCTCAGCATGAAAAGGTTCCGGTTGTTGTACTTTCCGGCCAGGGAATCAACCCTCAGACGGTACCGCGTGGACGAGAACTGCCGATCTTCCGCAATCGCGAAACTGCCGTAGCAGGCCGTTCCCTCCCCGTTCGCATACGTGAAGCTCCTCTCGCCCCAGTCGTTGAAATCGCTGCGGCGGTCGATGACGATCCACTTGTCCCCGTACTTCGCCTCCAGCTGCCAGCTGCGCGGAAGCCCGACATCCCAGCCATTGAATGTCTTGTTAACCTCAATGACATAGTTGGTGAGCTTGACGGTCCTTCCCGCCATCGCGGACTCCGGCAACTCGTAGGAGAGGTAGAACGGGATTTCGCCCGTATGCCCCTCGGCATCGTTGAGCCAGCAGAACCCCCGATCCTCCTTCTTGCCGTTGAATATATGTTCAAGCGAGTCCCCGAGAGACGTGTATGCCGAACCGGTGATCGTCGGCGTCGTCGCGGTGTAGGTGCCGTATTTCACCGTCGCCCAGTCGACGAACCTGAGCGGATACTCGGCCGACGCCGTTTCGATCGTGCCGGCGATGTCCTTGCCCACATGGCCGAGAAGGCGAATCTCCGAGATCTGCAGCGCGCCCATGTTGCTTTGCGACGGATTGTAGCCGTCGATCGTCCCCCACACCTGCCGGGTGATGAGCAGCCGGTAGCGGCGGTACGCGGCCGAATTGGTGATGGCGAAGTCGAAACCGACCTGAGATCCTCCGTTCCAGGCCAGCGTATTGTCCCACAGCTTGAAGTTCTCGTATTCGTCCAAGGTGGTCCATTCCGACCTCGCCTCGTCGTATGCCTGGAACTTCCAGTCGCAAGGCAGCCGGAGAAACGCATACAGATGGTCGCGGCCGGTCATGATGGAATACCCGGTCACGACGATGTCGGCGCCATGGGCGTACAGGCTGTCGAATTCATACTCGATGTACGCGCCGCCGTGTTCGTAGGCGTTCGATACCTGGGCATAGCCTGAAAAGAAACGGTCGGTTCCTCCCGACGTCACCGCGCTGCCGTCAAATGCGTTCTCGAGCTCATAGCCCTCGCCGTACTTCGTAATGTTCGCGCTGATCTTCCGGGCATCCGGACCGACCCTGCGCACCGCCTCCGTCAAGTCGATCGCCCCCGCGTAGATCTTGTCGTCGATGTTCTCGCCCACATATCCCCAAAGCTGGATTTCCGAGATGACCAAAGCCCCCTTTCCGGAGTCCAGCGCATCCGCCTCGGTCCAAACGCCTTCCGTAATCCAATATTGAGCCGTGATCAGGAACCGATACCGGCGATACGCCTTCGAGTTCACGAAATGGAAATCGGCGCCATATTGTGTTTGGCCGTCGAACGTCGGACTCTTCCACGACATGAATCCATTCCATTCGTCCAGCGTGATCCAATCCGCCTGCTCCTCATCGTATGCCTGGAACTTCCATGTGCTCGGCAACCGCCTTTGGGCATGACTGACGTTGCTGCCGGTCATGATCGAATAACCGTCGATCACAATGTCCTTGCCCGCCTCGAAGTCCGAGGCTATCTGATACTCGAGCGTCACGCCGCCATTGGCATACGCATCCTTGACCGGTTGCGTCCCGCCGTAGCAGTACTCCGAGAACAGAGCTTCGGTCAAGACAGATGCCTTCCCGTCAAAGGCGCTTGCGATGGAACCGCCCCCGGGTCGTGTCGATTGCGTGATATTAGCCGTGACGGTCCTCTTGTCGCCCGCCTCGCGAACCGCCGCGGTGACATCGATTCGATTCCATGCGCCGAGAGCGCCAGAGCCGCCAACGGCAACGAACAGCACGGACAACCGCAGGAGACGCCCTGGAGCCGTCACATACAACCGATTTTCTTTCATTTAGTTTCTCCTTTCTTCACAACAGTTTCAAATCGTCATTTTGCGGAAAGGGCCGGAGCCGTCCTGAAAAGGCGCGTCTCGCCGAGACGGAAATCGACATTCACGACAGGACCTTCGCCGACGGCCTTGCCGGTCAGCGCATCCGTAACGGTTCCTGGCTGCCCGAAGTCGAGCGGCAGGGCTCCCTCTTCGCGGGCCTGGACAAGCACGTATCCTTCGGCCGCGCAGACAACTGCCTTGCCGGGCGGCGCATAGAGGTGCGCACCCGCCGCCTTCGCACGCGCGGCTATCGCGGATGCGGTCAGCTCCTGCGGCGATACCACCTCGACCACCTGCATGTCCGTGCGCCGCTTCAGCGCCTCGAGTTTCGCGCGGCGCTCGGGGGTGAGGCCCCGCGCATACACGATGAACACGAGCTTCGCGGGCGGAGGATTGTCAAGAATGTCGCTCAGGAGATACTGTCCGCAGGGGGCGCCGCACGTATCGAAACCGCGCCGTTGGAGGAATGGCCAGGCTATTCCCGGCGAATCCCATCCGTTCCCCATCAGGCTCTCCTCGTCCGCCACTACCGCGATCTCCGGCGAATAGGGGCGCTTCCTTCCCAGCATCTCCCTGTCTATCGGGGCGAGCTCGCGCCGGATATTCCATATCTCCGCATCCCTGAACCAGCCGTGCCCGAAGAGGTCCATCCACCAGTCGCCGTAGCCGCGCAACACCCAAAGGGCGGAATTGCGCAGGAACGTGTTGCGGGTGATCCACGGCGAATCGTTGATGAAGCCCTTCCCGGTGTAGTCGCCTATCGGCCAGGAACGGATGTCCTCGTGGTGCGTGCGCATGTCGTCCTCGCAGAACCAGAGGATTCCGCCGCGCATGATCGTCTCGGCCGCGCTCATGACAGGAGCCGATCCGGGCCATGTGCGGTCCGTGTAGCTGATCGGCGAGGAAAGCCCGTCGATCACGCCACGCCCGTGCCGCAGGAGCCAGTCCACGAAGAAATGCCCCGTCTCGGCGGCGCCGGCCCTCGCGGCCCCCAGCTCCCAGGTGTAGCCGTAGAAGAAGAACGCGAGCGACTTGCCGGACGATCCCCTCTTAACCGCCGCCCCCAGTTCGCACAGGAAGCTTGCCATCTCCTCCTGGCGGAACCGCCCGAACCCGATGACGCGCCGATCCTTGACCGGATCCCAGCGGCGGTCGGGGCGAACGGCCTTGCGCTCTTCTGGAGACGGCACCTCGGCCGTCGCGGCGTCCTTGTCGCCACGCGCCGCCAGCCACTTGCGGAACGCGTCGCGGGTGTGGACGTCGTAGCCCGAAAGGTCGGACGTCTGCGACAGCATGTAGAACCACTCTGCCGAGTTCTGCCCCGTCACCTGCAGCCCGGCGAAGTTGCGCGGGTACTTCGCGGAGAGATGCCGCGCCAGCCTCTCGACCGCCTCGCAGGCGGCTTTCCGGTAGGGGCGCGCGGAGACCGACGACATGCCGATTGTGAAGCCCTTGTCGAACTTCATCTTGAGAGAAGGATCGCGTTCCAGCATCCATGCCGGGGCGTTCGCGCTTACGCGCGGAACGAAAAGCACTTTCGGATTCGCCGCCACGAGGGCGTCGCACTGGCGGTCGAGCGGCGCATAGTCCGTCTTCTCGCCGTCTGGCGCCCACCAGTTCTCCCATCCCCAGGAAGTATCGGGCGAGAAGGTGACGAAATCCACGCCGGCATCGGCCGCCATCCGCGCCGTGTCGCAGAGCGTGTCGCCGTAAGGAAGCGGCAGGACGCGCTTCGCGCCGTCCGCCGCCGCGTACGAGACCTCATGCCTGAAGTACGTGCGGAACCGCGCGGCGCGGTGCGTGACGTGGAAATGGTAGTAATGTCCCTTCCTGAAGCGCAGGCCGTCGCGGACGAAATGCCGCGTCCGTTCCTCCCCCGCGCAGGGAAGCGCGTTGGTGGTCCACGTCGTACGATCCTCGATGAACGGGGCCGAGAACCACATCGGCTCGTCGTCGTCGTAGCCGTCGATGGCGATTCGCCCGGCGTCGGTATCGGCGTCCGGCCTGAAAGGAACGACAAATTCCCTCTTCTCGACCAGGGAGATCGGCCCCAGGCACGGCGGCGAACCGTAGTAGAAGCGGGGCGCTACGGCCTTGCCGTCCACGAAGATGCGCGGCCCGCCCGGCGTCTGCCGCACGCGCACGTCCACCTGCGCTACTTCGCCGGCCGCCACCAAGGCCATGAAAGCCAAGGCGGCACGGAACGAATGAACGAATCTCGACTTGTCTGCATTCATCAGGTTATCCTTATCCTATTTGACAATCTCCTTCGTGTCCGGAGCAAACGCGAACCCCGTCTGCTCCCGATCCTTGCGCAAATCCGCGACGAAGGATCGGAACGCGTCCGTGTCCGGCGCGAAGTAAAACACCTCGCACAGGTTGCCGTCGTTGACGAGCTGCAGCGTGCGGTCCGCCACGGCAACGGTTTCCTCCTTGTCGTCCAGGTAACGATAGATCCTGTACGTGCCGTTCTCCGCCACGGGGACGGAGGCCCGGCAGCGGCCGTCCGGCACCTTGTCGAAGTACAGGTACTTCTCGGGATCGAACGTACACTTGTAGTAGATGGGATACCACACGTCGGTGTACCACTTCTCCCGATCAGCGCGTTCCACGGCGCTGCGGTCGAACACCACCGCGCTCTCGCCGCAGGGGAGCCGGTACCGCGAGACGATGGCGTTGGACTCCTCCGCGCGCAAATGGACGAAGTCGAGGCCCAGCTCTTCCGCCAGCTGGCGCTTGCCCTCCTTGGACACGGGGAAATCGGTCACGAGCTTTCTGTCGGCGCGTTCCTTCAACCAGGCGTCAAGCTGTTGGCGCACGCCCGGACGGTCGATCTCCGATCCCGCGAAGATCACGCGCGCCTGCGGGAGGATGTCGGGAAGCTCCACGATGTCCGTCAGCTCGCAATCCACGCCCGCGTTCGCCAGCGCCGTGACCCACCAGCTGTGCTTTTCGCGTTCGAGTCCGATCCGCCGCCGGGAGAGCACGAACACGTCCGCGCGCCCAGCCTTGCGCGCCTTGTCCATCTGCGCGCGGCGGTAGCCGCGGATCGAACCGAGCAGATGCCGCTCCGTCATGTCCGCGAAGATGCGCGCCTTGGAGCCGGGTTTCCGGTTCCGCAAGTCGCTCCAGATCGAGCAGCACCCGACATGATCGTACTCGAAGGAGTCGAAACCGAGTCCGGCGAGGAAATAGGCGATGGCGTACGCGGTGCGCGGCGACCAGTACGGCTGGCTTCCGCCGCCGCCGCGCGAGGTCTCCATCGTGATGCCGAACCGCTTGCCCACGCGCCCCGCCTCGCGGATCCAGATGCCCGATGTGCGGTTGATGCGGTCGATGCCCTTGGGCGTGCCGCTGAAGAATTCCGGCGACACGCATCCCGTGTCCTTCAGCTTGAGAAGAAACAGGTGGTCGTTGGCGTTCACCGGACCCTCGCCGTTAAGGAGATAGTCGTACGTTCCGCCGTATGACGCCGCGCGCGCGTTCCACCGCTGCGCCTGCAGAAGCCATTCGTAGTTCCGCAACAGATGGAACACCTCCATCTGCCGGCCGCCCAGCGCGCCGCGCGCCTTCCGCTCGGCGCTCGTCGGGGGCGTGTACTGCGCCCAGTCCGTGATGCCGCAGTCCTGCGGCGACGGGTCGCGGCCGTGGTAGATGCGGTAGTAGTCGGCGAAACGGATCGTCCTCTCCGGCTCCACGCTTCCGTCCGGACGCCGGCGCGCGGCCAACACCAGTCCCTCGTCGGCGCCGGCAAGATCGCGGCGGAACGCCTCCACGGAGTCCGCGCCGTACCCCCACAGGCCGAACTTGTACGGCCACACGTAGTCGTACGTCTGGAAGTTGTTCACGCCGCGCGAGGCGCCGTACACCAGATGCTCGTCGAGCGCGTCGCGGATCAGGGGATGCGTGGCCATGATGGAATTGAACTTGAAGTCCTGGCACTTGCCGAACTCGTTCCGGGGCAGGGCGTCGTACAGCGCGGGGTAGCGGAGGCCGTGCTGCGACTTCTGATACTGGTAATGCACGTTGTCCGGCAGCGAGTCGATGAGCTCCTTCACGGCCGGCTCGAGCGAGTCGCCGCCCGACAGCACGAGATCGTATTCGGGAAACCATTTCCTCGCCCACGCGGAGAGGTTGGCCATGTCCGCCCGGTTGCGCAGGACCGTCCAGGTGGCAATCCCCAGCTGGATGCGGGGACGCGCGGGAAGCGGACGGAACTTCGCCGCCCGGTCCGCCCCCGCCGGCATGCCCTCCACGTAGGACGGCCGACGCTCGTTCAGCAACTCGTAGACGGTACCGTCCGCACATTCCACGCGGGGGTTCGCCACGTACATCTCCACGCGGCCCGCGCCCGCGAAGAGCAGCGACACGTCCGTGAGCCTGTTATGCGGCACGAGCTGCGGGGCAACCGAGACCGTCTGCCATGCGCCTGTCGCGCACAGGACGGAGGTGATGTCGCCCGTCTCCGTGAAATTCTTCCCGTCCGTCAGGCACCCCGACTGGCGCGCCCTGAGCGTCACGCGCGCCGTCCCGTCGGCGGACATTGGCCACACCTCCATCGCCACGCGCCGCGCCTTCATCCCGATGTACGGCGGTATCCACTCCGAGAGGGGGTGCTTCAGGTTGTACTCGCAGAAGTTCACCCACCCCGCACGGGATTTCTCGCTTCCCGCCTGCGCGGGATAGGCCAGGCGGACAGGGTACTTCCGTCCCTCGAAGGAATCGACCACCCGCATCTCGACGTTGGTGCCGGTCAGGCGCCAGGCACGCAAAGAGATCGGATTCGCTCCCGTTTCCGGTATCGGTTCCGACTTGGACAGCGCCTGCAAGGCGGGATGCTGTGCGAAGCCTCCCGTCGGCCAGATGACCGCCACTACCGCGAGAATTGTTGCGAACTGTATCCTCATCCTCATCTTCAAATCCATTCGCGCGATTTCGCCCGAACGCGAAAATTATCCCAAAACATCGTCCGTGGAGCAAGGCTTACTGGTATTTTTTCAAACAACAAAAATATCCGTTTTCAAACAAAGCGAAAGATGTTATACTCGTGGCCATGCAAAAAAACGTGGTGATACTTCTCCGTACCGGAATCGCCACCGGGCGCAACATCCTTGCCGGGATTCTCAAGCGGATCACGAACACCGACAACTATGCCATCCGCATCGCCAGCGACGCGGACTACTTCCGTCAGCTGTCCGCATCCGCATCGGCGATCATCGCGGACACGACCGCGCCCGCCGACGTGGTTCAAAAGGCGATCACCGACGGGTTGCCTGTCGTATTGCTCAACGACTGGCGCTTCAAGGAACGCTATTCCAACCTCGGGCACATCCGCACGGACGACAAGGAAATCGGTTTCAAGGCAGTCGATTACCTCACGTCCATCGGCAGGTTCAGGTCGTTCGGGTACGTGCCAGCCTACACGGAAAAAGAATGGTCCGTGAAACGCGGACGCGCCTTTGCGCACCGGCTCAGGAGCAAAGGTCACGTCTGCCGCGAATTCGACGTGTCCGAAAACGGGAAAGCCCAGCTCGGCGCATGGCTGAAATCCCTGCCCAAGCCCGCAGCCGTGTTTTGCGCATGGGACAATGTCGCCGCCGACGTGGCGTTTGCGGCCCAAAAGGCACATGTCCGCATTCCCGCGCAGATGGTGCTCCTTGGCGTGGACAATGACGAAACGTATTGCATGTCCACGAATCCGCAGACGTCCAGCATCGAGTTCGATACCGAGAACGAGGGGCACATGGCCGTCGACCTGCTGCTCAGGATGATGTCGTCGCGGAAAGGCAAGTCCGCACGGACGATCTGCTGCGGCAATGTCAAGCGCATCGTCGAGCGCGAATCGACGCGTCCGCCGGCGCCGGCCGCCTACCTGATCGAACGCGCGACGGCGTTCATCGCCGAGAACGCGGTCAAGGGCATCGGCCCGAAAGACGTCGCCGCATATCTCGGCGTCTCGCGCACGCTGTTGGATCTCCGTTTCCGCGAAATGGGAAGCGCGACCGTCGGCGAACTGATCTTGAAGCAGCGTCTCGCCGCGCTCGCGGTCTTGTTGCGCAAGTCAAAAGGGCCGATTGCCAGGGCCATCAGGGAATGCGGCTTTGGCAGCGTCAACCATGCGAAAGCGGTCTTCAGGAAACGCTTCGGCATGACCATGCGCGAATGGCGAAGCAACCGATGAGATGGCTCGCCTGGGATTCAGGCGAAAGGCCGTCTGGAGACCTAGGCGTCCCGGACGATCTTCACGCCGGAGACGGTGCGCCGCTTCGTGGAGAACGCGATGCCGATGAGGGTGATCGGCTTGCCGGAGGGACGGAACCGGTCGGTGTAGGACTTGTCCTGGATCTGCTCGATCGCCTTCTTCGCCGTGGAGTCGCGCTTCACCTCGATGATGTAGGCGTCCGTCGCCGTCTCAACGGTGAGGTCGATGCGGCCCTTGTGCGTGTGCACCTCGCCGCCCACGTTGATGCCGATCACGCGCAGCACCGCGTACATGATCGCCTGCCACGACTGCTCGTTCTGCTGGTCGGTGAGATCGTAGGGGATCGCCGCGAAGAACTGCTTGAACGCCTCAACGAACCGGTCGGGATCGCGGGCGAGAAGAGCCTTCACGACTTCCGCCGCGACATTGACCGTGTAGGACGTATCCTGTCCGACATAGACAGCCGACAGATCCTTTAGAAAGGAGTTCTCCACCTCCAGATTGGGGAATCCGAGCGTATAGCGGCGCATCGCCTCTATCTGTTCGAATCCCTTGATCGTAAGATAGCCTGTCTGGAAGAGAAGCGTGACCGGTTTTATCCTCTCGGGTTCGTATGCGTCGAGATCGTTGTCTTCTATCGTGAGACTTGATACGTCCATGGGCTTCTTGCGGAAGAAATCAATCAGGAACGTCGGTATCGCGGTCTTCGACCACCAGTTGGCGAGCTCCATGGAATCGAACGTCATGCCGAGCGAGACGGGGTTCACCACCGTCTCGGCATCCTGGTGGAATCTGTAGCCGTCGTACCACTTCACGATATCGGCGAACGCGCCGTCGACGCCTTTGCCCAGCTTCTCTCCAAGGGCTGCAAGGCATTGGGGAAAATTCGCGCGCACTTCCTCGTGCGTGTAGCCGAAGAGCGTCGCGACGGCTGCGTTGAGCGTGTAGTCCTTGAGGTTGTTGAGATCCGAGAATATCGACACCTTCGAGAACTTGCTCACGCCCGTGATGAAGAGGAACCGCTGCTTGCCCTCCAGCGTCTTCAGCACGGAGTAGAACGCCTTGAGCGCCTCCTTGAACTCCGTCACCTGCGACGTCATCAGGTGCCCGAGAAGCGGCTTGTCGTATTCGTCGATGAGGACGACCACCTGGCCTTCGTCCTGCGACCTTTCCCCATCGGAGCCATGCTCCGCCGCAACCTTGCGCTGCTCCTCCCACGCCCGGTCGTATAGGTCGCTGATAAGGTTCTTGAACGCAATCGACGGGTTTTCGTCGTCCCTGAACGCGACGCCGTTGCGCTTGGCCTCGTCCTTCAGCATGTCGCGCCAAAACTTCTTGAGCTCAGGCACGGTCGCGGTCTGGGCGCTGCCCATGTCGAGATGGATGACGGGCCACTTCCTGGACCAGTCCCACTCCGGCTCGATGGCCAGGCCCTCGAACAGGTCGCGCTTCCCCTCGAAGAGGCACTTGAGCGTGGAGACGGCGAGCGACTTCCCGAACCGGCGCGGTCGCGCGATGAAGAACTGCGAGCCGCGCGACAGGTCGGCAAGCTGCTTCAAGATGGCCGTCTTGTCGACGTAGGTAAAACCTCCTCCGCGGAGCTTCTCGAACGTGTAGATGTCTGTCGCCGCTTTTTCCATGGCACAGAGTATAGCATTTCATGCGCGGACTAGCCCATGAGCAGTTCGAAGTCCTCCTCGATCGGCGGACGTCCGTATTCGCTGATCTCGTAGGATTCCACCATTTTCGGGACGGGCCTTCCGGGATACTGTTCGCGCCAGGCCTGGGCGAAGCGCTTCGCGTCGTTGACCTTGCGCTTGGCCCAGTATTTCTTCAGATAGGCGTTGCGGCCGGCGATGTTGGCCTTGCGGTCGCCGATG
>JAEEGL012364911.1_pt1 | contig 12997 bp, 10 predicted proteins | sample 9134231 | NCBI WGS metagenome assembly JAEEGL01 (sample SAMN16246548, study PRJNA631951) | gut metagenome | biome: gut microbiome; feature: rumen; material: fiber-attached | host: Bos | place: Iran: Karaj | collected 2018-10 | reverse complement strand
TCAATTACTACATAGCAATGTATTTTTATATGATACATCAATAAATCAATATAGAATTCCTCATTAGTAGGTGTTTGTAATTTATGTTCTTTACCTACTAAAGAGAATCCTGGTCCTAGTTCATTTAAAAATTTAATAATATTATCTACCATTTGGTTCTTTAAATCTTTCTCATTTTTAATATTATCTTTATCTAAAAAATCGAAGACATAAGTATCTTTAAATAATTCACTAGATAAATCATCAGATTTAACAGCAGAAGAAGTTGATGGTTCAATTAGTGAACGCTCATATGATTTCATAGCTATTTGATTTAAAACCATAGATCTACTCCATCCATTTTTATATGTAGCGTTAATATACCATAACATTTCTTCATGAGATTTAGATTTCATTGTAATCTCAACTAAAGTATACCATGGAATTTGTGCAGCAGGTTGCTGCATAATTTCATTATAATTGTAATTAGATGCTATTTGTGACATATAATGGAGATTTCTTAATGAATATCTCTTGCCATATTCGTTTAAATCATTAGCTAAATTTTGTATATATTTACTTCCCCAAGTTTTTCTTTGGTTTATGATTGTACCTATTTCATAATAGGTTAATATCATTTGGCTATTAACATAAACCATAGCTTTATTTTGGTTTTGTCTAATAGTTTCTTTAATTTTACTAAGATCATCAAAATAATCTTTCTCAAAATTGTTCTTTTTAAGTTCATTTTTCATGCGATTTCCTCCTTATTTTTCTCAAAAAGAAAACTCCACTGCTATATCAGCAATGGAGTAATTTTTTTTATTAAGTTGTAATTTCGACACAATAAATTTCATCATATTTACAACTTCCTTTATGAGTTAATTATACCATTTTTCTAAGAAAAAGTCGATAATTGAAATCTTATTATTTAAGTTAAAAACTAAATATTATATAATAAATAAAATTATGGTAATTTTGGGAGTGGTATTATGGCAAGCAGTAAGGATTATTTAAAATATGTTTTAGATCTATTAAGAAATTTAGATAGTATCACTTATAAAAAGATGATGGGAGAATATCTTTTATATAAGGATGGAATATTATTTGGTGGAATCTATGATGATAGATTCTTAATTAAGATAACTAAATCAAATAATAATCTACCTTTAGAGATTCCATATGAGAATGCTAAAAAGATGTATTTGGTAGATACTGAAAATCCAAGTGAAATAGAAGTATTAGTTAATAATGTAGTTAATGATTTAGTGAATTAGTAATATATTTTATGAAAATTTATGAAAACAAATGTTAACTTATGTCTTAAAAATTGGCTATAATTTTCAAAAAAACCCTTAGTTAAGACGTAAAAACGATTTCAAAAAACGACCATGAAAACATTGAAAAAATTAATTCCATATGTTATAATTACTTTGCTTTTTGATTGAGGTGAGACAATGGCAAATACAACTATTTATGATGTTGCTGGTGCAGCAAAGGTTTCTCTTGCTACAGTTAGCCGTGTTATGAATAACCCAGAAAAGGTTAATCCAGAGACGAGAGAAAAGGTATTAAAAGCTATTAAAGAATTAGGTTATAGACCAAATGCTATTGCAAAAGGTTTAGCAAGTAGAAAGACTACAACTGTTGGTATTATTGTATCTGACATATCTCGTGCAGCAACAAGCCAATTAGTTGGTGGTATTATCGATATTGCACAAAAATATGATTACGCAGTTAAATTATTCTCAATGGATGAGGAATCAGACAAGAAGGAAGTTATGCGTAGAGTAGTTGCAGAACAAGTAGATGGTATCTTATTTTTAAATGATGAATTAAATCCAGAGGAGATGGAATTAGTTTTAAATCATATTCAAGATGCTCAAATTCCAGTTGTACTTTGTAATGCATGCTATGAAGAAAAGTCAATTCCATCTGTTGCTATAGATTATGAACAAGCAACATATGATGTTACTAATAAATTATTATCTAGTGGAAAGAAGAAAGTATTCTTTGCAACAACAACACATAGATATGCTATCAATGGTAGAAAACTTGCAGGCTATGAAAAGGCTATGAAGGAAGCAGGCTTAGAGGCTAACATTGTTAGAACTAGTGGTGATGTTTCTATTAATACACTACATTTCACTGAATTATTAAAGAATAATGAAATTGAAGCATTAATCGCTGTTAGAGACTCAATTGCAGTAAGCTTTATAAATGTTGCTATCTCAGCTGGATATAAGGTTCCAGATAATATTGAGGTAGTTGGCTTACAAAATACAAAATACGCAATTTTATCACGTCCTAACTTGACATGCGTTGATTGTCCGGTGTATGATATTGGTGCTGTTTCAATGAGACTTCTAACTAAGATCATGAAAAATGAAGAAGTTACTGAAAACAACATCTTATTACCATATAGATTAGTATTAAGAAAAACAACAAAAGATATTAAATAGTCTAGTGATTAAGACCCAAGTAGTTATATTATTTAAATCATAGAGAGCCTATGCTGGTGGAAATAGGTATTTGGTATTATAACGAAATACAACTTATGAAGACTATGCATTAAAGTGCTATATCATTCGATATAGAACTAAGGTGGTACCGCGGTTTATTTCGTCCTTAGATTTTCTAAGGACTTTTATTTTTATTAAAAAGGAGAAATTATTATGGGTATTTTTGAAGAATTAGAATGGAGAGGCTTAATAAAGGATGTATCTGATCCATCATTAAAGGAAAAGCTAAATAAGGGTGGAATGACTTTCTATATAGGTACAGACCCAACTGGTGATTCACTTCACATTGGTCACTTTTCAAGCTTCTTAATTAGTAAAAGATTAAAGGAAGCAGGACATCATCCAATTTTACTTGTTGGTGGTGGTACAGGTTTAATTGGTGACCCTAAACCAGATAGTGAGCGTCCTATGATTACATATGAAACTGTTGATCATAACTTTAACTGTTTAAAGGCACAAGCTGAAAAGCTATTTGGCTTTGAGGTTGTTAACAATAGAGATTGGTTAGGAAAGATTAATATTATTGATTTCCTAAGAGATTATGGTAAATACTTCAATGTTAACTTAATGCTTCAAAAGGATATCGTTGCTAGACGTTTAGATTCAGGTATTACATTTACTGAATTCTCATATATGATCCTACAAGCATTAGACTTCTGGTATTTAAATAAGGAAAAGAATGTAACACTTCAGGTTGCTGGTCAAGACCAATGGGGTAATATCACAGCTGGTATTGATTTAGTAAGAAGAAAAGAAGGAAAAGAAGTATACGGATTTACTATGCCACTTTTAACTAAGAGCGATGGTACAAAATTCGGTAAAACAAATGGTAAGGCAGTATGGCTAGATGCTAAAAAGACATCTCCATATGAGATGTATCAATTCTTTATTAACTCTGAGGATTCAAAAGTTATTGATTACTTAAAGTTCTTAACATTCTTATCAAAAGAAGAAATTGAAGAATTAGAACGTAAGAATCAAGAGGCTCCTCATCTAAGAGAAGCTCATAAGGCTTTAGCTAAAGAGGTTATTACATTTATTCATGGTAAGGAAGCTTACGATGAGGCTATAAAGATTAGTGAGGCGTTATTCTCAGGAGATATTAAGTCATTAACTGCTAAGGAAATTGAAATGGGCTTTAATGACCTACCTTCAATTGAAGGAAAGGGCCAAACATTAATCCAAGGCTTAGTTGAGGCTAAGCTTGCATCAAGTAATAGAGAAGCAAGAGAATTCATTAAAAATGGTGCTGTTCTAATTAATGGTGAAAAGGTTACTGATATGGAATTTGTACTTGATAAGACAAATGCTATTGAAGAGAAATTCATCGTAATTAGAAGAGGTAAGAAATTATACGCACTTGTTAAATTCTAATAAATTAGGCGGATTATCCGCCTTTTTTATTTATTAGGAAATTCTATCCACACTTTCATTTAAATATTTACTGATTTTTCTCAAAATTTTTTCAAAACACATCATTTATAACCCTATTTCACACGAATTTTATCAAAAAGAAAAACGGCTCACCTAATGGATTTTGTGCTGTTTTTATGGTATAATATTAATGTAGAAATGGAGGTGAAAAAAATGAGATTTAAGACATTAAAATATCATTATAAAGCATCTATAAATGAAATTAATATGTTAAGGCTATTATGTAGAATATCAAAGAATTTATATAATGCCACTTTATATTATCTTAGACAATATTATTTTGAACATAATAATATTCCTACATATTATGAAGTAAATAAAACATTAAAATATAATGAGAATTTTCATATTATAAATACATATCAATCTATTTGTACTATTAGATGTGCTCATAATAATATGATGAATTTTATTAAGAAACATGGTTCATTACCTAAATATTTACCTAAGAGTGGATTCTATCCATTATATACAGATCAGGTAAGATCAATAATTCATAATGGTCATAAATGTTTAAAATTACCATTATCAAATGATATGAGAACTAATAAAGTATTTAGTAATACTTATCAAGATAAACTGATAAATGGCTTTATTGTGGAATATAAGAATAAAGAATCTATTAATATATTTTTTAAAATTCCTAAATTATTAGAAAATAAAAAAATACATCAGGTAAGAATAGTACCTGATAAAAGAGGGGATTATTATACAATAGAATTTTCATATGAAGATAATGATTATGAATTAAAGCCTATTGATGATAATATAATGGGAATAGATTTAGGTGTTACTAATCTAGCATCATGTGTAATGTATAATAATGAATCATTTATAATAGATGGTAAATCATTAATATCAAAGATACAATTAACATCAAAAAGATTAGCTAAATTACAATCTAATCTACCAAATGGTATTTATACTTCAAAAAGAATAGAATCTTTAAGAAGAAAGAATAATAATTATATTAATGATTATTTAAACAAAGGGGTTATAGAATTATTAAATAAAGCTAAAGATAATAATATAAGTCAAATAATAGTAGGTTGGAATAAAGGAATAAAAACTGGTGGAATCAAAAATGAAAGCTTAAAAGGAAAAAGAAAAGCTAAGACCAATCAGAAATTTATTTCATTACCAATATCTAAATTTAAGAATAAGCTTATATTAAAGGCATTAGAATATGGAATTAATATAATTGAGATTAATGAATCATATACATCAGTATCATCATTTTATGATAATGATGAAATAGAAAAGGATAAGCCAAGAAGTGGTAAAAGAATTAAAAGAGGATTATATAAAAGAAAAAACGGCATAATAATCAATGCTGATATAAATGCCGCTTTAAATATAATTAAAAAATATAAACGTAACTCAAATGATATGGTAATACCATATTTGATGAGTAGAGGTCTAACAATACCTTATAGAGTATATGTGAACATGTAGAAATATATTCATATATAAATTCGTTAAAATATGAGTTTACTTATAGAGTGAATTATTTATTCACTTTTGTTCTTTGATTTTTTCTTCAAATTTATTTTTCTTTTGATTCTTTGGAAGCTCAACTGGATAGATTCCAGAGAAGCAGCCATCACAAAATGAGCATTTAGAATTATCGGCTAATCTATGTGCTCCATCAATTGATAGATAAGCAAGTGAATCAGCTCCAATAACCTTAGCTATTTCCTCATTTGAATCATATTTACATGCAATTAGGTTTTCCTCTGAATCAATATCAGTACCGAAATAGCATGGGTGCTTAAATGCTGGAGATGATATTCTTAAATGAACCTCCTTAGCACCATTATCCTTAAGTAGTTTAATAATACGAGCACTTGTTGTGCCTCTTACTATTGAGTCATCAATTAGAATGACTCTTTTATTTTCTATAGTTTCCTTAATTACATTTAATTTAATTTTAACGGCAGATTCTCTTTCTTCCTGAGTTGGCTTAATAAAGCTTCTACCAATGTATTTATTTTTAACAAATCCAATACCATATGGAATCTTACTTTATATGGAAGAGGCTAAAAATTTAGGTGTTGAAGATAGTGAATTACATTTTATTAATAACACTAAAATTGGTGTAGATATCACTATGGAGGAATTAGATAAGAAGTATGATCACATTGTATTTGCATGTGGTACATCACTTGCTCGTCCACTTCAAGCTAAGAATAGTGATGCAGAAGGTATAGTATACGCAGTAGATTTCTTAACTGAAACTACAAGAAATCTACTTGATAATAAGGAATTTAAATATAACCTTAAGGATAAGAATGTAATTATAGTTGGTGGTGGTGATACTGCAAATGACTGTTGTGGTACAGCTGCTCGTGAGAAGGCTAAGTCAATTATTGAGCTTGAAATCACAAAAGAGCCACCACTAGAAAATACACTTCCTTGGCCTAATTATCCAAATAAGAAGAAAACTGATTATGGTGTATTAGAGGCTAATACTCTAATGAATAAGGACATTAGAAGATATGAAACTACAATTGATGAGGTAGTTAAGGAAGGTAATAAGATTAAGGGTGTCTATATTAAAAAGGTAAGATTTGAAAACGTTGGTGGAAAAGTTAGACTTGTTGATGTAGAAAACACTCGTGAATATTTAGACTGTGATTATCTAATTATCGCTATGGGGTTCTTAGGAACTAAGGATGAGGATTTAAAAAATTACAAATTATCTGCGAATAGTAACAGAGTTTTATTAAATAATTTTAAATATAATGATAAAATATCTGTATGTGGTGATATGAAGAATGGACAATCACTAGTAGTTATTGCCATTAAGGATGGCATTGATTGTGCAGATTATATTATAAATAAATATAATTAATCACATAATATAATTCTAGGAGGTACTTTATGTACGATTTAAAAACTATTTTAGAATATGTTAAGGAAGAGGATATTAAGTTCATTAGACTTGCGTTTATTGATATATATGGTAAGCAAAAGAATGTATCAATAATGCCTCATGAGCTTGAAAAAGCATTTAAGTATGGAATATCAATTGATTCAATGGCAATTGATGGCTTCCAAACAGGCTACAAGTCAGATTTATTCTTATTTCCAAATCCTGACACAATAACAATACTTCCTTGGAGACCAAGAGAGGGTAAAGTTATTAGAATGTTCTGTGACATAAAGATGCCTGATGGTAAGGATTTTATATGTGATACAAGAAAACTATTAATTAATGCAATTAACGATGCTAAAAAAAGTGGTGTAGAATTCCACTTTGGTTCTGAAATAGAATTCTATCTATTTAAGGCAGATGAGGAAGGAAATTCTACAGGTGTTCCTTACGATGAGGCAGGATATATGGATATCGCTCCTGATGATAAGGGTGAAAATATTAGACGTGAAATATGTTTGACTTTAGAAGAGATGGATATCTTACCTGAAAGAAGTCATCATGAGGAGGGTCCTGGTCAAAACGAAATTGCATTTAGATATCAGGATGCATTAAGAGCTGCAGATGAGGCAACAACATTTAAATCAGTTGTTAAAACATCAGCAAATAGAAATGGCCTTTTCGCATCATTTGATCCAAAGCCAATTAGTGATAAGCCAGGTAATGGCTATCATATTAACTTCTCAGTTACAGGAGCTAAACTAGATTCTGCAATTGAGGGAGTGTTAAAGCATATCAAGGAAATTACTGCATTTTTAAATAGAGATGAAAAATCATATGAGCGTTTAGGTAAGCTTATGGCTCCAAAATATATTTCATGGAGTAGTGAAAATAGAAGTGAGCTAATAAGAATACCTGCAGCTAAGGATAATTTTATAAGAGCTGAGCTTCGTTCTCCAGATCCTCTTATAAATCCATATTTAGCTTTCACTTTACTTATTTACGCAGCACTTGATGGAATTAAAAATAATTATGAATTAAGAAGTCCAGTTGATATTGATTTAAATAAAGCCTCAGGTTTATTAATTGAAAAATTAGATAAGCTTCCATCATCATTAAAGGAAGCTAAAGCTATCGCAAAAGATTCAGATTTTGTTAAGAAATATATTCCAGATGAATTATTAGAAAACTATTTAAAGTAGAGGTGGAATAATGCTAGATGATATTTTTAGTGTGCTTTTAGTATCATCATCTAAAAATTTCGCAAACGGCATTATATCTGCTTTATCTTTAAATAATTATGAAGTAACTTTATCAGATACTATTTTAAAAGCAAAAAGAATATTAGTTGAAAAAGATTTTGATATTATTATTGTTAATTCACCAGTTATAGATGATTTTGGAATGGACTTTGCGATAGATGAGGCAATAAGAGATATAAGTGGTGTATTAATGTTTGTAAAGCCTGAGCTTGAATCAGAGGTTTACTATAAAACATATCAATATGGAATATTAACATTGACTAAGCCAACCTCAGAAGGAATTTTACTTCAAACCCTAAGACTTTTATGTGTAACGAGAATGAAGCGTGAAAGCATGAGAGAAAAGACTAAGGATATGAAGGAGCGCTTAGAGGAAATTAGAATTGTTAATACAGCTAAAATGCTTTTAATTGAGCATAAGCATATATCTGAGGATGAAGCTCATAAGTATATTGAAAAAAGAGCGATGAATCTAAGAAAAAGCAAGGTAAAAATTGCCAGTGAAATTATAGAAGATTATATTAAATAGATTATTTTAGTTAGGGGGATTTTTATGAGTAAATATATATTTGTTACAGGAGGAGTAGTATCAGGCTTAGGTAAGGGTATCACAGCCGCATCTTTAGGTAGATTGTTAAAGGCTCGTGGCTTAAAGGTTGCCGCACAAAAGCTTGATCCTTATATTAATGTTGACCCTGGAACAATGTCTCCCTATCAACATGGTGAGGTTTTTGTTACAGAAGATGGTGCAGAAACAGATCTAGATTTAGGTCACTATGAAAGATTTATTGATGAAAATTTAAATAAGTATTCTAATCTTACAACTGGTAAGGTTTTTTCAAATGTTATTTCTAAGGAAAGAAATGGCGATTATTTAGGCTCAACTGTTCAATATATCCCTAATATAACTAATGAAATAAAGGAATTTATTTATAAGGTTGGAAAGAAGACTAACGCTGATATTGTTATCACTGAAATTGGTGGTACAACAGGTGATATTGAATCTCAACCATTCCTAGAGGCAATTAGACAAATAGGAAGAGAACAAGATAAGCATGATACACTTTATATTCATGTATGCCTAGTGCCTTATTTAAAGGCATCAAAGGAGCATAAGTCTAAGCCTGTACAGCACTCAGTTAAAGAATTAAGAGGTATGGGTATATCTCCTGATATTATTGTTTTAAGAACAGATGAAAAAATCACAGATAGTAACATATTTAAAAAAGTATCCTTATTCTGTGATGTTAAGCCAGATTGTGTAATTGAAAATACAACATTAGATTGCCTATATGAAGCACCTCTAATGCTTGAGGAATCTAATTTAAGTAAAATTGTATGTAGAGAATTAAAAATAAATGCAAAGGAACCAGATCTTACTGAATGGAAGGATATGGTTAATAAGATTAAAAATCTAAAGCATATTACAAATATTGCCTTAGTTGGAAAATACGTAGAGCTTCATGATGCGTATTTATCTGTTGTTGAAGCATTACATCATGCAGGATATGCATTAAGCACTAATATCAATATTAAGTGGATAGATAGCGAAGAAATTACACCAACTAATGTTGAATCATTCTTCTCTGATATCGATGGAATAATTGTTCCAGGTGGATTTGGAGGAAGAGGAATTAATGGTATGATTTTATCTTGTAAGTATGCAAGAGAAAATAATGTTCCTTATTTTGGTATTTGCTTAGGTATGCAAATTATGTGCATTGAATTTGCTAAGAATGTGTTAAAGAAGGAAGACGCAAATTCAAATGAATTTGATGAGAAGTCATCATATAAGATTATTGATTATCTAGATGGTCAATCAGATGATGTTAAAAAAGGTGGTACTTTAAGATTAGGTGCTTATCCTTGTAAATTAGAGAAGAATTCAGTTATTTATAATGCTTATAAGAAGGATTTAATTAGTGAGCGTCATCGTCATAGATATGAATTCAATAATAAATATCGTAGTGATTTTATTAATGCAGGTATGAATCTATGCGGACTTTCTCCAGATGAGAATTTAGTTGAAGCAGTAGAAATATCAAGTATGAAATTCTTCTTAGGTGTACAATATCATCCTGAATTTAAATCAAGACCAAATATTGCACATCCTCTATTTAAAGAATTCATAAGAGCATCACTTGGAGGTAAATATGAAGATTAATTTTACTAAGATGCATGGCTGTGGTAATGATTATATTTATATCAATTGCTTCAACCAAACAATAAGTGATCCTAATAAATTATCAATAGAAATGTCAGCTCGTCATTTTTCAGTTGGAAGTGATGGAGTTGTATTAATTATGAAAAGTGATATCGTAGATGCTAGAATGCGTATGTTTAACGCAGATGGCTCTGAGGGTAAAATGTGTGGCAATGCCATTAGATGTATTGGTAAATACCTATATGATAATAAGATAGTAAATAAAAAGGAAATAGATATTGAAACATTATCAGGTATTAAGCATCTAACCTTATTTACTGAAAATGATAAGGTTACTAAGGTTTCAGTAAATATGGGATTTGCCTCATTTGAACCCAAAAAGCTTCCAATTACTCTTAATCATGAGATGATTAATGAGGAATGTGTTGTTAATTCAAATAAATATAATATAACTGCTGTATCTATGGGAAATCCTCATGGAGTTATATATTTAGATGAAATTGATAACTTAGATTTAGAGGCTATTGGTCCATCATTTGAGAATAATCCAATATTCCCAGAAAGAGTTAATACTGAATTTGTTAAGATTATTGATAAGAATCATTTAAAGATGAGAGTATGGGAAAGAGGCTCAGGTGAAACTTACGCGTGTGGTACTGGTGCTTGTGGTGTAGTCGCATCATCAGTTAAGAATAATATTTGTAAGGCTAATGAAATAGTTTATGTTGAATTAGTAGGTGGTACACTTGAAATTATGTGTAAGGATAATTATGAGATAATTATGACTGGACCTGCTAAAAAGGTTTATGACGGAGTATATGAATATGAAAATTAAATTAAATGATAATTTTAATAATATCGCAGAAAGCTATTTATTCTCTGATATTAATAAAAGAGTAAAAGCATATAAAGAAAAAAATCCAAGTGCTGATATCGTAAGACTTGGAATAGGTGATGTTACACTTCCTTTACCAAAAATAGTAGTAAATGCACTTGTTAAGGCATCTGAGGAAATGGGTGTAAAGGAAACATTTAGAGGTTATCCACCTGAGTATGGTTATGATTTTTTAAAGGAAGCTGTAGCTAGGTACTATAAGCTTATAAATCTAGATTTAGATTTAGAAAGTATCTTTATTTCAGATGGAGCTAAAAGTGATTTAGGAAATATTGTTGATATACTTGGTGATAATGATATTTATATTCCAAATCCAGTATATCCAGTATATGTAGATTCTAACCTAATGGAAGGAAGAAAGATTCATTATTTAAAGGGTAGTGAGGAAAATAAATTCCTACCTATGCCAGATGGCTTAAATAATGATCCAAAGGTTATCTATCTATGCTCACCTAATAACCCAACAGGCGCAACATATAATTATGATGAATTAGTTAAGTGGGTTGATTATGCAAAATCAAGTGGTTCACTTATTATATTTGATTCAGCATATGAAGCATTTATAACTGATGGAGCACCTCGTTCTATTTATAAAATACCTGGAGCTAATGAGGTCGCAATAGAAGTATCAAGTCTATCTAAGATGGCGGGATTCACTGGTGTTAGATGTGGTTTTACTATTATTCCATCAACACTAGAGGTATCAGGTGTTAAATTAAATAAGCTTTGGAAAAGAAGACAAGCTACTAAATTTAATGGTGTATCATATCCAGTTCAAAGAGCTGCCGAGGCTGCACTTTCAATTGAGGGTATTAAGGAATGCCAAAAGAATTTAGAGTATTATAAGGAAAATACTAAAATGCTTAGAGAGCTTTTAGATGAAAAGGGTATCTATTATTCTGGTGGAGTTAATTCACCATATATTTGGATGAAGTGTCCGAATAACATGAAGAGCTTTGAATTTTTTGATTTTCTACTTGAAAAGGCCAATATTGTAGGTACTCCTGGAGTAGGCTTTGGAGAGTATGGCGAGGGATATTTTAGACTAACATCTTTCGCATCAAACGAAGACACAAAAAAAGCAGTCGAAAGATTAAGAAAAATATTATAAATAAATATTGATTATAATAATATAAAGTGCTATTATTTATGAGGAAACTTTAAGATAGTCCAGTGAGGCTAACAAGATTAGAATACATGAATAATTAGGAATTACTAGTTTTCTGGTCTTTTTGGCTAGGAAACTTTTTATTTTTAAGAAAGAGTGGGATATATGAAAATAGTAAAGGATAGGAAACTAGTATTAGCAAACGGAATGGTTTTTGAGGGTGTTGGATTTGGTAGTAAGAAGGAAGTTATAGCCGAGATTGTATTTAATACATCTATGGTTGGATATCAAGAAATATTATCAGATTCATCATACTGTGGTCAAATTGTATGTATGACATATCCATTAATTGGTAATTACGGAATTACTGATGATGATTATGAATCAAAGTCAATTAAGATGAGCGGATTTGTTGTAAGAGAATATAACGATTTCCCTTCAAACTTTAGAGCAACTAAAACTTTAGGCGACGTTATGGATGAAAATAACGCAGCTGGTATATCAAATATTGATACAAGAAGATTAACTCGTGTTATTAGAGATGAAGGTTCTCAGCTTGTAATGATCTGTGATATTAATAAGCCAACCGAAGAAGCATTAGCTGAAATAAAGATGCGAGGCTTTGAGCACAATCAGCTTGATAGAGTATCAACTAAAAAGGTTTGGTATTCAAGAACAGCTAACCCTAACTATACAGTTGTCGCAGTTGACTGTGGTATTAAGATGAATATCGTAAGAAAATTCAACAAGTTTGGCTG
>JAEEGL014586513.1_pt1 | contig 12998 bp, 11 predicted proteins | sample 9134231 | NCBI WGS metagenome assembly JAEEGL01 (sample SAMN16246548, study PRJNA631951) | gut metagenome | biome: gut microbiome; feature: rumen; material: fiber-attached | host: Bos | place: Iran: Karaj | collected 2018-10 | reverse complement strand
TCGAGCTGCCTTACGAGCGCTTCGTCTACTTTGGCGACAACAAAAACGCCCCCTACGGCGACAGAGCGGAGGAGGAGATACTTGCGCTTTCCGAAGCGGCGGCGGAATATCTGGTGCACAAGGGCGTAAAGGCGCTGGTCGAGGCCTGCAACACCGCCACCTCGGCCTCGATAAACGCGCTTCGGCGCAAGCTCGAAGTGCCCGTGGTTTCGGTCGAGCCCGCGATAAAGCCCGCCTGCCTCATGCCGGGCAGCGGCAGGGTGCTGATGCTTGCCACAAGGGCCACAACGCGCCTTGCGCGTTACAAGGCGCTGCAGGCGCGCATGCCCGATCCGGGCCGCGTGATCAACGTGGGCTGCTCGGGCCTGGTCGAGAGGATAGAGGCGGGAAGACTCGAATTCTGCGAGCTTGAGGACCTGCTTTCGGAAAGGCTTTCGCCCTTCGAGGGCATGGAGATAGACGGCATAGTGCTGGGCTGCACCCATTATCCATTCATCGCGCCAGCGATAAAGCGGTATGCGAATGAGCATTTCAGGGGCGAATGCAGGCTTTTTGACGGCAACGCGGGCACGGCGCGCCAGCTTAGGCGCGTGCTGACCGAAAGGCGCCTGCTTGCCTCGCCCAAGGAGGCGGGGGAGCGCGTCAGCTTCTTCACGAGCGGCGATAAGGAAAGCCTTGAGCCTGTTTTCAGAAGATTACTGGAGGTTAAGATCCATGAATGAACCGAGAAACGAAAAGGGCCAGACCCTTAATGAATTCCTTGCCGGATACGATCTGACCAAATACGACCGCCCCTCCGTGACGGTCGACAATATCGTGCTTGCGCACGTCGATTCCCGCCCCGCGGTGCTTCTGATACGCCGCCGCAACCACCCCTTCATAGGCTGTCTCGCTTTTCCCGGCGGGTTCCTTGAAAAGGGCGAGGAGCTTGAGGAGGGCGCCGCGCGCGAGCTCTTTGAAGAAACGGGCATAACCGGCGTGCGCCCAATACAGCTTGGCGCTTACGGCCGCCCCGGCAGGGATCCGCGCGGCTGGATCGTGACCGTCGCCTTCTTAATGCTGCTGCCCCCGGGCCAAATGCCCCACGCGGGCGACGATGCGGCGGACGCGGGCCTGTATTATATCGACGTCGACCGCGAAAACGGCTTTATCACCCTCACCCGCACCGACATGAGCGAGAGCATCGAGGTGCTCTATGAGATCGAGCACGGGAAAGCGAAATTCATCCCCAACGCCTACGTCGCGGGGGATCACGCGCAGATATTGGCCGACGCGCTTATAAAGCTCGATATGATCTGAGTAACGATCCGAACATAAAAAGGGCTGCTGTATAAAAATGCGGCAGCCCTTGTTTTTTTTCATAACACAGCGGTCCTGCTCCCGGCACGATCGGGAAAATCCCGCTGCCTATTCGATAAAGCGCAGTATCTCGCCGTACACGTCGGGATCGGGCTCCATCATCTTTTTGGTGGGCTTGTCGTTGAAAAACGCCCTTTTATCCTCTGCCGTAACGAGCTTCTTTTCGCTGATCGCGCGATAGTATTCGCCGATCCATGCATTCATCGTTTCGAGCGACTCATAGGTGTACTGCGGCATATGCTTTTTGCCTTCGAGCGTTATTACGCGCACGTTCGGGTTGCCAAGGCTCAGCGCCCGGGCGGCGTTGTATTTGTAATTGACCACGGGATCGTCCTTGGAATGGATCCACAGTATCCTGTCCCCGGTGGAAGCAAGATAGGCGCGGTTGTCAAGACGCCCGAAGACGGGGGAGAGCTTCTTCTCATAGCTTTTTATGCGGTCTGCAAGTATGCGCAGCTTCACAAAGCCCATCATTTCATCGGAAATGCTCAAAAAGCCCGAGACGATCACCGCGCGTTTAACGTCGGGCAGATAATTGGCAAGGTTAAGCGCGGTATAGCCGCCGAGCGAATGACCTGCGGGGATGATCTCCTCCTTCGGTTGGAGAAGCTCCAGCAGCTCAACCGCATCCCGAGTGGGCGCGTTTACGGAAGTCAGACGCCCTCCGCCCGAAGCGCCGCAGCCTGCGTAATCTAAGGCCAGGACCTTGAAGCCCGCGCGGCATAATCGCTCAATATCGACCGTATAGGGAGTATGCCCCGCGCCCAGCCCGTGGCAGAACAGGATCAGCTTATCCTTCCTGTGACCGTCGTAATAATACGTGCAGTATCGGATCGTTACGCCGTCCCGGTTCTGAAACGAGCCCGGCTCGCAGACAAGCCCGGGATAATCCGCATATCCGGGAAAGGGAATGCCTTCATCGTCATAGCGCTTCATGAAGTTTTCCTTATAAAGCTTGATAATAATGCCCATTGCTCCTCCTTTATCGGATCCCGATCCCAATGAATTGACGCCGCACGGCCGCTTTGAACAGGAAAAACCGCCTTGACGCATCAAGCTTATGAGGCGCAAAGACGGTATCCACAGCTTATTCCTCGCTCTTCTTCGCGAGCTCCGCTATCTTGGGGAAATTCTGTATGACGTAATCATACCCGCCTCTGCCGTGGGTCTTTAAGCAGTTCGAGCAGTCCTTTATGCCGCCCTCGATATAACGGAAATTGCCGCCGCATTTATCGCCCAGCGCATAGAGGGGGCAATAGCAGAACAGGCAGTTGAAGAATTCCGGATCGGCGCCCTTGTGGCAGGGGAAGTATTCGCAGTCGGTGTTCTGATAGTAGCGGCAGGAATTCTTCTCCTTTTTGTCAAGCTCTTTTATGATATCCTTCCTATCCATTTCGCTTTCCTTTCATAAACCGTCAACGTATTTTGCCGCGGCAAGCCCCGCGCACGCGCCGTCGGCGGCGGCGGTGGTCAGCTGACGCACTGCCTTTCTGCGGCAGTCGCCCGCTATGAACAGGCCGGGGGTCTTTGTTTCGCAGCTCTCGTCGGCAAGCATGAAGCCGTCGCCGTCGATATCCACAAGCCCTTCAAAGGCCGCGCTCTGGGGCACGTGACCGAGCGCGACGAAGAGCCCGTCGACGTGAAGCTCGGATAAGGAGCCGTCCAGCGTGTCCTTTAAAACAAGGGTATCGGCGGTCTTGTCGCCCGTGACGTTCTCGACGACCTTGTTTTCAAGCCTTATTATGTTCTCCTTTGCAAGGAAGCGGTCCATCACGGCCTTTTCGGCGCGATAGCCCGTGCGGCGGTGTATGAGATACACCTTGTCGCAGATATCCGCAAGATAGATCGCCTCTGAAACGGCGGTGTTGCCGCCGCCCACTACCGCCACGGTCTTGCCCTTATAGAACATGCCGTCGCACACCGCGCAGTATGAAACGCCCCTGCCCTCAAAGCTTTGAGCCGCCTCGAGCTTCCTGTGCTTTAGGCCCGTTGCAAGCACCACGGCCTTTGCCTCGTGCTCGCCATAGGCGCAGCGAAGCCCGAATATGCCGTCCTTTGGAATGACCTCCAGCACCTCGTCCACCTCGAGCGCGGCGCCAAGTCCCAGGGCTTGATTGAATATGCCGTCGGAAAGGTCGAGCCCCGAAACGGCCGCAAAGCCGGGATAATTTTCCACCTTGGGCGAAAGCGCGATCTGCCCGCCAATGCTCTCCTTTTCAAACATGACAACAGATTTGCCCGCGCGCAGGGCGTAAATGGCCGCGGTCATGCCGGCAATGCCGGCGCCTATCACAGCAACGTCGTAAAGCATGGGTTTTCCTTTCTTATTGGTCCATATTGAGTTCTTCGGCAACGATGTAGAGCGGCCTGTCCTTAAGCTCGTCATACATGCGGTTCATATACATGCCCTGCACGCTTAGGAACAGCAGCGTGACCGCGTGCAGCGCAACAAGCCCGCACAGCGCCCACAGCCAGGAGGGGAACGCCACCCCGCAGCAGGCAAGCACGATAAGCGCGATCAGCCCCAGCCCGGTAAGCACCATTAGCGCCGCGCCGAATTCGCCGCACAGGGTGAGGGGACGGTCGGAAAAGCCCACTATGCCGTCGGAGGCAAGGCGCAGCATCTTTTTAAGGGTGTATTTGGTCTTTCCCGCAAAGCGCTCGTTGCGCACGTATTCGATCGGCACGGCCTCAAAGCCCATCCAGCCGCTCATGCCGCGCAGGAACCTGTTGTGCTCGCGCATCCTTAAGAACACGTCGGCCACCTTGCGGTCGATAAGGCGGAAATCGCCCGTGTCAAGGGGTATCGCCGAGGCGCTCATGGCCTTGAGCACGCGGTAATAGGCAAAGGCGGTGAGCTTTTTGAACACGGTCTCGCCCTTGCGCTTTAAGCGCTTGCCATAGGCGATATCCGCGCCCTGCTCCCATGCCTCCACCATGCGCCCGATCACCTCGGGCGGATCCTGCAGATCGACGTCGATGATTATCAGCGCGTCGCCCTTTGCGGCGTCCATGCCGCAGGTCACGGCCGTCTGATGACCGAAGTTGCGTGAAAACGATCTCACCTTGACCTGGGGATTCGCCTTGGCGATATCGCGCAGTATCTTCATGGAACCGTCGCGGCTGCCGTCGTTCACGTAGATTATCTCATAGGGATAGCCTATCTTCTTCATTTCCGCGTCCATTTGACGGAAGGATTCGGGAAGCACCTCTTCCTCGTTGTAAACGGGGACTATGAGGGAAAGCATTTTATCCATGAAAAACCTCCGAAAAGATATTTATACATTGTTTATTATAGCCGTTATTTGCCGAAAAGTCAATCGGAACGGGAATTATTTCCTCGCTTTGCGTTTTTATTGCTGGAAATCGCGAAAACAATGTGGTACAATAGTATAAATCCGCAGAAAGGAGCTTTGCTTATGCGGCTTCCCGATAAGGAAAGGCTTATGCGCGGGCGGGCGGCGGTGATATGCTGTCCCGATCCCGGCTGCAAAAAATGCGTATCCGCCTGCGCCTTCTCAGCTATAAGGACGGGGGAGGACGGGCTTCCGTATTCCGAAGCGGCAAGATGCGTCGGCTGCGGCGGCTGCGCGGCCATATGCCCCCGCGCCGCGGTGTTCCTGATAAAGGCGCGCGCCGGCGGGGAATACGAATTCACCGTGCCGTTTGAAGGCGAGCTGCCCGAAATAGACGACCGGCCGGAGCTTGAGCTTCCCGGCGGGGCGGCGCTTCCCGGAGCAAGGGTGGTGCAGGTGATACCCAAGCGGCCCAACTCCGCCAACGCGCTGGTAAGAGCGGCGGCTGCCTTGCCCGGATCGCTTTAACGCGGCGCCCTTTTTACAAGACCGATCGTTCCCGAAACACACCAACAACACGAAAGGAATCATAATATGAAACTCGAACCCATCGTGGTATCCCTTCTCGATACCGACCTTTACAAGTTCAACATGGACCAGGTCATATTCCACAAGCACACCGATCTTTGCGGTCAGTATTATTTCAAGTGCCGCAACGAGGGCGTCGTTTTCACCCCCGAAATGGTGCAGGAGATAAAGGATCAGGTCGATCATCTCTGCAAGCTCCGCTTCAGGAAGGATGAGCTGGATTATCTGCGCTCCATCCGCTTCATCAAGAACGACTACGTCGAGTTTTTGCGCCTTTGGCACCCCATCCGCGATTACGTCAAGGTGGAGCTTTCCGACGAGGGCAGGCTCTCGGTGGTGGTCGACGGGCCGCTCTTCTCCGCGATGCAGTTCGAGATATACCTGCTTGAGATAATCAACGAGGTCTATTTCCGCATGAACTATGATTACGGTGAGCTTATCGCCTCCGCCAAGGAAAGGCTGGATAAAAAGATCGAGGCGTTCAACAACGGCACGTATACGTTCAGCTTCGCCGAGTTCGGCTGCCGCAGGCGTCTCTCCCGCGAGTGGCAGGACGAGGTCGTGCGCCGCTTCGCTTTCGAGACCAAGAACTGCGTCGGCACCTCAAACGTATACCTTGCCATGAAATACGGCCTTACCCCGATAGGCACCTACGCGCATGAGTACGTTCAGATGTATCAGGGCATCGACGAGATACCCCTTTCCTACACCAATCACTACGCCATGGAGGATTGGTATAACGAGTACAAGGGCGATAACGGCACGGCGCTTACCGACACGCTGACCACCGATCTGTTCCTGCTGGATTTCGACCGCTCCATGGTCAACAACTACACCGGCGTGCGCCACGATTCGGGCGATCCCTATGAATGGGGCGAAAAGATGATCGCGCATTACAAGAGCTACGGCGTCGATCCCAAAACAAAGCTGCTGCTCTTCAGCGACAGCCTCAATTTCGATAAGGCGCAGGCGCTCTACGATTATTTCAAGGACAAGACCAAGGTGAGCTTCGGCATAGGCACGTTCTGCACCAACGATACCAAGGAGACCGCGCTCAATATAGTAATCAAGCTGCAGTACGTCAACGGCGCGCCCGTTGCCAAGATATCCGACGCCGAGGGCAAGGCGATGTGCCAGGACGACGAATACCTGCATTACCTTAAGAATTCCGTGGCCTTCCGCCTTGAAAGGCAGAAGGGCATGAAGCACTGATAATAAGGCCCGATCAAGGGGACGGCCGCAGTGATCCGGCCGTTCCTTTTCCATATTGACAAAACGAAACAAATGTGCTATAATAATAGTGTTCAAAAAATGAACACGGTTCATTTTTTGGTATGGGGGTGGTTCATTTTTTGCACCCCAATATAAATATAAATTATAAATGCGGAAACGATCTCGCTGCGCTCGATCGTTTCCTTAGGCGAACGAAGCGAATGAAGGCGCGCAAAGCGTGAGTAAGAATTTTGTTTTCACTTTGCCTGTAACGAATCGGGCGTTTTGCGCATTAACTAACGAACACACCGAAAGGAAGCCCGCTCATGCAGCCGATGGAAGAGGTCTACAAGCAGTACGCGAATACCGTTTATAGGTATCTGCTTTCGCTTACCCGTTCCGCCGATACTGCCGAGGAGCTGACGCAGGAGACGTTTTATCAGGCCATTCGCACGTCGGAGCGCTACGACGGCAGCTGCCTTGTTTCCACGTGGCTCTGCGGGATCGCCAAAAAGGTATGGTATTCCCACCTCAGGAAGCATCCACAAACGGAGCCGCTCGAATCGGTCGACGCAAAGGTGCGCTCCGCCGAGGATGAAGCGGTATCGAACATTGGGCGCATGGAGCTTATGCGCGCACTTCACGCGCTGCCCGAGCCCGCAAGGGAGGTGGCCTACCTTCGTGTGTTCGGCGGGCTCTCGTTCAAACAGATCGGCGAGATACTGGGCTTTTCCGAAACGAGGGCGAGGGTGACTTATTTCAGAGCAAAGGAAACGCTTAGAAAGGAATCGGATGGATATGAGCGATAAAACGAATATCCCCTGTGAGGTGGCCGAGGATCTTCTTCCGTCGTATGCGGAAGGGCTGACCGGCGGCAAGACGAACGAGCTTTTGGAAGCGCATCTGCGCGGCTGCGCCGCCTGCCGTGAAAAGCTCGAGGCGATGCGCTCCCCCGTGGCGGAGGAGCTTTCGGAAGCCTCGCCCGACGGAGCGGAGATAGACTTCCTGAAAAAGAACCGCAAAAGGAACCGCCGCATACTGATAGGCTCGGCCTTAGCCGCGCTGCTTATCGCCCTGGGGGTGCTTTTCGTAAAATTCTTTATCGTGGGAAGTCCCTCGCCGGACGACGGCATAATGGCGAACGTATCCGTGGAGGGCAGCAGGCTCAAGCTCATCTGCTCCGCGCGCGATAAGTCAAGGGGCATAGCCGGCGCGGAAGTGAAGGAGGAAAGCGGCGTGATCGCCGTCACCACGCGCACGGCTGTCAGGAGCCCGTTCTGCTCCGCGGAATATGAATTGGATCATACCGCCGCCGAGCCCATAAGGAGCGTGATGATCAACGGAAAACAGGTCTATAACAGGGCGGAGGAAAAGATGGAATTTTCCGATGAAATGAAACAAAAGGCAATCGACACCTGGGCGGAATACGATTCGCTCACCGACGTGCAGAAGATGTTTTTGAAAACCATACCCGGCTTCTGCTATGAGGAGTTTACGACTTGGGAGGACGCGGTGCGCTTTATCGGCTTCGAGCCGGTGAACCCGTTTGAGTACGAGCCCGATTTCGTTAAAATGAACATGGCCGCCACGGATATAAAGAACCCGTTCGATAAAGAATTGAAGCATGCCGCGCTTAACTGGCACGGCGAAAGGGACGGCGGCGTGACCTTCGCAATACTGAACGCGGGTTACCGGCTGGGCACGGTGAGGCTGATCTATACCGCGGAGCTTGCGGAAAATCACGAAGCGGACGGTTCGGGACCGTTCTACGGCGACCCGGATCGGGAAACCGAGATGATTGAGATATCTAACGGCGTATTCGTATCCGCCGAGCTCGAGACCGGCGAAAGCTATGGAGCGGCTGAGATACGGTTCACCGCGGGCGGGACGCCCGTCAGCGTGAGGATAATAAACAACTCGGGCGAAGCGGGCAGGGCCGCGTTCGAAAATGCCGTCGAGCGCGTGACCGAGATCGCAAAGCGGACGGTTGAGTAAAGGCGATCCGCGATTTGAGCATAATGAGAACAGCCCTCTTCGGAGGGCTGTTGTTTATTATAAAAAATGAAATCCCTCCGTCGGGAGAGATTTCATACCTCGATTGCCGATTGCCGATTGCAAATTTCTCGCTTTTTCTATTCGGTTTTGCAAATCTGTCATTTGAAAACTCCGGCTTCCTATGTTTGCTATTTTTTGATATACGTCTGATTCCGGCTGGTTGGCTTGTCCGGAATGCCCATCACGATCAGACCTTTATCAAGTGCCGGAGAAAGATAATGTGCGCGAAAACTGGCTTTCGATTTCAGATTCAAACGTGACATCAGCTGCCCGGCGGTATATGGCAGATCGAACTCCATAATATCCAGAAGCTTCTGCACCGTTTCCGGCAGATACGCATCCTTTTCCGTAATCTGCTCCAATGCCCAACCCAAGGTATGGTCGATCATTTCCAACATGAACGTAATAAAGGCGTCTGAATTGCCGGCAGTATGGCAAGCGGCGATCGCAGCATAGTAATTGTCCTGATGATCGTGGATCCGGCTTTCAAGCGGAAGATACCGGAAAACAGGATTCCACTCCGACAGCAGTGCCGTCTGCCAAAGTCGCGCCATACGCCCGTTACCGTCCGAGAACGGATGGATAAACACAAACTCATAATGAAAGACCGATGAAAGAATCAGCGGATGCACTGCCTCCCTTTCTGCCTGCATCCATGCAAACAGCGCCTGCATCTGTTCCGGCACAAACTCAGGAGGCGGCGCCATGAAGATACACCTGTCTCCATCAAAAACTCCCTCGTTGTGTGTGCGGAATATGCCCGATTCCCGTACCGTATGACAGGTCATAATGCCGTGCAGCTTTTGCAGATCGCGCAAGGAATATGGATCGAATGCTCCGAGCATGTCATATGCGCGATACGCATCCTTTACCTCTTGGATCTCTTTCTCCGGACCGATCACGGTTTTGCCGTCTATGACGCTTCTCACCTCGTCGAGTGACAATGAGTTTGCTTCGATCGCAAGAGAGGAATGGATCGAACGGATCCGATTGCTGCGCCTGAGATAAGGCTTCGTCTCGAAGGATCGATAGCTCATGATACGACCGGTTTTTTCGGCGATCTCCGCCGTCAAAGACAGCATCCGGTTCGTGATCGAAAATGGCGGTGTATAAGGTTGCATATTATGTGCCTCACTTTCCGAATGAGTATACCATGTTGCTGCGCATTTTGCAACGTCTTATCTGCTGTCTTGTATGTTATCTTTGCTAAATATCCTATAATTCCGCATCTTATATGTTATCTTGCATGTTATCATGGACTTAAAGAAAATAGCAGCGTACCGGTCGAGATCCGTTTGTTATTCGCGGAGATCATGGAAATAACCGCATTTCCCTGCCCGCCGATATTAACAGCCTTATTCCGTCCTCAGCGCCACCACGGGATCCTTCTTGGCGGCGGAGCGGGAGGGGATTAGCCCCGCGATGAGCGTGAGCAGCATGCTTATTATGAGCAGTATGACCGCGCCCCTCCAGGGCAGTGCGGCAACGTTGGCTATGCCGCCCAGATCCTCTATCAGCGCGTTTATGGGGATTATCAGCAGCTCGGTTATGGCAAGGCCCAGTATGCCCGATATGAAGCCGATTATGAGCGTTTCGGCATTGAACACGCGCGAAACGTCCCTCTTGGACGCGCCTATCGAGCGCAGCACGCCTATCTCCTTGGTGCGCTCCAGCACGGAGATATTGGTTATTACGCCTATCATTATCGAGCTTACAACCAGCGATACCGCAACGAACGCGATCAGTATGTAGCTTATCACGTTGATTATGGTGCTTACCGAGCTCATCAGTATGCCCACGTAATCGGTGTAGGTGATGGCCTTTTTGTCTTCGCCCTTTTCCTTCATGGAATCGTTATAGGAATCTATGGCCTGCTTGATCGCGTCCTTGGATTCGAAATCGGTGGGGTAGAGGACTATGGACGAGGGCTCGGAAAGCTCGCTCACGCCAAGCTTTTCAAGGTTGCCGTCATATGTGTTCCCGCCGCCCAGGGCCTCCATGCGCTCCTTGAACTGCTCGATCAGCTGTTCGTCGGTCATCATGTCGATATAGGGCATTATCTGCGCCTGCTCCTCGGCGGAGAGGGTGGCGACGTATTCCTTTATCTCGTCCCTTGTGGGGATATACGCGCTCATGTCGAAGGGATAGCCCGAGAACACGTCCGTATCGGGATCGGCCTTCTGCTCCCTGACTATTTCGCTGGCGTTAACGCCGTTTATCACGTGCTCGGTAAGCGCCTTCGGATAGCACACCGTGCCCGAAAGCGCGGTCGCCGCGGCGTCCTCTTTCGGGCGTATTATGCCCACGATCTTAATGGGAACGCCCTTTTCGTCGAGCAGCGCGTCTATGCCGTCGGTATCCCGGCGGTCGATCCACACGCCGCGCCCGTCCTTTTCATAAAAGTCGGTGGGCAGCAGCAGCTCAAGATCCAGCGCCATCATCTCCTCATAGGTGATGGTCAGCTTTTCCTCAAGCACCGATTCGCCCTCCATCACGCGCTTCATAAGGTCGTCAAGCGCGCTCTGGTCGCGCAGACCCAGCGTGTAAAGCTGATAATCGCCTATCTGGTTGTATTTGTCGACCGATACGATCACCTCGTTAAAGCGCTCGGGCCATCTGCCGGCAAGCATCTCATACTGCGAATCCAGCAGCTCGCGGTTGTCGATCATCTCGGTGAACACGCGCACGTTCTGGGTGTAGCTCATCATGTTGGAAAAGCTCGAGCCGAACATCTTGTCATATACCTGCCCGGGATTCGCCTGCACGGTGCCGCCCACGCCGTCGCGGTTGTAGATATAGATATCCGCGCCGTAAAGATACTGCACGCCGTTGGTGTTTGCGAGTATGTCCTTTCCATCGCCCTCAAGGTATTGCTTGAAGGCCGCAAGGTCGTTCGTCTGGGTCTTGGAATTCATCAGCTCCACGCCCTCGGCGATATGCCCGTTGGAATAGATCACGCCCTCCTCATAGCCGTCCTTAGGGCGCTCGTCGCGGTTCGAGCGGTCAAACAGCGCAGACATATCCATCACGCGCTTTTCGATCGTCAGGGGATAGTTCGAAAGCGTATCCTCCTGCACGCGGTCGATATAGTTCTGAAAGCCGTCGGATATCGAAAGTATCAGCGCAATGCCGATTATGCCTATCGAGCCCGCAAAGGCGGTGAGTATCGTGCGCGCCTTCTTGGTCATAAGGTTTTTAAGGCTTAACGAAAGCGCGGTGAAAAAGCTCATCGAAACGCGCTTTTTGCGCTTTGCGGCAGCCGGCTCGTCGGTCGGCGCGGCGTTTTTTTCTATCGCGCCGGCCGTGGGTGAATTCGCCTCGTCCGCCACGATCACGCCGTCAAGCAGGCGGATTATCCTTGTGGCATATGTCTTTGCAAGCTCGGCGTTGTGAGTCACCATAATTATCAGCTTTTCCGAGGCCACCTCGCGCAAAAGCTCCATTATCTGCACGCTCGTTTCGGAATCGAGCGCGCCGGTGGGCTCGTCGGCAAGTATTATGTCGGGATCGTTGACGAGCGCGCGCGCTATCGCCACACGCTGCATCTGCCCGCCCGAAAGCTGATTGGGCTTTTTGCGCATCTTGTCCTCAAGGCCCACCTTTTTAAGCACCTCCTCGGCCCTTTTCCTGCGCTCGGCCTTGGAAACGCCCGAAAGCGTCAGCGCAAGCTCAACGTTTGCAAGCACCGTCTGGTGGGGGATGAGGTTATAGCTTTGGAAAACGAAGCCTATCGAGTGGTTGCGGTAGGCGTCCCAGTCGCGGTCGCGATAGGTCTTGGTGGATTTGCCGTTGATTATCAGATCGCCGTCGGAATACCTGTCCAGCCCGCCGATTATGTTCAGCAGGGTGGTCTTGCCGCAGCCCGAAGGCCCCAGCACCGCCGCGAATTCGCTTTCGGCAAACCTTATGTCCACGCCCTTCAAGGCGTGCACCGTCTCGTTGCCCGATTTGTAATCCTTTTTGATACCCTTCAATTCAAGCATGTGTCTGATCTCCGTTCGCATATTTTCACGATTATAGTTTACCACCGAATGCGCGGTTTGTGAACAGATAAAAGGAAGAATTTACACTTATTTTACACGAATAAGCCTTGCGGCACAGCCCGAACCAACGGGCGACAGTGCAAAGCACCCCAAACTAACGGGACGACCATTCCAAGCACCCCAAACTCAGGGGGCGACTAAGCGAGCAAAGCGAGCGCCGCCCACGTGGCCGAAAAATAATCATTTTTCGAGCCGAGTGGGCGCACGCGCCGCGATAGGCGCGGAACGCGATGAGCCAAGCAAGATCTACCGCTCCTGCGAGACATATCCCAACATCTAAAGGAATCGGCAGCTTAAAGGGCTAATGCATTACAAAGGGAACAATAAAAATGAATCCCCTCATCAGTCGTCTTCACTCCGTTCAGCCGACAGGAACCTGATGCGGCAAGCGCATCAGGCACTCGGCTGAAAAAGCCAAGCAGTTGGCTTTTTCCGGGCGCCTCCT
>JAEEGL014383573.1_pt1 | contig 12998 bp, 11 predicted proteins | sample 9134231 | NCBI WGS metagenome assembly JAEEGL01 (sample SAMN16246548, study PRJNA631951) | gut metagenome | biome: gut microbiome; feature: rumen; material: fiber-attached | host: Bos | place: Iran: Karaj | collected 2018-10 | reverse complement strand
CGATTAACTCATGAACCCTTACTTTAGCCTTATCAAGACCATAAAGGGTTACATAGGTAAGTTTGCCTGCCTCTTTATCTTTTCCGATAGTTTTTCCCAACTCTTCAAAGGTCGAAATCTCGTCCATAATATCGTCATAAATCTGAAACGCAAGTCCGAATTTCTGACCAAAATCTTCCATTTCTTTTATTTTATCATCATCCGCATTTGCAATAATAGCACCACATTTGAGCGCAAGTTTAAACAAAACTGCAGTCTTATTTGTATGGATAAATTTCAGAGTTTCTTCATCAGAGTCATTCAATTTACCTCTGCCCTGTTCAGATTCAATATCTGCCACCTGACCCGCTATGAGTTGATACGCCCCTGCAGAAGAAGTAAACTCTCTCAAAACTTTTAAAACAACATCAGAAGACAATTCAGACTTATCAATAATAAGTTGAGGCGCAAAACTCAACAAAGCATCACCTGCAAGCACCGCAATAGCCTCGCCAAAAACCTTATGATTAGACGGTTTTCCCCGTCTGAAATCATCGTTATCCATACAAGGTAAATCGTCATGTATTAGACTTTGAGCGTGAAGCATCTCAATAGCGCAAGCAGTTGGAATTGCCTTCTCAACCTCTCCGCCCATTACTCTGCACGCCTCTAAACACATTACCGGTCTTAATCTTTTCCCCGGAAGAGTAACCGTATATTTCATTGATTTGAATATGTTTTCCGGATACTCAACAGGCATAAATTCGTCTAATTTTTTATCTACTAATTCAATATATTTATTCATCTTTCAATTCCTTATACAAATCTTGTTTTAATGTTCTGCGAGAGCCTTGTCGTTTGTTCACACTAATCTTTACCGCTGTTTTATTGTGTGTCTGTTTAAAACGTGACTCTGTCTTTTTACCCTGATATTTTATTCTTTCTTTGTACTCTTTCGCCTCTTCCACAAAAGCCACATAACTTGAGTATCTTGCAGTTGAGATTTCGTCTGACTTTTCCAAAATACTACATCCGTCTTCGTGTATATGCAGACAATCCTGATATTTACACGTATTCAAATACGGTCTGAATTCTCTGAACAGTTTTGCCACATCATGAGGCAAAAGAAAATCGAATTTTAAATTACTGAACCCCGGAGTGTCAATAATTTTTATCTCATCAGATACACTCATAATCTCACAATGGCGGGTTGTATGAGTACCTCTTAAAGTTTTTTCGCTGACATTTTTAGTCCGCAGATCAAACTCAGGATTAAGCGAATTTATAAGGCTTGATTTCCCAACCCCCGACTGTCCGCAAAGAACAGACAATTTGCCCCTCATAATATCTTCAAATTCGTCTAACTCTAAACCCTCCAGTGCGGATGTGAATACAATATCATAACCCAACGGTTCATAGATAGAAAAAACTTTTTCTATCAAAGTATCATCAGAGGATAAGTCGTTTTTATTAAAACAGAGTTTTAACTCAAGCCCGTAATACTCCGCAAATGCGATATATCTGTTCAGTTGGAGAAAGTCAAGTTCAGGCTCTTTTACGGCTGATACTATTATTACCTGATCAACATTGGCAACCGCAGGTCGTGGAATATAGTTTTTACGTGGATAAATAGAGGTTATATGTCCCTTATCAAATTCTACAAAATCACCAACCAGAATTTTTTGAGCCTGTTTTTTTAAAACTTCCCGTATCTTACATTCAAAAGTTTCTTCACCTGAATGTATATAATAAAAATCTGAATGTATTTTGTAAACTTGTCCTTTCAATAATCTTCCTTTTTATACTTTATTTTTTAACATGACATATTGATAAAAACTAATACCTTTACCCACTTTACCCCTTTACCCCTTTACCCCTTTAACCATTATAATCAGAAACTCTTTCTACAAGTTCCATAATATTTTTCAGGGCATCAGGCTTTGCAAGTTTTGCTGATTTAGATTTTAACTCCTCTACTTTTTGAGGGTTATTATACAAATCTAAAATAATTTTCAGCAAAGAATTTGGGTCAGCATCACTATCTTCAAGATAAATACAAGCATCATGTTCAAGCACATATTTTGCATTTTTTCTCTGATGGTCAGCCGCTGCATAAGGATAAGGAATAAGTATAGGTGCAACATCAGATGCAAAAATCTCTGACAAACTCAACGAGCCTGCACGTGAAATAACAATATCCGATGCTTTTACAACCGTAATCATATCTTCAAAATACGGTCTTACCATAATATTTTTATCCTTATCAAAATCTTTATAGATACTCGTTAAACGGGCAATAACTCCATCAAAATTTTTTACACCTGTCTGAAAAATAATCTGAACCCCATAATCGTTAGATAACTCTTTTATTATCTCTACAAAGGCTCTGTCTATTGATTTTGAGCCTTGTGAGCCACCCATTACACAAATCAAAGGTTTTTCAAAATTGAAACCTAATCTTTCTCTGGCTGTACTTTTATCTAATATTTTAAATTCAGGTCTTAAAGGGTTGCCGTTAATATAACAATTTCTGTTTTTAATAAACCTTTTAGCCCCCTCAAAAGCAAGAGAAACGACTTTTGCTCTTTTAGACAATTTTCTGGTAACTATCCCTGGCTGCATATCGCAATCATGCAACATATAAGGGACTTTTTTATCTATATTTGAAGCCATAAGAACAGGAGCAGAAACATATCCGCCTGTCCCAAAAATCATATTTGGTTTATATTTTAAAAGATAAAAATAACATTTAACAATAGCGAATAAAAGTTGAAATCCCCACGCAATAAATTGGAAACTAAACTTGCGGGGCATGCCTGTAATCTTAACAGGCAAGAAATTATATCCTTTTTTTTGGGCAATAGAATATTCTAAATTATCCGGATTTCCGACATAAAATACCTCATAATCCGGGTTTTTAGTCAACTCATCAGCGACCGCAACAGCAGGATAGATATGTCCGCCTGTGCCACCGCCTGTAATAAAAAAAGTTTTTTTAGACATTTTACTTTATCCTTATATACCTTGTTCACCAAAACTTTGAGGTCGTTTAATATGAACTTTTTTCTTTGAAATATTCAACAAAATCCCGACCATCCAAAGAGTAATCATAACAGACGAGCCACCATAACTGATAAACGGAAGCGGAACACCTGTTGCAGGGAGCATAGAACTTGCTACACTCATATTCAAGAATGCCTGAAAACATATAGAAAAGGTTAAACCTATTGCCAAAAGTTTGCCGTACATATCAGGACATTTTGAAGCAATATCAAACCCACGTTGAAGAACAGTCCAAAAAAGACCGATTATAAACAAACAACCTAAAAAGCCCAACTCTTCGCCAATAACAGCAAAAATAAAGTCAGTATGTGCTTCAGGAAGCCAAGCGAGTTTTTGTTTAGATGCACCATAACCACAACCCCAAAGTCCGCCTGACGCAAAGGCTACCATAGACTGAATGATGTTATACCCTGCACCTAACGGGTCACTTTCAGGGTTTAGCCAAATCAATATACGTTGCAACTGATAAGGCTTTATAAAACCGCTGACACCCATAACTGTCAAAAGGAAACCACCGCCACCAAACATAGCAAGGAAACTTGTTCCGATAAATTTTGCAGAGCCACCTGCCGCAAGATACATAACAACAGATGTTGCAAACAAAAGTATTACCATACTTAAGTTCGGTTGTTTCAGAATTAATAACACCATTATAATTATTAAAAGAAAGGTTGACCATTTTTTTTGGTCAAACAAATCTGTATCTTTTGAAAATACTTTTGCCAAAAGCATAACAACCGCAGGTTTAGCAAACTCTGACGGTTGCAGGCTGACAGGACCTATGCTTATCCACCTTTGCGCACCGTTAATTATATCACCTGTCATAAGCACCATAACAAGCATGGCAATTACGGCTATAGCAAACATATTCGTACAGCCCAGCAATTTTTTATAATTCATATTACAGAAAAATCTTAAACCGATATAACCCAGTATCACCCCGACCATCTGAATTAAAGTAAAGTGCAATGGTGATATGCCTGCATTTATGCATTTTGGAACACTTGCGGAAAATACCGCCATAATACCTATAATTACCAAAAATAAAACAACGATTGATAACACCCTGTCAGGTGCCGTAACCAATATTTCCTGTTGAGTTACATTCCTCAATCTTCTTTCGTTATCTTTTTGATAATACATAGTCTTTAAAAACTTTCCCTCTTTGTTCATAGCCTGTGAACATGTCGAAACTTGCGCACGCAGGCGATAACAGAACCACATCAGGTTTCAGTTCTATTGATTTGTCTATTGCATCTTCCATAGAACCTTCTTTTATTATATTAGAAAAACCGTTATTTTTTAAGTTTTCCTCAAATCTTTCTGTTGCCTCGCCTATAAGGATAACCGTTGTTATGTGATTATTGACCGAATTACAAAACTCGTCAAGACTTGTGAGTTTATCCCTGCCCCCAGCAATAAGCACAACATTCCGGTTGTTGAACGAATCTATTGCAACAATAGATGCTTCAGGGTTTGTCGCTTTTGAATCATTGTAAAAAGTTATCCCGTTATATTCTCTAACTTTTTCCAATCTGTGTTCAGGTGCTTTGAAAGACATTATTGCAGATTTTAAATTCTCGTTTGTAATACCTGTAAGTTTAGCGATAATCACCCCGCACATTATGTTTTGATAATTGTGGTGTCCGACAAGCGAACAGTCTTTTAAATCAATAATCTTTTCTTCTTTACCCTCTCGTTTGAAATATATAGAGTCATTTTTTATATATGACGAATTATCTGTTTCTTTATCGAATAAAAATATTTTACCCCTGCATCTTCCGCTTTGGGCAAATTTTAATAACTCACTGTCTGCGCCGTTCAGTATTGAAAATTCAATATTGTTTACCTCAAATATTTTTGCTTTTGCATTAAAATAGTTTTCAAGAGTTTTATGCCAGGTTATATGGTCAGGCGTAAAATTAGTCCAGCAGGCGATTTTTGACTGTAAATATTTACTGTGTTCCGCCTGATAAGAACTCATTTCGCAAACAAAATAATCAGGGTTATCATTTATTAAATCACAAGGGGGTTTACCTATATTCCCGCATTCCGGTGCATTATATTGAGTCGATAAAATATGAGAAACAAGTGCCGTTGTAGTGGTTTTACCGTTTGTACCCGTTATTGTAATAAACGGAGTTTCGCTGTCAAGATAAGCAACATCAGGCTCTGATATTATATCAACCCCTTCTTTTTTGAGTTTTATATACAACTCATTATCAAGCGGAAACGAAGGACTCACAACGGCAACATCTACCCCTGATGTGAACTCTTCAGAATGTCCGCCAAACTCTGTTTTTACTCCTGATTCATTTAATTCTTTAAGTTCTTTTTCATCTTCAGGCTTTTGTTCTCTTGCCTCTGTGATGAATACCTGCTGACATTTTCCGCTTAAATATCTTGCAACTGCCTTACCACTCAACGAAAAACCCAAAATTAAAACTTTTTTATTCTTCCAGTCTATCTTCATAATTTTACACTATCTTCTTATTCTGTCGGGCAAGTATGCCCAACCTGCTCTCTGTCCTTTAATCATTAGTGAATTGCCAAAAGATAAAAGATAATATCTATTCACTACCCACTACTATTATAAAAGATTAAGACTGAAATGCAATTATGAAAAACAATGTTTACAACTAAACCCCGAACTCCATTAAAGTTTCAGATTTTTGTATCATTTTTAGAAAATTATCGTTCAAAATGATATTATAATTACAAACCATAACTACAATTTAAAATCTAATAATTTTACTAAATCTATCTCAAAAGCGTCTGCTATCTTTTTAAGAGTTGAATATTTTGGATCAATAGAGCCACATTCTATTCGACTAATTGTTCGTGTAGTTAACCCCGTTTTTAAAGAAAGTTCTAATTGAGATATCTTTCTTTGACTACGTTCAAACTTTATTTTATGTCCTAATTTTAGAAATTCTTTACTATCCATTACTAAATTTTATATTATTGACAATAAATTTACGATATACTACAATTCTATTTATAGACATAAAGTATATAATAAGGAAATCTAATATAATATGGATAAAAAGTATAACGTTGCACTAATATTAAATGATATAAACTGGATAACTGACAATAATACCGCATCAAAACACGGTGGAGCAGGTGTAGTCATAAGAAATTTATACTTATCTTTGGTTAACGATTTTAATTGTCGGGTGGATATTTATTCAAATAAAACATCTAAATTCGACTACAACAAAGAAAATACAAATGAAATTCTTATACAAAATATTGTTACAGGTAATCATATGGAAAATTTACAAGAACACCTACATAAAAACAATTACGATAAAATAATTTCAATGCTTAAATCACCTTATTTAAGTGGAACAATTTTGCAAACACACACTACAAGACACCGATTTAATAAAGTTCCTGCATTTATAAAACCTTTCAGATTTTTTAAAGATAAAGCAAAAATAAAAAAGCAACTAACAGAATTTCACAAATATTCAAATTCACAAAAAATGATAGCAGTTTCAGATATTGTAAAACAAGATTATGTAAAAAATTGTAATGTAAAACCAACAAATATAACAATATCGTACCCCGGATGCGAAACACGGGAATATAATGCACCAAAACAAAAAGAGTGCATTTCATTTGGAATTGTAGCAAACAGTTCAATAAATAAAGGCGGACATTTATTTTTACTTGCACTTGGTATTGCTAAAATATTTAAAGCAAATTTCAGACTACATATAATCGCACCGCTTTATGATAAAGATATTTTATTAAAAGGACTGACAACCTTATTTAATTTAAAAAAACAAATTACTGTTTATGATAAACAAAAAAATATGGAAAATTTCTATAAAAATATAGATTGTCTTGTTGTTCCGTCAAAAAACGAAACATTTGGTTTGGTAACACTAGAGGCAATGTCCTACGGAAAAACCGTTTTAGTTTCTAATTCGGCAGGTTCAAGTGAGATAATAAACTACAACAACGGTTTTGTGTTTAACAGAAATTCTTTGTCAGATTTTATACAAAAAATTATTAAACTATCAGATATTTACTCACAAGATTTTAAATATTTTAGTGAATTATGTAAAAACTCAAACAAAATATCCAAAGAATATACTTGGAAAAATTTTACGAATAAGATTTTAGAAAATATTTAAAAAACTACCCGATAAACCTAAACAAGCAGACAGCGATTATTCCGCAGAGCATTGAGAACAGTGCAAAACCTGTAACGATTTGTTTTTCATTAAATCCGCAGAGTTCAAAATGATGATGGATAGGGGACATTTTGAAAATACGTTTCCCCGTTGTTTTGAAACTTATAACCTGCAAAATTACGGACAAAGTTTCAATAACAAAGATACCAGCCAAAATTATCAGATAAATCTCAAACTTACCCATAACCGCCAAAACGCCTAAAAGTCCGCCTATTGCAAGTGAGCCTGTATCACCCATAAACACCTGCGCTTTTGGTTTGTTATATCTCAGGAACCCAAGCAATGCACCTGTTACGGCTGCCGCAATTATAGCAAGATAAGTATAACCTGACAATTTTGCGATTATTGCAGTTGCCAAAAACGCAAACACACCTGTTGATGCTGCAAGACCGTCAAGTCCGTCAGTCAGATTATACGCATTTGATGCACCGGTTATCGCACATACTGCAATTACAGGATACAACCACATACAATCTACAGAATATTTACCAAAAGACAGATACGTTCCATGGTCATTAGTACCCATCACAAAAAGCACAGGCAGGACTGCTATCAAAATCTGTCTTAAAAATTTACCCCTCGCACTCAAACCTTTGTTTTCATGACCTTTAATTTTAAGAAAATCATCCTGAAACCCTGCAAGAGCATAAAATAAAAAGGTTATCAAAACTATCCACGCATTAGTAGAAAACTGTTGCGCCATACAAAGAGTGATAACAGCACCAATAAAAGCAGAAACGATAATAAACACACCGCCCGTTGTCGGGGTTCCCTCTTTTTGTTTATGGTTTTCCGGTGCTAAATCTCTTATATACTGACCTATCATTTTTTTCTTCAGAAAATCAATATACGGAATACCCAGTAACAAGCATAATATCAAGCCCAACAAAAAGGCTACTGTCATCATTATCATTTATTGCTCTCCTTTAAATTTTCAAGAATTTCCTCAAACTTCATTGAACGTGAAGCCTTTAAGAATATTGTAGTACCAACTGCAATATTATCAAGAATGTAACGTGCGACTGCCTTGTTATTCTCAAAGTTTTTGGTAAAACATACATTAACCCCGTCAGAAATTTCTTTTGCCAAACTGCCAACGGTAAGTATTTGCAGGTTACATTTTTTTGCACCGATTTTTTTATTAATAAAATCTCCGACCTCTCTGTGATAAACCCTTTCATTTACCCCAAGTTCGCCCATATCACCCAACACAATTACAATATCAGTATATAAATCAATCACTGTATTAAGTGTCGCTTTCATGGAATCCGGGTTTGCGTTATAACTGTCATTTATCACGCTATAACCTGCAATTTTTTCTGTCTCCCAACGTTTTTCAATCGGTTTATACTCTGCAAGCCCTTTTTTGATAAGAGAATATTCTATCCCCAAAATATGCCCGATATTTATTGCAGAAAGCGAGTTTTCAATATTATAATCACCCTCTATATTTAACTCATAATTTTCGTTTTTGTAAACAAACTCCGAACGTCCAATTTGCTTTTTCAGAATTTCCACATCATTAATTGAGTAATAAATCTTCTCGCCTTCAAATTGAACGGTTGATTTTATAAGTTCATCGTTATGCGCAACCAAAACACCGTTTGGTTTTTGATATGATGTTATTTCGCATTTTGCTTTTGCTATATTCTCTCTTGAACCTAATCTTCCGATATGCGCAGTACCGACATTTGAGATAACAGAATAATCAGGCTCTGCATATTTTGAGATAAGTTCTATCTCACCTAACCCCCTCATGCCAGCCTCTATAATAAGGACTTCCGTATTTTCGTCCATAGAAAAAATAGTCTGACAAAGCCCGATTTCGTTATTATGATTAAGCGGTGTTCTTATTGTATTATATTTTTGAGAAACAACAGAATACACAAGTTCTTTTGTGGTTGTTTTTCCTGAACTGCCTGTTATCATAATAACTTTTGGATTAATTTTATGTCTGTACCAGTTAGCAAGTTTTAAATATGCCTCTTTGGTATCAGCGACTTTCAGCCCAACAATGTTATTTTTAATCAGAGAAGAATTTATATTTACCCCTAAATAACCGACAGCACCGTTTTCTATTGCTTTATCAACAAACTGTTCCCCGTCAAAACGTTCACCTTTCAATGGGATGTAGAAATCACCCTGTTTTATTGTACGGGTATCCGTAGAAAAAGCATTCACTTCCGTATCCAAAACCTTTTTCGGCAAACCATCAACATTTGCCCCAACTACTCTTGCAATCTCTTCTATCTTAATCATAGTTAAATTTTAACACAAAGGGGGTAAATGGTAAATTATAGTTTATCGGCAGAGCCGATAAACTATAATTTACGGCACTAGGGCTCTAGGATACTAGGGCACTAGGTTCATTTTATACGGCAAAGCCGTATATTATATTATATTTTAGCATTGTTTCGGAACCTTTCCTAGTGCCCTCCTGCCCTAGTGCCCTAGTATCCTCAACAATGCTAAACAATAATTTATCTAAACGATACCAACAAATAGATTTCGGGTTATAATAAATAAAAAGGAGAGAGTATGATAAAGAGTTTTATATTCAGCGCACTGGGAACAGCGTTAATTGTATTAGGAATAGGTTTTTGGGTAAACAACTGGTTTTTACAGGGGTACAACTGGTTATGGATTGCCATTCCGTCATTCTGGTTATGCTGGCAAATATTTTCAAGACTGTTCAAAGTTCTTGATATACTAATCGGCATCGGCATAATCGTGCTAATCGTAATACTGCACAACAACGGTATAAGTTTCCCAACACTATAAGTTTGGAGATATAATGAATAATTTAGAAAACCTGAAACTAAATCAAGCATTTCACATCGCATTATTAGAAGATGGTAAAATACTTGAATCAAGCGAGTACTTCAATATTTATATGAATCAACTTAAAAATTTAAAAGTTGATAAAACTATACGCAGTCTTAAAGAAGAAGAACTTGATGCTTCAATAAAAATATATGTCAACAGACTTATAGATAAAGCCAATAAATATAGTGAATCAGAACCTGCAAAAGCCATAATTTGTTATGAATTAGCGAACAGTTATAATAATCAGGTATTTAAAACAGTTAACCTGCTAAAAATTTTCATAAAATGTTTAGCAAAAACTACTCAAAACAATTTAATCGAAGATGTCATAAATCACTTCATAGAACTTACTAATCACAATACAAACGAATATAAATATATAGCAGAAATTTACGACATTATGGGTGATAATAAAAATGCCACAAAATATATGGAAGAGTACTTCAATTCAAAAAACCCTGATGAAATAACTGCAGACGAATACAATCTACAAGGATGTTTTTATAGTAAATTATATAATGATGACTATGACTATAACTCATTGGAATCAGCAAAAAAATATTTCAAACTGGCCATTGATAAAGAACCAAGCAAAAAAATTTATTATACAAATATGACAATTATGAGTGCCCTTGAAAACGATATGGTTAAATGCAAATATTATTGGAATAAAGTTCTTAAATTTGGGGAACTTTCAGATGATGAAAAATTTGAATATTCTGCCTTTTGTCTTAAATCAGGAGACTTTAATGGTTGGTACGAATTTTATCCGTCAAGATTTATTAAAAAAAATAACCCTATATCTTTCCCTAAAATAGATATTCCATATTGTTATGAAAATACTGACTTAACAAATAAAACTCTGCTAATATACTTTGAACAGGGTTTTGGAGATACTATCTTAATGTGGGGATATAATAAGCGACTACTGGAAAAAACCAAACATATTATATGGATAGTACAAGATAATATATATCCGTTACTTGCCCATAACGACCTGAATATAAAAGTATTTCCGGCAGGATCAACAAATCCTGCAAATATACATGCTGACTATTTTTTACCATCGATGGATATCCCAAAATTTCTTAATATAAATAACGAAAATGCATCCGTTGGAAGCGGATACATACAACCTGAAGACAAAAACGTGAACTACTTTAAAAATAAATATTTTAACAATTATAAATTAAAAGTAGGAATATCTTTTTAAGGAAATAAAAATGGAAACAAAACAAGAAATATTCCAATAGAAGAATTCTTACCACTAGATAAACTCGAAAACATCGAAATTTATTCATTAAATAAAAACTCTAATGATGAAATTTTTAATATTTTTAAAAATAACAAGATACATAATGTAGCAAAATACTTTAATAATTTTGAAGATACTGCAGCAATACTTAAAAACCTGGATTTAATCATAACTTGCGACAATGTAATACTTAATTTAGCAGGAGCAATAGGCATAAAAACTCTTGCCTTATTTAACAAAACATACGAATTTAGATGGTATAATCTATCCTGTGATAATGTCGGTTGGTATTCTTCCGTTATACCTTTTATAAATACAGAAAATAATTGTTGGCAAGAATCAATAGACAAAGTTGTTTCTTATATTAACCATCATATGCATAAATAAAATCTGATTCTTCACGAATTACTTCAACCATCTTATAACCAACCCCCTGAAGAATTTCGGCAATTTTATCATTCTTAATTGCAACTTCAAAAATATCTACATATCACTATAATTATATAATATTATTTATATCCTTGCAATTATTAATTAACTTTTTTAGCATCAGATTGATCATTAGCGGTTGCTAAATCAATTTTACCATCAGCGGTAACAGTTACAACATAACTTGATGCAGCACCTGTTGTTTCCCATCCGGTACCCTGACCATCAACACCCAAGTTAGACTCACCAGGAACAAATTTATATTTCAACTGACCATTTGATGCACTTTCAAATTCGTAAGTATATAAATTCCCTGAACGATAATCTGTTAATGTTATATATTTGTAGTATCCTTCACTAGTCTTCGCTGTAGTTTGCTGTCCTTTTGCTGTACCGGCTTTAACACCATTCTTCAAATCTTGATCACTTGCAGATGGCTTGTTCGTTTTAGTAGCAGTTTCGGTACCTTCATAAGCATGTTTTGTATTGTGAGCAATACCATGGAACAGTTTACTATTACCGTCTTTATCTTTATCATCTACTGCATTGTTAAATACATTTGCAGATGGCATTGTACCTACTGTACCGGTTGTTCCTGTTGTGCCGGTCGTTCCTGTTGTGCCAGTTGTTCCTGTTGTACCTACTGTACCTGTCGCACCTGTCGTACCGGTTGTACCGGTTGTTCCTACTGTACCGGTCGTACCTGTCGTACCGGTCGTTCCGGTTGTTCCTACTGTACCGGTTGTTCCTGTTGTGCCGGTCGTTCCTGTTGCACCACCAGGTGCAGTAGGTGAGAATGGTGTTACATAACTGTGAGCAAGGTCGAATGTTCCGCCATAGTTACTACCGCCTGCTAAACCACCAAAATTATTAAATAATGGATTTACACCTGTGCCTGCTGCTGCATTATTTCCGCCAAACCATTTTGCCATCATTGCAAACATTCCGACATTCATTAACGCATTCATTGCACTATTAGCAAAATGACCCAAACTGAAACCGCTGTTCTGAACAAAGCCACCGCCACCGATAGAAGATTTGAATTTAATATCAAAACTATCATACCCGTTAGTGCCGTAACTGTGTGAATAGTAATCTGAACCGCCAAGACCACCACCAAAATTAAGATTTTCTCTAATCTTAATATTGATAGGAGTATCTAACCCCGGTTGTAAAGCAATTCTTTGTTCAGGGTTTCCGCCGTATTTGTATGGTCTAGGTCCAAATCCAACTTCATG
>JAEEGL013537315.1_pt1 | contig 12998 bp, 10 predicted proteins | sample 9134231 | NCBI WGS metagenome assembly JAEEGL01 (sample SAMN16246548, study PRJNA631951) | gut metagenome | biome: gut microbiome; feature: rumen; material: fiber-attached | host: Bos | place: Iran: Karaj | collected 2018-10 | reverse complement strand
TGAGATTAGAGAGTATTTTACTGTATTAGGAGATATAGAGACAAATTATAGAACTTCATTTAATAAATATGGAGTGATTTAAATAGAATAGTTGGAGGAGACATGGAAAAGCTAATAGTTATAGGTGCTGGCGGATATGCTAAATCAGTGCTAGATGCAATAGACTATTATAATTATAAGATTGCAGGTTTTTTGGATGAATTTTCTCAAGAGGAGGAGCATCTAGGATATCAGATTATTGCGCATTCATTAGATGAGATTGAGGATCCTAAAAAGTATTTTTATTTTATCGCCATTGGAAATAATGAGCGAAGAAAAATATGGTTTGATAGGTTGCGTGAAAGAAAGCTTCGTCTTATTAACGTGGTGGATAGAACAGCAATTATTTCACCAGAAGCTAAAATAGGAACTGGATGCTTCTTTGGGAAGATGTCAGTAGTTAACGCTAAGGCAATCATACATAGCGATTGTATAATTAATACTAAAGCATTAGTCGAGCATGGATGTGAGGTGCATCGACATGCTAATTTATCTACCAATAGCGTTATTAATGGTGATGTGGTAGTGGGAACTGGAAGTTTTATTGGTAGTAGCTCGGTGACAATAGGACAATTGACAATAGGCGAATGGTCAACAGTAGGTGCAGGTGCTGTTGTTATCCAGCCAGTGGGAGACGGTGTGACAGTTGCCGGAGTTCCGGCTAAAATAATAAAACAGGGAGCAAGTTTAGGATAAAGGGTAATAAATATGAACATTAATTTTAATGTGCCTCCATATGTAGGAAAAGAACCTGACTATATTATGGATGTAATTAATAAACATAAAATATGTGGAGATGGTGAATATACGAAAAAATGTAGTAAATGGTTAGAGGAGAAGACGGGAACAGAAAAGGCTCTGCTTACTACTTCTTGCACACATGCTACTGAGATGGCAGCACTCCTAGCAGAGATACAGCCTGGTGATGAGGTAATTATGCCATCATACACTTTTGTTTCTACTGCAGATGCATTCGTCCTTCGTGGAGCCAAGGTAGTATTTGTAGATATCCGTCGAAAGACAATGAATATCAATGAGAAATTAATTGAAGATGCAATTACTCCGAAGACAAAGGCTATTGTACCAGTACACTATGCGGGAATAGCATGTAACATGGACGCAATAATGGATATTGCTATAAGAAATAATTTATATGTAATCGAGGATGCTGCTCAGGGAATTATGAGTACCTATAAGGGTAAAGCATTGGGTACAATAGGTGATTATGGATGCTATAGCTTTCATGAGACGAAGAACTTTTCTATGGGAGAAGGTGGCGCCCTGCTTATTAAAGATGATGGAAATGTACTTAGAGCGGAAATTATTCGTGAGAAAGGTACAAATCGTAGCCAGTTTTTCCGTGGAGAAGTTGATAAGTATTCTTGGCAGGCTGCGGGATCATCATATCTTCCAAGCGAGTTAAATGCTGCATACTTGTGGGCACAGCTTGAGAAGGCTGATGAGATTACAGCGGATAGATTGAAGTCATGGGATTCGTACTATGAGCAGTTGGCATCTTTACAAAAAGAGGAAAAGATATTTTTACCTTATGTGCCAGAGGAGTGTACTCATAATGCGCATATGTTTTTCATAAAAGCAAAGGATTTGGAAGAGAGAACAGAGCTTATTAATTTCTTGAAGTCAAATGGAATTGGTGCAGTATTCCATTATGTTCCATTGCACTCTTCTGTAGCAGGTAAAAAGCTAGGAAGATTTCATGGGGAAGATAAGCGTACAACCACAGAGAGTGAGCGCTTAGTAAGGTTGCCTATGTATTATGGATTAAAACCTGATGAAGTAGAATACGTATGTGATAAAGTTAAGGAGTTCTATAAGAAAAAATAGGTTATGAAAAAGTTGGCTATTATAGGTGCATCTGAATTTCAGGCGCCACTCATTATAAAAGCAAAAGAATTAGGGATTGAAACACACGTATTTGCATGGAAATGTGGCGATGTAGGTGAATCAATTGCAGATTATTTTTATCCAATAAGCATTACAGAGTGTGAAGAGATATATCAGCAATGCAAAAAGATTGGAATAGATGGAATATGTACTATTGGTACCGACTTAGGAACTATACCAGTTAGTTATGTTGCAAATAGACTGGGCTTGGTAGCTAATAGTGAGGAATGCGTAAAAAAGGCTACGAATAAGCATTTAATGCGTAAATGTTTTGAAAAGAATGGAGATCCATCCCCAAGGAGCGTAGAGATTAGAGAAAGTCAGGATATCGAGAATTGTGAATTTGACTATCCAGTTATTTGCAAGCCAACAGACCGTTCTGGAAGCAGGGGAATATATAAGGTTAACAGCAAAAAAGAACTACTAGATGCAGTTGATAAATCTATTGAATATAGTTTTGAAAAGAAGGCGTTAGTCGAGGAGTTCGCCGAGGGACAAGAGTATAGTGTAGAATATATGTCTTATCAAGGAAAGCATCATTTTTTAGCGTTAACAAAAAAATACACTACTGGGGCACCTAATTTTATAGAGACCGGGCATATTGAACCAGCTCCTGTTTCTGAAGAATTATTGGAAAAGGTTAAATCTGTGACTGAACACGCACTAGATAGTCTTGAAGTGACAAATGGGGCTTCCCATACGGAACTCAAGATAGATCATAATGGTAATATAAAAATCATAGAAATTGGTGCTCGAATGGGCGGAGATTTTATTGGAAGTCACTTGGTTCAGATGTCTACGGGGGTAGATTTTGTTAAGTGTGTAATTCAAGTTGCTATGGGAGAAGAACCTAAAGTAATACGAAATGATAAAACAAACCATGCAGCGGTACGTTTTGTCTTTGGCGAAAATGAAAAAAAGGTTTTTGCAACTATAAAAAAGGAAAATCCTTCAATAATAGTTGGAGAGCATTTTGATAAAATAACCGATGAAAAAGTTGTAGATAGTAGTTCGAGATTTGGATATTTTATGTTAAAGGCAGAGGCTGCAGATGAAATTCTTGAGTACATGCCTAAAAATGAAGAGGATTAAATAATATGAATGAGAAATTATCAGTAGTTATTCCTTGCTATAATTCTGAGAAAAATATAGAAAATGTAATAAATAAAGATATAAAAATATTTCAAGAACAGGGTATTATAAATTTTGAGTTTGTTTTGGTGAATGATTGCTCTTCGGATAATACGTGGGATGTTATACAGAATATGTCTCAGGAACATAAAAATATTATTGCTATAAATCTCGCAAAGAATTGTGGCCAGCATAATGCAATTATGGCTGGCTTTCGTCATGTTACAGGCGATTATATTATTGTAAGCGATGACGATGGTCAAACACAGATGGAAATGATTTCAGCTATGCTTGAGAAGGCAGATGAAGGATTCGATGTTGTAATGACGAATTGGGAGCAACGAGGTAAAAGGTCTGTATTTCGTAGATTAGGTACAGCTCTAAACAATAAGGTGAGCGAGGTCCTTATGGATAACCCGGATAAAATTCCGGTTTCTATTTTCTTTTTGGCAAAAAAATTTGTGATTGAAGAGGTGGTTAGATATAACAGACCATATCCTTTTGTTACAGGGCTTATTTTAAGAACAACACATAATATTGGCGTAGTAAATGTGGAACAGCTTCAGAGACAAAGCGGACAAAGCGGATATTCCTTTAGAAAATTACTCCGACTGTGGTTGAACGGATTTACAGCATTTTCAATTTTGCCGTTAAGAGTGGCATCATATATTGGTGTTTTAAGTGCTTTTTTGGGTTTTGTTTTTGGTATTTTTGTTATCATTCGGAAAATTGCCATGCCGGAAGTGGCAGCAGGGTGGAGCTCTACAGTGGCTATTTTTATGTTTATGTCAGGAGTTATACTTTGTGTATTAGGAATGATAGGCGAATATGTTGGAAGAATATATATGTGCATTAATAACACTCCTCAGTATGTAATAAAGGAGATTCGGAATGGAGAATAAAAAAGTTTTATTATTAAATGCTGGGCATACAGAAATTCCAATTATAGAAGAATTAAGAAAAATGGGATGCTATGTGATTACATCTGGAAAAAGACCAGATATGCCCGGACATAAATTGGCTGATAAATATATATGTGAAGATTATTCTGATAAGGAGGCAATCCTTAAGATTGCAAAAGAAGAAAAGATAGATGCTATTGTATCAAATGCATATGATTTAGGAATGGTAACTACTGCATATGTCGCTGAAAAACTTGGATTACCGGGGCACGATTCATTTGAAAAAACAGCTATGTTACACCAAAAGGATTCTTTTAAAGAATTATGTACTAAATTGGACATTCGATTACCAAAATCAAAGAGATTTACTAATAGGGACGAGGCAGTTCGCTATCTTGATAATGTAGTTTTTCCTATCATGGTAAAAGCGACAGATCAAGCAAGTGGAGTGGGAATTAATCGAGCTGAGAACTACGACGAGGCAGTAGAATCTGTGATTGACTCTTTTGAAAAATCGAAGAAAAAGAGCATACTTATTGAAGAATTTATCGAGGGTGTTCAACAGTCTTTTGTTGCTTTTGTGGTAAGAGGTAAAGTAAAGGTTTGCATGTCTTGCAACTGCTATTCTCCAATCAATCCATATTTGATACAGACTGAGACTATGCCTGGTGATGATTATGAACAATTAAAGCCTAAATTAATAGAGATTGTAGAGAAATTATTTGACGCTTGTAATTTGGTAGATGGATTAATAACTATCCAGTACATAGTAAAGAATGGACAACCTTATGTGATTGAAATGATGCGTAGATGCCTAGGGAATAGGTTCTTAACACCAGTTTCTGCGGTTACAGGATTCCCATGGTATAAAGCTATGGTTATGGCTGAACTAGGAATGGATTGTTCTGCGATTGAGTTCACTGAGCCTATAGGTAATTTTACAGGACATCATGCAATTATGGCGACTAGGAATGGTGTATATGAAGGAATGGATATTCCGAAAGAAATCATGGAACATGTATTTGAATACGATGAGTTATTTGAAAAGGGCGAAAAGATTAATAATTTCATGATGGAACGTATGGGATATATATATTATACATATGATTCTAAAGAGGAATTGGATAAAGCTGCTAAGAGCTTTAACGATAATATCATATTGAGGATTCGATAAAATGAAAAAAATAGCTGTTTGTGGATATACATCATCGGTTGGGAATAGATTTTGTAATAATACCAAGTTTCAGATTGTTAAAATAGGAAGAAAAAATGCTGATGTTCACTTGGACTTATTGGATGGAAAAGCAACAGGAGATTTAAATATTTTAAAAGATTGTGATATACTGATTAACTTTGCGGCATTATCAGAATGTGACAGTGATGCAGAAAAAAACAATATGATTAAAGTGAATGTTAATGGTCCACTTTTTTTAGCGGAATTAGCTAATGAATATAATATTCCATATTTTATCCATATTTCATCCATTTCTGCTACATATAAAGAGACTGACAATTTCTATGGATATTATTCAATTACAAAAAAGACAGGAGAGGACTTATTAAATTTATATTGTAAGCAAAAGCAAATTGGGTTATGCATATTAGAGCCAACAGCAATGTATGGAGATCAAAGTTTTGCAAAACATCAAAAACTCTTATATAACATTATAAATCAGGTTAGAAATAATGAAACTGTTACGTTATATGGGAAAAATGATGCTAGACGTAATTATTTGGACGTAGATGTTTTGTGTTCAGTAGTGGAAAAGTTAATTGAAAACAGTTTGCAAGGAAAATATATAGTAGCAAATATGAAAAACTGTTCTCTATCTGAAATTGTGGATGAATTAGATTCTTACTTTGGACATAAGAGTAATATTTGTTTTATGACTGAAAAACCAGATATTATGGATTGTATTATAAATGACGAAGGGAAAATATATGATTTGCTTGAGATTGAAAAACCAAAGGGAATGACTTTCAATTTTTAACAAATTGTATAGGGAGAATTATGAAGAAAAAAAATGATTACATTCAGATATTTAAGATGATAGCCTGCATACTAATAACAAATTCACATTGTATTTATCCTGACACAATGTTTAAAATAGCGGGTGCATCTTCCCTGTTTCAAGTTGGAGGGGGATGGGGAAATGCGATGTTCTTAGGTATCTCTGGATATTTGGTTGCATGTACCTCACAATCCTTTTGGAAATGGATGAAAAAACGGTATATTAGAATAATACCAATATCAGTAGTTTGTTCAATTATTCTTTTTTCTTTTGTTGATGCTAATAATATTTTTATCCACATAGTGAAATCTTATTGGTTTATAACTGCAATAGTAATATATTACCCATTGGTATATATAATTGATAAATCGAAAAATGGATGGAAGATTGGTCTAACTCTCTATTTATTAATCTATATAGTATTATATATTCATGCTGATAGACGAACTTTTTTTGTAGAGGGGCAGGGCTTTTCTGCTTTTAAAGTGTATTCTTTTTTTATCGTTATGTGTACTGGGGCTTTGTTAAAGCGATTTGAATGCGATATGAAAAAATTAAATCCTTGGTTATATGTGGCTTTTGTTATAGCAAGCGTGAGTATATGGGCCTTAGAATATGGAAATATGATTTTTAGAAATAGTGGTTACGAATATCAATTTTTTATTACTATTAGTCGTATGATGATAGTTATTGCAATGATTGGTTTTATGTGTTCCTTAGATAAGAAGAAAGAACTGCGTCTTAGGGAAAATGGTATCGTTAATCTAATTGCAGATAGCACCCTTGAAATATATTTGGTGCAAATTATAGTTAAAGCTATGATGCAAAGACAGGTTTTATTTGAAAGCATAATATTGTTCTGGGGATTATCAATAATACTAGGTATTATTATGAATAAGATGTATACAAAACTAATATATTCTTTTAGTAAATAATAAATGTAATAGTTATTGGAAGTTAGCTTTATTGATATAGGTTTAAGAAACGAAAAAGCTACAAATAGGATGAATATTTTTAGATTAATTAAGTTGATTTATTGGAGTAAAAAATGAGTGGGTTGAGTAATAAGATATTTTATTATTTAGTGGAAAGTAAGCCAGAGGTATTTAGGGAGTATGTAAAATACTGTCAAACAAGGGAGAATGCTAGCTTTTTTGCTTCTGGAATAATGGCTCTTAAATTTAATATTGATCAATTAATAAAAGCAAGAGAAAGAAAAATTAAGAGGCTTAAATATCCTGAAACAATTAAAAAGAATCAAAAGAATATAAAGGAATATTATGACTTAATAGAAAGTGTTGAAATTGTATCATTTGATATATTTGATACGGTTATTTTTAGACCATTTGACCATCCTACAGATTTGTTTTTTTTGGTTGGAGCAAGGTTGCAAATACCGGAGTTTAAGTATTATAGGATCCAAGCTGAAAAAGTGGCTAGGGAAAAGAGTAATAATCATAATGAGGTGACACTGGAAGATATATATCGAGTACTTAAGGAGTGGTTTGGCGATAAATGCGATTGTAATGTTGAGAAACAGATGGAATATGAACTATGCTATGCTAATCCGTTTATGCAAGATGTTTTCCAATACGCCAAGGAAAAAAATAAGAAAATAATATTTACATCAGATATGTATCTGTCATCTGATGATATTAAGAAAATGATAGAAAAATGTAAATATATGGGAGATTATGAATTGTTTGTGTCTAATGAAATTGGACTCTGTAAACGTGATGGTTCTCTTCAAAACTTTATCAATAAAAAATATGAAGGAAAGCAAATTCTTCATATTGGCGATGACTATGAGGCGGATATTGTAAATGGTAAAAAAGCACAATGGAAAGTGATTCATTATAAAAATGTAAATGGCATCAATAATCAATATAGACCATATTACATGGATGGTGTGGTCGGAAGTATTTATAAAGCTATCGTAAATACGTATTTTTATAATAGTAGCAAAAATTATTCTTTGGCATATGAATACGGTTTTACATGTGGAGGAATAATGATTTGGGCATTTTGCCAGTGGCTAAATGAATTATGTAAAACAGAAAAAATAGACAGGATATTATTTGTTGCACGAGATGGTAAAATGATTTCGGAAATATACAATAAATATTTTGACGATGTAGGTGAGTATATATGGTTTTCTAGAACATCTTCCGAAAAACTTGTTATAAATGATTGGTTTGAGGATTATGTTAATCAAAATGTAAAAAGTGAATTTTGTGTTGAAAAGCAAAACGAGCCTATATGCGGATTGTTGAAATTTTTGGGACTAGATTTTTTGAAGGATGTTCTTATTCAAGAGGGTATAGAATTGTCGTTACCAAGGTGTAAACTAGGATACAAACGGTTTAGAGAATTTATGTATCAAAATAAAGAACACGTGGTTGAAAGATTTTTAGAGGCTCAAGAAAATGGTAAAGATTATCTAGTTAAGTCTGTTTATGGAAAGAGAAAAGTATGTGTTGTTGACTCAGGGTGGCGTGGGTCGTCTATTGTATATTTAAGACATTTGTTGACTCAAACATATGGACTGAATATGGATATTGTTGGTGCGTTAGTTTTTTCTGATATGCAAGACTATTCCGAAGGATTTAAGGCTTTAGGTATAATAAAATCATTTATGACGACTGAAAATAATATAAGATTGAGGAATATCGGCAATGTGATAGAGCGGAGAGCCGCTATTGAGAATTTATTTTCATCTCCAGAACCATCTCTAATATCATATGAGAGCGGTGATGTTAATAGGGATTTTTCAGAATACAAATTTAGATGGGCTGATGATAATCCTGATAAAGAAAAAATATTGGAGATTAATTGTGGTATCAGAGATTTTATATCTGAATATACTAGAATAATGGGAAAATATGCATATGATATAGTAATTCCTGCTGAAAAAGCTGTTATCCCTATCTCTTATGCTTTTGAGAATAATAAGTTTATTGAGAGTATTTTGGAAAAAACTAATGTAAAATCTGGATATAGACATGGATATGGTGATTAAAGTAAAAAGCAATATGAAAAAATAAAACTGTTAGTGCGACTTAGTAGACCTACGACATACTAAATAATATAGTAAAGAAAAGTTGCGGTTCACAATGACGAATATTGGAAAATGATGCTTTGAAGAGTTCAAACGATTAGTTATAGATTTATACTTGTAGCAGCTAGAAAAATATTAGAGAAATGAGCTTTTGTTGAGTAAACTATCTATGGTTGGAATAATTATTGTATCCAGCTATTGAGGTCGATGGAAATAAAACAATATCTATGAACGAGTGCAAGAATCATGAAAAGAAAATGAGTGAACCTGGAAAGGAGAATAAAGACTTAAAAGAGTTGCATCGATTTTGGTGAGTTATGTCGAACTTTTGCTGTCCACTTTATAGACTTAAGATATAATGAATATAGAAAGTATTGTATATTATTAAAAATGAAGGAGTATTTGCATAACTGAAGTGTAAAGCTGGTGAGTATAATTGCAGCCACATTGAAGTTATGTGTAATTTGTTTATGAAAAAGGGACTTGTTTGTATACATACAGCGAAATCATATGCGGATTTCATTTGGTATTATTGTACATATGGGCATGATTATGAATGGGACATAGTTTTAGAACCAACCATATCCAATGAGGAACAAGCACGATTGTATAGAAAAAGTGAATTATTTAATAAGATAATTCCATATGATACCAGTATATGGGATCATAAATACTTGCTTTTAATAAGATGTATTTGGTCATATATTACGGGAAGAAGAAGAAAATTTGCCAGAAAGGTTATAGATGATGTCGTTGGTGACTATAACCAGTACGAGCGCGTTATTATTTATAATGACTATCAGTTTTTAGAAGCAGCAATAATAATGTTATCAGCTGAAAAAGATGTTATCTGGTTAGAAGATGGCGGAGCTGATTATAAGAAGCGAGGAAAAAAATTTTGTAAAATTACTGGAAAACTATCATCGGATTTAGCTTTTTTTGTATTAGGACGAATGGGGTATACATCCATAGCGAACAGTTATTTACTAAAAAATGAAAAGAATTGTTGTAAATTTTCTACTTTTCCAGAAAAAATTGAAGGCAGAAAGTTTAAAGAACATAAAAAATTAAACGATATGAGTGATACTAACATAGAAGAATATAGTAGGCTAATTAAAGATGCTTTTCAATTTGATTTGAGCAAAATAAAAAATAATAAAAAATCAATTATATTGTTTACAGCGCCGCTAAATGTCTTTTCTATGAAACCGATGGTTTATATAGATGAAACAATCCGATACATAGAGAAAAATCATAGAGACTGCTTGATTTTAGTGAAGAAACACCCACGTGATCAAGTGGAATACATATGGAAGGAACCTGAACGTGTGGTAGAAGTTGATAAGAATGTTCCCGGTGAGTTGATTTTGGATAATATAAAATTTGATAAAGAGTATTATATGTTTCCGTCAACAATTTTGATGATGTATGGTCAAAAAAGGAACACAGCAATTTTTAAATATCAAGGTTTATGTAAAGAGAAAGTCGCGGGAGGTGTTGCTAGTTACAAAGAGGATTTTAAGCGATGGTTTGACTACTATCAGGCGGAAGCTGAGGTTATCGAAATATAATCTTTGGTATAAAATAGCAATGAATAAATATTAAGTATACATATTGTAATGTGAATATTGCTATTAATGATGTATTAAAATTAGTGTATTATTATCTTTATGGAAAATTGTAAAAAAATAGAAATGACAAATTATATTAATCTATATAGTAAGATGGGAAGCACAATTAAAATGCTTATTATCAATGTAGTGGTACTAGGTGTAGTATTGCTATTATTTGAACCAACTATAAAGTCAGATGATTATGATTTGTCGATGGTTTTATATGGAGCATTAAATGGAGAATATTCAAGTATTACAATGTATTGCTTGCCTTCTTTCGGGGCTATAATCAAATCTTTATTAATAATAATTCCCGAGATACCTTGGTATGCGGTTGTTAATTATATATTTATTTTTTTATCTCTCTTTTTCATATCTATAGTATTTTGTAGATATAAAAACAGATGCTTATTATTTGAAATAGTTCTGTTACCTTTTTTTGCGTATGAGTTATATATACGTATGACTTTCACTAAGACTGCTGGGATAATAATTATTAGTGGGTTATTAGTTCTATTATACTTGATAGATTGTAGTTCAAAGAATAAAGCAATATGGGGCTGTTCCATTGCGTGGATTCTAATGGGAATATCAATAAGATCAACTATGTTAAATCTTATTTTGGAGGTTTTTATATCCGCGTTTATTATTTCTTTTTTTGTTGTAAAAAATGAAAGAAAAAAAATTATAATTATTAAGTTTATCATTACGGTTTTAGCTTTGTTGTTTTTAGGTAAGATACTGTTCAATGTGAATTCTGACATAAAGAACAATTATGATGAATGGGTTACTTATTCACAATATAACAACGCGAGAGCAAGATTACAAGATTACTATATGCCTGAATATGATGATTTTGAGGAATCATATAAAGAAATTGGAGTTTCAAAAAATGACTATATTGCATTCAAGACATGGGGGTTATATATAGACTATGATTTTTTTACTATAGAACGATTGAATGCAATTGCATCAATAGATGAAATGCCGGCAAAGAGCAATTTATTTGATACAGTAATGAAGAATTTGTTTTCATATTATTTTTCGGAAACGGGGTTTTACTTCTTACTATTAGTGATGATGCTGTTTTTCTGTGCAAATGGAGTATCTACAATTGACAAAAGTATAATAGTAGTTTCTGTAGGCGGATGCAGTTTCTTGGCGTATGCATATATGTCTTATTTAGGTAGACTACAGCATCACGTTGATTTGAGTATAATGATTGCGGCGACTGTGTTGGTTATGTATTATTACTATAAATATGATTGTAGTATAAAGAATAAGAGACAAGCATTGTTGGTGGTTGTTATAATTATCACAGTTTTCTTATGTAGATTTAATACCTCTATCTCAAAGGCTTCATATTATGCTAATGATGTTGAAAATCAAAAGAAGTTATATGACGATAATAAAAAAATCATGGATTTATTATCAAATGATAAAGAACATGTATATGTTTTTTGCCCACATACGACAAATTTTTTTTACGATTGTATTTTTGAGCCTTTCGAGGTAATGCCTAAGGGATATTATTCTAATCTCGAGATGACAAATCGATATCGTATTCCGAGCTGGGATAGTATAGCTATTGATTATGGAATAGATAATTACTTTAAGGAAGCTACTGACAGTGCGGAGATACTATTTGTGGATTCAGATATAAATAACGGTTGGATTGATGTTGTTCAAACATTTATCAATGAGCATTATTGTAGTGGAGCAGAATATGAGTTAGTAAATAAATATGGGACTATTAATATTTATAGATTTATAGATAAAAGTGGTGACATTGAAAATTAGTTGAATAGGATTAATTATAGACAATTAAAAAATAAGAAAAGAGGAATATATTTATGAACGCTCACGCACATGGCATAATGTTCCATCATTTTCATGGTGAGGACCATGTTAAGGCGCAGGGTTCTCTATCTGCTGAGGATTTTGATGATTTGCTCACCTGGTATGGGAAAAATCACAATATTATCTGTGCGGAAGAATTCTATGACAAAGCTATTAATGGAAAGTTGGGAAAGGATGATGTTGTGCTGACTTTTGATGATGCATTGTTGTGTCAGTACGATATAGCTGTTCCAGTAATGAAGGATAGAGGACTTACTGGATTTTGGTTTGTCTATACATCTCCATTGACTGGAGTATACGAAAAATTAGAAATATATCATCATTTCAGATTTTCTATGTATCAAGAAATTGATGAATTTTATTCAGATTTTTTCAAGGCGGCAGAGGATATAAAGGATATATTAGGTATAGATGTAATTGCGAAATTATCTGATGAAAAGTGGCGTACTTATAAATTAAAGAGTACATTCTACACGGA
>JAEEGL010181154.1_pt1 | contig 12998 bp, 9 predicted proteins | sample 9134231 | NCBI WGS metagenome assembly JAEEGL01 (sample SAMN16246548, study PRJNA631951) | gut metagenome | biome: gut microbiome; feature: rumen; material: fiber-attached | host: Bos | place: Iran: Karaj | collected 2018-10 | reverse complement strand
GCGCCGAAAGGTCCTCCTCCGTTATCGACATTATGCAGCGCTGTTTCTATCGCTCGCATCATATATTCTTTGCTGTATGCCATACCTCAGGTCTTTTTTCTTGTAAATATACAAAATAAAAGGTCTGCGCTTTCACACAGACCTTTCATTATAAAGTATTGGAATTATTATTCTACGATTCTGATGCCTCTGTCATCCTCCTCTTCTTCTATGAGGCTCTTTCTGGCCTTAGCCATCTTCTCATAGTCCTCGAGGCTTCCGACGATAACATTGTCGAATGCTCTTTGACCTGTACCAGCAGGCAACAAGTGACCGACGATAACGTTCTCCTTAAGACCGTCGAGTGTGTCAACCTTAGCATTGATAGCCGCATCGTTGAGCACCTTTGTAGTCTCCTGGAACGAAGCCGCAGCCATGAAGCTTCCAGTCTGCAGAGCCGCCTTGGTGATACCTTGGAGCACCTGGCTTGCTGTAGCAGGAACAGCGTCTCTTACTTCTACAAGCTTGAGATCCTTTCTCTTCAGCATGCTGTTCTCGTCTCTGAGCTTTCTTGCTGTCACGATCTGACCAGCCTTCAGCACCTCTGAGTCGCCAGCGTCTGTTACGACCTTCTTGCCCCAGATCTTGTCGTTCTCCTCGTGGAACTCGAGCTTGTCGGCAATCTGCTTCTCAAGGAATCTTGTGTCTCCTGGATCCTGAATCTCGACCTTTCTCATCATCTGACGAACGATAACCTCAAAGTGCTTGTCGTTGATCTTCACACCCTGGAGACGGTAAACCGCCTGAACCTCGTTGACGATGTATTCCTGAACGGCTGTAGGACCGAGGATAGACAAGATGTCGGATGGAGTCACTGCACCATCGGAGAGCGGAGTGCCGGCTCTCACATAGTCGTTCTCCTGAACGAGAATCTGCTTAGCCAGTGGCACGAGATATTTCTTCTCCTCGCCTGTCTTTGATGTTACAGCGATCTCACGGTTACCTCTCTTGATCTTGCCGAATGTAACCTGACCGTCGATTTCGGAAACGATAGCTGGGTTGCTTGGGTTTCTTGCCTCGAACAGCTCAGTTACTCGTGGAAGACCTCCGGTGATATCACCAGCGCCTCCGCTAGCAACTCTAGGTATCTTGACGATCTGCTGTCCGGCCTGTACCTTCTCGCCGTCATCAACTACCATGTGAGCGCCCACAGGCAAGTTGTAAGTCTTCAGTACATTGCCCTTGGCATCGACAATCTGAGCTGCAGGAACCTTAGCCTTGTCCTTGCTCTCGATGATTATCTTGTCGTGCATGTTTGTAGCCTCGTCAACCTCAGTCTTGTAAGTCACGTTCTCGTCCATGTCAACGAATACGATCTTACCGTCAACCTCTGTTACAATCAAGGCGTTGAATGGGTCCCACTCACATATTCTTGTACCCTTCTCTACTGCAGAGCCGTTCTTCACGAACAACTTAGAGCCGTAAGGGATGTTCTGAGTTGTGAGAACTGTATTTGTGTTTGTATCAAGTATTCTCATTTCCGCCATACGGCCGATTACTACCTGATATTCAGTTCCGTCGCTTTCCTTGACATCGACAGTTCTAAGCTCGTCAATCTCAAGCTTACCAGAATATTTAGATGTGATACCAGTGTTAGCACTTGCGTTGCTTGCCACACCACCGACGTGGAATGTTCTCAATGTCAGCTGTGTACCAGGCTCACCGATTGACTGTGCCGCGATTACGCCGACAGTCTCACCCATCTGTACCATTCGGCTTGTAGCCAGGTTACGTCCGTAACACTTAGCACAAACACCTCTCTTGCTCTCGCAAGTAAGAACGGAACGAATCTCGACTCTCTCAAGTGGAGAATCCTCGATCTTCTGAGCGGCATCCTCGCGGATTTCCTCGCCTGAAGCTACGATAAGCTCGCCAGTCACAGGGTCGTAAACATCATGTACAGAAACTCTACCGAGGATTCTGTCATACAATGTAGCTACAACATCCTCGTTGTTCTTGACCTCTGTAGCGACAAGACCTCTCAATGTTCCACAGTCTTCCTCGTTTATTATCACGTCTTGTGACACATCGACAAGACGACGAGTCAAGTAACCTGCATCGGCAGTCTTCAAGGCTGTATCGGCAAGACCCTTACGAGCACCGTGTGTTGAGATAAAGTACTCAAGCACTGACAGACCTTCCTTAAAGTTAGCCAAGATTGGGTTCTCGATGATCTGACCGCCTTCTGCACCAGACTTCTGAGGCTTAGCCATCAGTCCACGCATACCGGAGAGCTGACGGATCTGCTCCTTAGAACCACGGGCTCCAGAGTCAAGCATCATGAATATAGCGTTGAATCCCTGATTGTCTGAAGACATCTGCTTCATCAGGACATTCTGCAAGTCGTTGTTGACGTGAGTCCAAGTATCGATGATCTGATTATAACGCTCGTTGTTAGTGATAACACCCATGTTATAATTGTTCATGATCTCCTCGACCTCCTCGTATCCCTTGTCAACGAGTGCCTTCTTCTCCTCTGGGATGATCACATCACCAAGGTTGAATGAAAGACCGCCCTCGAATGCCATTCTATATCCAAGGTTCTTTATATCGTCAAGGAACTTACATGTTCTTGCGACACCGCAAGCCTTGATTACCTTAGAGATTATGTCACGAACGGACTTCTTTGAAAGCACTGTGTTCAAGAAACCAACCTCTACTGGCACATACTGGTTGACGATGATTCTACCGATTGTAGTCTCGATCATCTTGTCAACGATCTTGCCGTTCTCGTCGAGGTCCTTAGTCTTGATCTTCACGATTGCGTGAATATCAGCGCGTCCCTCGTTGTATGCGATAATCGCCTCTTCTGGAGCATAGAATGTCAGTCCCTCTCCCTTAACGCCTGTTCTTGGCTTTGTGATGTAGTAAAGTCCAAGCACCATATCCTGCGAAGGCACTGTGATAGGCGCTCCGTTGGCTGGGTTAAGGATGTTGTGGCTCTCGAGCATCAGCAGCTGAGCCTCGAGTACAGCCTCGTTGCTCAATGGCAAGTGAACGGCCATCTGGTCACCATCGAAGTCGGCGTTGAACGCTGTACATGCCAATGGATGCAACTGAATAGCCTTTCCCTCAATCATGTGAGGCTGGAATGCCTGGATACCAAGTCTGTGAAGTGTAGGAGCACGGTTCAGCAGAACTGGGTGACCCTTCATCACATATTCAAGGATGTCCCATATAACTGGGTCTTTTCTGTCTATTATCTTCTTTGCTGACTTAACGGTCTTGACAATGCCACGCTCGATAAGCTTTCTTATGATGAATGGCTTGTAAAGCTCGGCTGCCATGTACTTAGGCAGACCACACTCGCCCATCTTCAACTCTGGACCTACGACGATTACCGAACGTCCTGAGTAGTCAACACGCTTTCCTAACAAGTTCTGACGGAAACGTCCCTGCTTTCCCTTCAAAGAGTCTGAGAGAGACTTCAACGGACGGTTTGCATCCGACTTAACCGCGCTTGACTTTCTACTGTTGTCGAAGAGTGAGTCAACTGCCTCTTGAAGCATACGCTTCTCGTTACGAAGGATAACCTCAGGAGCCTTGATCTCGATAAGTCTCTTAAGACGGTTGTTTCTGATGATAACACGACGATACAAATCGTTCAGATCCGAAGTCGCGAATCGTCCACCATCCAGTGGCACAAGCGGACGGAGATCTGGTGGAATCACAGGGATAATCTTCATAATCATCCACTCTGGACGGTTCTTGCCCTTAGAAGCACGGAACGACTCAACAACCTGAAGTCTCTTCAATGCCTCGTTCTTTCTCTGTTGGCTTGTGTCTGTGTCAGCCTTATGTCTGAGTTCGTAAGACAATGAGTCAAGATCTATCTTCTGAAGCAAGTCATAGATAGCCTCGGCACCCATCTTAGCGATGAACTTGTTTGGATCAGAGTCGTCAAGATTGTGGTTAGATGGATCGAGCTTCTTCTCTACAATGTCAAGATACTCGTCCTCTGTCAACAATCCGCCCTCTTCGATACCTTCCTCGCCTTCAAGAACACCTGTTTGTATTATCACATATTTCTCGTAATATATGATGGCGTCAAGCTTCTTGCTTGGCATTCCCAGCAGATAGCCGATCTTGTTAGGCAAAGAACGGAAGTACCAGATGTGAGCCACAGGAACAACCAAGTTGATATGTCCCATTCTCTCGCGGCGCACCTTCTTCTCTGTTACCTCGACACCGCAACGGTCGCAGACAATACCTTTGTAACGTATTCTCTTGTACTTTCCGCAGTGGCACTCGTAATCCTTAGTAGGACCGAAGATTCTCTCGCAAAACAGACCGTCTCTTTCTGGCTTGTATGTACGATAGTTTATAGTTTCAGGCTTCAAAACCTCACCAAATGAATGCTCCAGTATTTCTTCTGGAGAAGCCAAACCAATGGAGATTTTGGTGAAACCATTGCTTTTGGATTTATTTTCTTTTCTGAAAGGCATATGCTTTTCCTATTTATCGTTGTTTATTCCAAATTAACACTAAGACCCAAACCTCTCAACTCATGCAACAACACGTTGAATGACTCTGGGATGCCAGGAGCTGGCATTGGATCACCCTTGACTATCGCCTCATAAGCTCTTGCACGACCCATAACATCATCAGACTTGATTGTAAGGATCTCTTGAAGAATATGAGTTGCACCGAATGCCTCGATAGCCCAGACCTCCATCTCTCCGAATCTCTGTCCTCCGAACTGAGCCTTACCTCCAAGAGGCTGCTGAGTAATCAATGAGTAAGGACCGATAGAACGAGCGTGCATCTTGTCGTCAACCATGTGACCGAGCTTAAGCATGTAGATCACACCCACTGTAGCTGGCTGGTCGAAACGCTTACCTGTTCCGCCGTCATATACGTAAGTTCTACCGTATCTTGGGAGTCCGGCCTTGTCTGTCCATGAGTTGATGTCATCGAGACTCGCACCGTCGAAGATGTTTGTCGCGAACTTCTCGCCGAGTTTCTTGCCTGCCCATCCGAGAACAGTCTCGAAGATCTGTCCAAGGTTCATACGAGAAGGCACACCCAGTGGGTTCAGAACTATATCAACAGGTGTTCCATCCTCAAGGAATGGCATATCCTCTTGACGTACGATGTTAGAAACGATACCCTTGTTTCCGTGTCGTCCTGCCATCTTGTCACCCACGCGGATCTTTCTCTTCTTAGCGATGTAAACCTTTGCCAACTGGATTGTTCCTGCTGGAAGCTCGTCACCGATAGTAAGAGCGTACTTCTTACGCTTGATCTGCGCGTCGATTTCCTTGTATTTCTTGATGTAATTTACAATCACATCCTTTATCATCTCGTTCTTGTGGGCATCAGTTGTCCACTTAGAAACGTGAACAGAAGTATAGTCAAGGTCGTTAAGAGCCTTCTGAGTGAACTTAGTGCCCTTAGCGATGACTTCCTCGCCAAGATAGTTCTTGACACCCTGTGAAGTCTTGCCGTTAGTCAGAGTCATGAGCTTCTCAATCAAGATCTTGCGCAACTCGCCAGTTCTTGCCTCGAACTCCTCGTCTATCTTTGGCAATATCACCTTGTCCTGAGCCTTCTTGGTCTTTGTCTTCATCACCTTAGAGAAGAGCTGCTTGCCTACAACAACACCATTCAATGATGGAGTTGCCTTCAAAGAAGCATCCTTAACGTCTCCTGCCTTGTCGCCGAAGATAGCTCTCAAAAGCTTCTCTTCTGGAGAAGGGTCAGACTCTCCCTTAGGAGTGATCTTTCCTATCAGGATGTCGCCTGGTCCTACGTGAGCACCGATTCTGATGATACCGTTCTCATCAAGATCCTTAGTGGCTTCATCACTGACATTTGGTATATCTGGAGTAAGTTCCTCTAATCCTCTCTTAGTCTCTCTAACCTCCAAAGCATACTCGTCAACATGCACAGAAGTGAACAAATCCTCCTTCACAGCACGCTCGTTAAGCACGATAGCGTCCTCGTAGTTGTAACCCTTCCAAGGCATGAACGCAACCAAAAGGTTTCTTCCCAATGCGAGCTCGCCGCCTTCTGTTGCATATCCTTCAGTCATTATCTGACCTGGAGTTACCCTCTGTCCTCTCTTCACGATAGGACGAAGGTCTATAGTTGTGCTCTGGTTAGTCTTTCTGAACTTAGGCAGATTGTAAGTCACGATGTCATCATCGAAGCTTACGAATCTCTCATCGTCAGTTCTGTCATATTTCACCTTGATGCATGTAGCGTCAACGAATACGACCTCACCGTCCTTCTCTGCTGCAATCTGAGTTCTAGAATCCTCAGCCAACTGCTGCTCGATACCAGTACCTACGATAGGAGCCTCGTTGTGCAGCAATGGAACTGCCTGACGCATCATGTTTGATCCCATCAGCGCACGGTTTGCGTCGTCATGCTCCAGGAACGGAATCAAAGACGCTGCGATAGAAGCTATCTGGGTTGGACTTACATCCATATATGAAACCTCAGATGGAGCTACCACTGGGAAATCAGCACCCTGACGTGTCTTGACTTTGGATTCTGTGAATGTTCCATCCTCAGCCATAGGCACATTTCCTTGAGCTATGATCTTGCCTTCTTCCTCCTCTGCTGTCAGATAAACAAGACCGTCCTTTGAAAGATCAGCCTTTCCGTTCTCTACCTTTCTGTAAGGAGTCTCGATGAATCCGAGGTCATCAATCTTCGCGTATACACACAAAGAAGAAATCAAACCGATGTTTGGACCTTCTGGAGTCTCGATTGGACACAAACGGCCGTAGTGAGTATAGTGCACGTCACGAACCTCGAAACCAGCACGCTCTCTTGACAAACCGCCAGGACCGAGAGCAGACATTCTTCGCTTGTGAGTTATCTCAGCAAGTGGGTTTGTCTGATCCATGAACTGCGACAATGCGTTAGTACCAAAGAATGTATTGATAACTGACGAAATTGTCTTGGCATTGATAAGGTCAACAGGAGCGAACACCTCGTTGTCTCTAACGTTCATTCTCTCTCTGATAGTACGAGCCATTCTCGCCAAACCGACACCGAACTGGTTATGCAACTGCTCACCTACTGTTCTTACTCTACGGTTGCTCAAGTGGTCGATATCGTCAACCTCTGCCTTTGAGTTTATCAACTGTATCAAATACTTGATAATCTCAATAATATCTTCCTTAGTCAGAACCTTGACATTCATATCTGTCTTAAGTCCCAACTTCTTGTTGATTCTGTAACGACCTACATCGCCCAAGTCATATCTCTTGTCCGAGAAGAACAGGCCATTGATAGCCTCGCGAGCTGTCGCGTCATCGGCTGGGTCTGCGTTTCTCAACTGCTTGTAGATATACAGTACAGCCTCCTTCTCAGAGTTACTTGGGTCTTTCTGCAGTGTGTTATATATAATTGCGTAGTCACTGAGGCTCTGATCATCCTTATGGAGAAGGATTGTCTGCACTCCTGACTCAATTATCTTGTCAACATCATCAGACTCGATAACGGTCTCACGGTCAACAACAACCTCATTTCTCTCGATTGTTGTCACCTCACCGGTATCCTCGTCAACAAAGTCTTCCATCCATGTCTTCAATACTCTTGCAGCCAATTTACGACCTACAGCCTTCTTAAGGTTTGTCTTGTTTACCTTAAGCTCCTCTGCCAAGTCGAATATGTCAAGAATATCCTTATCGCTCTCGAAACCGATAGCTCTGAGCAATGTAGTTACAGGCAATTTCTTCTTACGGTCGATGTAAGCATACATGACATTGTTGATGTCTGTAGCAAACTCTATCCAAGAACCCTTGAATGGGATTATTCTTGCTGAATAAAGCTTTGTTCCATTGGCATGGATGCTTGAGCCAAAGAATACGCCTGGAGAACGGTGAAGCTGAGAAACAACAACACGTTCAGCACCGTTTATCACAAAAGTTCCCTTGGCTGTCATATAAGGAATAGGGCCAAGATAAACGTCTTGTATCACGGTGTCAAAATCCTCGTGCTCTGGGTCGTTGCAAGAAAGTTTCAGTTTTGCCTTGAGAGGTACGCTGTATGTCAGACCTCTTTCAATACACTCGTCTATGCTGTATCTTGGAGGATCAACATAATAATCAAGGAACTCTAACTTGAAGTTGTTACGAGTATCCTCAACAGGGAAATTCTCTGAAAATACTTTATATAAACCTTCATTCTTGCGTTTGTCAGCTGGAGTATCCAACTGGAAAAAGTCACGGAATGATTTTAATTGCACCTCCAGAAAATCCGGATACTTAACCGGATTCTTTATAGTAGAAAAGTTTACTCTTTGTTTTTTAGTAAGAGAAGACATTGGATATGTATTTATATGAACTAAATAGGAATTCTATACACAAAAAGGTTTAGAGTCCCGTACTAACGGGATTCTAAACCATAACTCCTTGATTAGGAGTATTTTCTCTTATTTAAGTTCAACTTCAGCGCCCTGCTCCTCAAGTTTAGCCTTCAGAGACTCAGCCTCTTCCTTGCTAGCACCTTCCTTAACTGCCTTAGGAGCTCCGTCTACCAAGTCCTTAGCCTCCTTCAGACCAAGACCTGTAAGCTCTTTTACAGCCTTAACAACTGCAAGTTTCTGTGCACCTGCTGACTTAAGGATTACGTCGAATGAAGACTTCTCCTCTGCTGCAGCACCACCTGCTGCAGGACCTGCAGCTACTGCAACTGCTGCAGCTGCTGGTTCGATACCATACTCGTCCTTGAGGATCTGAGCCAACTCGTTTACTTCCTTAACTGTCAAGTTTACTAACTCTTCTGCAAAAGCTTTTAAATCTGCCATTTTATTCTAATTTAATTAAGTTTATACAATATGATTTTTCTTGACCTTACGGTCTGTTTTTAACGCTTACTAAGTGTTTCAAGCTCTCCTAATATCTTGTCTCCAGCAGATGCCTTCAAACCAGATATTACATTCTTTGCTGGTGACTGCAGCAGTGCAACGATGTCTGCTATCAACTCGTTCTTGCTCTTCAAAGATACAAGTGCGTCAAGCTGATCAGCTCCATAATAGCTCTGCTCAACGAATGCTCCCTTCAATACAGGCTTCTTGTTGTCCTTAGAAAATGACTTGATCAATTTCGCAGGAGCGTTGCCTGTGTTCGAAAGCATGATTGATGTCGAACCTACAAGAGAATCGTAAGCCTGAGAATAATCTGCGTCAAGCGACTCGAAAGCCTTCTTAAGCAGAGTATTCTTAACAACCATCAATTTGATTCCGTTGTTGAAACACTCTCTTCTCAAGTTACTTGTTTGAACTGAGTCCAAACCAGCTATATCTGCCAGATATACGTGAGCATATTCACCTATAGTAGACTTAAGCTGGTCAATTACAGCTACTTTTTCTTCCTTTTTCATTTCAATTCTCCTTTATTTTAAAGTTCGTCTACTGCCTTAAGGTCAATCTTGATACCTGGGCTCATTGTACTTGAAAGATAGATGCTCTTAACATAAGTTCCCTTCAGAGAAGCAGGCTTCAACTTCAAAAGAGTTGAAATGAACTCCTTCGCGTTCTCAGCAATCTGCTCAGCTGTGAATGATACCTTACCTATTGAAGTGTGCACGATACCAAACTTGTCAACTTTGAAGTCTATCTTTCCTTGTTTTACGTCTTTAACAGCCTGACCAATCTCGTTAGTAACGGTACCGCTCTTAGGGTTTGGCATAAGACCACGAGGTCCCAACACTCTACCCAGAGCACCTATCTTACCCATAACTGATGGCATAGTGATGATAACATCAACGTCGGTCCAACCGCCCTTGATCTTGTCAATATACTCATCAAGTCCTACGTAATCAGCACCAGCTGCCTTTGCTTCAGCTTCTTTATCCGAAGTACAAAGCGCCAAAACACGTGTCTGCTTTCCTGTTCCGTTAGGAAGAGATGCAACGCCACGTACCATTTGGTTAGCCTTGCGAGGATCGACACCTAAGCGCACGTCAACATCAACTGATGAATCAAACTTTGTAGTTGTGATTTCCTTTACCAGGTTTGATGCTTCTGCTATGCTATAGCTCTTTCCTTCCTCAATTTTCTCTGAAGCCAACTTCTGATTCTTTGTTAGTTTACTCATTTCTTCTGTCTTGCTTAATTGTTTTCAGGAAATGCGCCTTTGATGGCAATACCCATACTTCTTGCAGTACCAGCTACAAGTCTCATTGCAGACTCTACTGTGAAACAGTTCAAATCTGGCATCTTGTCCTGGGCGATTGCCTTAACTTGATCCCAAGTTATCTCGGCAACTTTCTTACGGTTTGGCTCAGCACTTCCGCTCTTTTTCTTAGCTGCTTCAAGTAATTGAACTGCTACAGGTGGAGTCTTTACTATGAAATCAAAAGACTTGTCAGTATATGCTGTAATTACTACTGGCAATACCTTTCCTGCTTTGTCTTGAGTTCTAGCATTGAACTGCTTGCAGAAATCCATGATGTTAATACCCTTTGAACCCAATGCAGGTCCTACTGGTGGTGATGGATTTGCTGCTCCTCCCTTAATCTGTAACTTAATAAATCCAGCTACTTCTTTTGCCATGGTTTGTTTTTATTATTTAGTTAATTCTCACGAGACATTGCAAGGCTATACTCGTAACCGTTTCGCCTTACTCCTTCTCAACTTGCGTATAACCCAACTCTAAAGGGGTCTTACGCCCGAAGATCTTCACCATTACCTTCAGTTTCTTCTGACCGGCGTTAACTTCCTCAATAGTACCGCTGAATCCGTTGAAAGGACCAAAAATCACCTTCACCGACTCTCCTACAGTATACTGAAGATTCAGCATCTCCTCTTCCTCGTTCTGGCGAGCATCGACAGTTCCCAAGATTCTATTAACCTCGGACTGACGCAAAGGTGTTGGTTTAGAAGGGTCATCTGCCAAGAAACCGATAACGTTAGGAGAATTGCTCAGTCTGTGAGCAATATCACCAACAAGATTAGCTTCGACCAAAACGTATCCAGGCAAATAAGCGCGTTCCTTAGTGACCTTCTTGCCATTAGGACGCACTGTTGTGATCTTCTCCATAGGGATCAGAACCTGTCCAACATTTTGACCGAAAAGTGATTTCTTAATCTCAGACTCCAGATACTCCTTAACCTGATTCTCCTTGCCACTAATAGCTCGGAGAACATACCACTGCATTTTTGACTCTGCCATTTCGCCTAACTGAGATATTAAAGAATACTGTAAATTAACTTCATCAGACCTTCGAAACCAAAGTCTATTACCATTACTATCAGCGCAATAATCACGGAAGCTAATAATACGACTACTGCACTATTGGCGAGTTCCTGCTTTGTAGGCCAAGAAACTTTATAGGCAAGTTCCGAATAAGATTCTTTGATATAGTTTACGATCTTCATTTTTCTTTTATTGTTAGCACGGAACGAGAGGCTCGAACTCCCGACACCCGGTTTTGGAGACCGGTGCTCTACCAACTGAGCTAGTTCCGTAAATTGCGGTGTCACTGTAACGTGACACCGCTTTATTTCAAATCAAATTGATTAGTCAAGAATCTCAGTGATCTGACCTGCGCCTACAGTTCTACCACCCTCACGGATAGCGAAACGAAGACCGTTGTCACATGCTACTGGCTCGATCAACTCAACTGTGATAGTTACGTTGTCACCAGGCATTACCATTTCAGTTCCTTCTGGGAGAGAGATCTCACCAGTTACATCCAATGTACGGATGTAGAACTGAGGACGGTACTTGTTGTGGAATGGAGTGTGACGTCCACCTTCTTCCTTCTTCAGGATATAAACCTCAGCCTTGAACTTTGAATGAGGTTTTACCTGTCCTGGGTGGCAAAGGATCATACCTCTCTTAACTTCGTTCTTGTCGATACCACGGAGAAGAAGACCTACGTTATCACCAGCCTCACCCTGATCAAGAGTCTTACGGAACATCTCAACGCCAGTTACTACTGCGTTCTTCTCCTGACCAAGACCAAGAAGTTCAACCTCGTCACCTACCTTAACAACACCTGTCTCGATACGACCTGTTGCTACAGTACCACGACCTGTGATTGAGAAGATATCCTCGATAGGCATCAAGAATGGCTTATCAACCTCACGCTTTGGAGTTGGGATCCAAGAGTCAACAGCAGCCATAAGCTCCATTACCTTGTCTTCCCACTCTGCCTTGCCGTTCAATGCGCCAAGAGCAGAACCACGGATGATAGGAGTATTGTCACCATCATAGTCATAGAAGCTCAAAAGCTCACGCATATCCATCTCAACGAGCTCAAGCATTTCCTCGTCCTCGACCATATCGCACTTGTTCAAGAATACAACGAGTCTAGGAACGTTTACCTGACGAGCCAAAAGGATGTGCTCACGAGTCTGAGGCATAGCACCATCAGTTGCAGCAACTACGATGATAGCACCGTCCATCTGAGCAGCACCAGTTACCATGTTCTTTACATAGTCGGCGTGTCCTGGACAGTCAACGTGTGCATAGTGACGGTTCTCAGTTTCGTACTCAACGTGTGAAGAGTTGATAGTGATACCACGCTCTTTCTCTTCTGGTGCGTTGTCGATAGATGCGAAATCTCTAACAACGTTTACTTCTGATGGAAGCTTCTTTGAGAGTACAGTTGTGATAGCTGCAGTCAAAGTTGTTTTACCGTGGTCTACGTGACCGATTGTACCAATGTTTACATGGGGCTTGGTACGCTTAAATTCCTCTTTTGCCATTATTCAAGAATATTAATTAATAAAATAATACACTATTTAGAAGGATTGCTCCTTTTTTTCAAAAATCTAATGAGCTGTTGACGGGAGTTGGACCCGTGACCTCTTCCTTACCAAGGAAGTGCTCTACCACTGAGCTACAACAGCATTTGAGCGGAAAACGGGACTCAAACCCGCGACCCTCAGCTTGGAAGGCTGATGCTCTAATCAACTGAGCTACTTCCGCAGTTTTTAGTGGGTAGTGATGGATTCGAACCACCGAAGTCGAGAGACAGCAGATTTACAGTCT
>JAEEGL017041069.1_pt1 | contig 12999 bp, 14 predicted proteins | sample 9134231 | NCBI WGS metagenome assembly JAEEGL01 (sample SAMN16246548, study PRJNA631951) | gut metagenome | biome: gut microbiome; feature: rumen; material: fiber-attached | host: Bos | place: Iran: Karaj | collected 2018-10 | reverse complement strand
TATTTTCGGTGACGCGATTTATGACGCAACCTAGAAAATAGTCCGACTGTTTTCGGTGACGGTAATTATGACGCAACGCGCTAGCGCATTTCGCCATTGACAGTAACGTAACCAATCGGTTACAATATTAGTCATGAATTCAGCTGATAGGATAGGTTCAGCATTTTTGAGGACGCTTCTTCTCCGGATGAAGGCCCTGGGGCTCTCGCAGACGGCGCTCGCGAAGCGCATGAAGGTTTCCCGGCCATACGTCACCAAGGTGCTTTCCGGCGATGTCAATATCTCCTTCCGAACTGCGGCCAAGTTCGCACATGCTCTTCAGATGGATTTCTTCCCAGTCTTGAAACCCATTGGAGATAATACTCAAACCAGTCAGCCCGATTACGCCGTAAGTGGAGACTCGCATTCAGGAATGTGAACTGACAGTATCAGGAGGATAGAGGCTAATTATGTACAAAGTTGACAATGCGATAATCATGGCAGCCGGGATGTCATCGCGATTCGTTCCTTTGTCATGGGAGAGACACAAAGGTCTTCTCGTGGTTAAGGGAGAGGTTCTCATTGAACGCCAGATTCGGCAGATACACGAAGCCGGAATTAAGGACATAACCGTTGTTGTTGGCTACCGCAAAGAGGACTTCGAATATCTTAGGAAAGACTTCGGAGTTGACATCGTTGTGAACGATGACTATTCCAAGTACAACAACCCGTCTAGCCTTTTACGGGTTGAGGACAGACTTCACAATACGTATATTTGCTCTTGCGATAACTACTTCACAGAAAATGTTTTCGAGACGACTGTGCCCAAAGCATACTACGCAGCCTCTTTTTTGCGTGGAAAGACGAATGAATGGGGGCTTTTGACCGATGATACGGGGCGCATTATCGGAGTCGACCATGCGCCAGAAGATATGTGGTGCATGATGGGGCATGTTTTCTTCGACGAGACGTTCTCCCATACTTTTAGCCAAATACTCAATCGCAATCGAAATAACCCTGCGACTCTTTCGCGCTTATGGGAGTACATTCTTGAGGATAATCTTGATGTTCTCGATATGTGCATTCGTAAGTATCCAGAAGGAGTGGTCAGGGAGTTTGATTCCCTGGAAGAACTGCGCGACTTTGATTCAATGTATATAGACCATTCCGGTTCGAGAGTAATGGAATTTTTAAGCAAACGCATTGGTTGCCCTGAGAGCGAAATAAGAAGTATTATGCCACTTGGCTCAGGATCGCGACAGGGCTTTCGGTTTTCAGTGGAGGGGCGATCGTTCCTTTACATTCACGATGAAACTGGCGACGGCACAATTGAGGAGGAGTTACAATGAACGAAGGTGTTGTTTGCGGTGACGACTTAGAGAAAGCCCGCACTCTTATCCGCTCTCTTTTTGGCGCAAACATAGTAGGCGTTAAACGATTGGGGGGGATGACAAACCGCAGTTACAAGACCGACCTTTCGGATGGTCGTTCATTGGTGGTTCGTTTTCCTGGTGAAGGGACAGACGCCATCATAAACAGATCGGATGAATGCCTTAGTACAATTCTTGGCAGTGCCTGCGGAGTTGATACCACTCTTCTCTATTTTGGCAATGACGGCGTCAAGATCATGGAATATATTCCGGGGGCTGAGACTATGACGGCATCGCGTTTACGCGAACCGCAAATGATCAAGGCCGTGGCGGCTATATTTCGTAAACTGCATTCCATTGGCGTGGATACAAAGGTGAAGTTTGATGTTTTTGCCATGGCGGAAAAATACCTGTCTTTCATCAGGGAAAAGGCTGTTGCATTATTCGACGACTTCGACATTGTGACTGGCGAGGTTTCCAGGATAAAGGGGATTGTCGATTCGGAATGTGATATTCGGATAGTTCCCTGCCATTGCGATTCTCTTTGCGAGAACTGGGTGTTGGATTCAGCGGGAAGATTGTATTTGATTGACTGGGAGTATGCAGGAATGAACGATGCAATGTGGGATCTCGCTGACATTTCCATTGAGGCCGCTTATGACAAGGATGACGACATTTTGCTCTTGGATGAGTATTTTTGCCGTCACTATACCCAGCAGGAGTATAAAAACTTCACGGCAAACAAGATATATCTTGATTATCTGTGGACACTCTGGGGAAAAACCAGAGTGCCTTATGAGGGTAAGTTCATGGAGCAATACGCACTTGACAGGTTTCTTCGCCTGAAAGAGAGTATTCGGACATTTAATGGAATTCACTAGTTGAGAAAGGTGGGCGCGATGAAATTTGGAATACTTGCCGGGTTGACTTGGGGCGCTGACACGGTTATTTTGGGCATCGCACTTGCGATGTCTCCATTTTGCGCCAGTGAACGAGCATTGTTTCTGGCGCCTTTTGTCAGCACCTTTCTTCATGATGCTTGTTCTGCGCTGAGCATGGCGGCCTATATGGGCGCGAAGGGCCAACTTCCGTCAGTTGGAAGGGCTCTCAAGACCAAGAGTGGAAAATGGGTGATACTTGCCGCTACAATCGGAGGTCCGATAGGTATGACGGGCTATGTGATGACCGTTCATTACATGACGGCCTCTATTGGTTCAATAGCTACAGCCATCTTCCCTGCTATTGGGGCCTTATGCGCTTATTTTTTCCTCAACGAGAAGATGCGGTGGTATCAGTGGTGCGCTCTTCTGTTGGCCATTGCCGGTGTTCTTGGACTAAGCTATACGCCAGGCGGCACGATTGGCAATTTTTGGTTGGGGCTGCTGGGGGCGATGATGTGTTCTTTTGGATGGGGCATTGAAGCTGTCATCGTGGCGCATGGTTTAAAAGATCCTGAAATGACTGATGAATGTGCGCTAATGATTCGTCAGGCCACATCAGCGACGATTTACGGGGCAATCCTCATTCCAATCCTGAAAGGGTGGGGTTTCACGATTACGCTCTTCTTCGTAGGGGGATGGCTTGTTCCCGTAATCTTCTGTGCGGCAATCATAGGTACGGCTTCTTACGTGTTCTATTACAAGGCAATTATACAGATCGGCGCGGCGAAGTCCATGGCGCTAAACATCGCCTATGTTGTCTGGGCAATGCTTTTTACCGTGATTTTCCTTCGAGATACCAGCGCGATTTCATTCGTGTCGGTCTCTTGTGCGATACTCGTTATGCTTGGCTCGACCTTTGCGGCAAGCGACATCCGAATGCTGTTCAAGAAGAACAATGTTTAGGTCTCTGAGTTCTGAGTCAACAACGAATCATGGGGAAATGTGCCATGCAAGACAAGACGAAGTGCAATGAAGGAGAGCAACTTTGCCGGTTGTCCCCCGGGGTAAGTCTACAACCGATTTGGAAAGTTCTGTTAGATATCTATGGCGAGTTTGATGCTTTTTGCCAGAGGCACGGGTTAGTGCATTATGTCGCCTATGGGACATTACTGGGTGCTGTCCGTCATAAAGGATTTATCCCTTGGGATGATGATTTTGATGTTATCATGCCGAGACCCGATTATGAGAAACTTGTGGCATTAAGGGAGGAACTGCCTCACCATTTGCAATGGCAGTCGCTGGAAGCCAATGTAAATTATAGACTTTTGTTTGGTAAGATTTACGAAAAACGACAAGGTGTGGTTGAGCAAGTTCAAAAGGAGAGCGGCCTTTCGCTACAGCAAGGATTGTTTATAGATGTATTTCCTTTAGATGGTTTCCCTTCAAGTTCAATAGCTATGCAGATTTGGCGAGTAGAAAGGGCATTGCGACGAAGGATGTGCGCCTGTGGGCAATTGCAAAATTGGTTCAAGAAGTGGAAATACGAGGATTCTTGTTTTGTGGGACTAGCGAATTGCGAATATGCTGACGTGCGTCGAATTCGATACCCTAAAGAAGCTCTTGGGAAACCCAAACGCATGGAGTTTTCAGGGATTCTTGTGAATGCTCCAAGTGAACCAGAACGGTTATTGGAGTTGGATTATGGCGATTGGAGAAAGTTGCCACCACTCGAGAAACGTGTTCCAACGCATCAGTTACTGCCTTAGGACTGACTTATAGGGAACGTGAGTTCATGTTTGGCGTCGCCGAAGACCCAATGTTGAGGTTGTAAATGGCTAAGATAAAACGCTTACATTTAAATCTACATGAAGCGGCCTTCCCGCACGTTGGCGCTGGGCAGTTTGAATGGCAGATCGCCACAGGTCTTTGGCGTCTCGGCCGATACAAAATAGATGCCGTTGCCCATAGGAAAGATGTCAAAGCTCCGTTCAAAGTACGAAGGGGTTTCTTTCCCCGGCATTACTTCTACGCTTCGCTTCCTTGGCATAAATGGTGTCCGTTTTCCTACAACACGCTGGTGGGGGACTTTTTGAGCGACGTGAGCATTTTCTTCTCCAATACACTGCCGGAATTACGAATCCGCGGCAAGGTAATCGGAATGATTTACGACCTGATTCCATTCAGGGTCCCGGAACTCATGCTCCAAAGCGGCTACTCCAAGTCATATTTGGACAACTATTGTCGGCAACACGAATATCTTGTACAGCATGCGGACAAGGTTGTGACAATAAGCGATTATTCCCGGAGGGATATCGCAAAGGAGTTCGGCCTTTGTGAAAGCGATATTCCCGTCGTGCCCTGTGGTGTGAACGCAGCCCGGTTTGCCGAATGTGTCGAAGGAGACGCCAGCGAGGAGGAGGTCAAGGTGAAATATGGTCTTCCCAATCGCTTCGTTCTTTATTTCGGCACTACGGCGGCCTATAAGAATGTGGCGAATCTCATTCGCGGATACGCTCGGATGTCTGATGTGGTTCGGAGGAATGTCGCGCTCGTCGTCACGAATGGGAACGATGTGCTTGAACAAGTCGCAAGGGATGAAGGTGTGGCGGATCGCGTCAGGTTTTTGGGCTATGTTGACGAGGCAGACAAGCCGTCGCTCTATCGACTTGCGAGCGCTTACGGTTTTCTGTCTAGGATAGAAGGTTTCGGTCTTACTCCCCTAGAGGCCATGGCGGCCGGAGTCCCGACACTCGTGTCAAACTGCGCCACGTTGCCGGAAGTCGTTGGCGATGGGGCGCTCGTAGTTGAACCAGACGATCTCGAAGGGATAGCCGCAGGATTCGAGCGGCTGTTGGAGGACGGGTCTTTTCGCGACAAGCTCGTGGAGAAGGGGCGTCGCCGCGCCGCGCAGTTCACTTGGGAGGAGGCCGTTCGAAAAATGGCGAAGGTCATAGACGATATTTGAGCGAAAGGCATCAGTATTCACGGAATGCAGGATTTTGACAATGACACCGACTAAACGCATAATTGTTAATGCACTCGCCACTTACGGCCAGTCGCTGATTAGGCTTTTGGCGGGTTTTTTCAGTATCCGGTGGGTGCTTGCCGCGCTGGGGCAGTCGGATTTCGGGCTTTATTGCGTAGTCGGTTCGCTTATAACATTCATTACGTTCTTCAACAGTATACTTTCAGGAAGCAATGCGCGATACTACGCCTACTCGATAGGGCAGGGTAACAACATGACGCCCGATGCCGCACGGGAGGATTTGTCCCGCTGGTTTAACACGGCTCTTTCAATTCATGTCGTTGTACCCGCTATCCTGCTACTTGTGGGCTACCCGATTGGCGAGTATGCAATACGCCATTGGCTCAACATTCCGGATGGGCGCCTGGCGGCTTGCGTTTGGGTCTTCAGACTGGCAAGTGTGACAGCCTTCGTCAGCATGTCTTCAGTGCCGTTTTTGGCGATGTACACGGCGAAACAGTACATCGCGGTCCGTGCGGGGTTCGGCGTTGTCAGCACGGTCATGAATCTGGTATTTGCCTATTGCCTGTTGCATGTGCCGGGCGACAAGCTCCTTTGGTATGCTGCTTATATGATGGTGATTTCCGCAGGGCTGCCGTTCGCGCAGGTTCTTCTCGCGTTGAGATGTTTCTCCGAATGTCGTCCGTGTGTTTCCTATTGGGGCGATTGGCAGCGTATTCGCAGCCTGTTTTCGTATGCCGGATGGATTGCTTTCGGAGGCGGTGGTGGCAGTCTGATCGGACTTCAGGGCAGTACTCTTGTCACCAATCACTTTTTTGGAACAGTCATAAACTCCTCATACGGGATAGCCGGTGCACTAGCAAGCCACACGAGGACGCTTTCCAATTCGCTTATGGAGGCGCTCTCTCCTGCCGTGACAACGCGTGAGGGCGGAGGCGATAGGGCGGGTACGCTGAGGCTTGCTGACCGGACGGGGAAGTTTGGTGCTTTTCTCATTTTGCTATTTGCCGTGCCGATGACGCTTGAGATGAAGTCGCTTCTGATGCTTTGGCTGGGGCGCATTCCTGATTATGTCGTGCCAATCTGCTGCCTGAGCTTAATCGCCTCCGTGATAGAAAAGTTAACCCTCGGCTATCAGATGGCGATTGCCGCCACAGGGAAGGTCGCCATCTGGCAGCTGACGGGCGGTGTGTTAAATGTTCTCATTTTCCCGTCGACATGGCTTCTCGCCGTGGCGGGCATTGGACCTGTTTCAGCCTCCATTGCGACAGCTCTCTGCCCGTGTTGCACATTCTGGACCAATCTTTTCTTCGCGCGTCGTATATTGGGGGCTGACGTATTCTCTTATCTTCGCCATGTAGTTTTGCCAACTATAGTTGTTACAGTTTTGTCTATAGGGGCTGGTGCGGTTTCAATCTGGGCGTTTCCAATGGTCTGGTGGCGAATAGGTGTCACGACGATTTTCTGCCTAAGCGTAATGTTGCCGTTGGCCTTTTATTTTGTTTTGTCGATAGAAGAGCGATCGTTCCTGACAACAAAACTCAAACGAACGTGGCATCGGCATTTCGGTTGATGAATTAACAACGACTCGCGTGAGAGTATGTGCGAACTTGCCCAAAAGAAGAAGTCAGTTCTCTTTGTATCGCACACGTTGGTGTGTGGTGGCGTGGAGCGCACATTGCTTTCGGTCCTTTCGCTTATCCCTAAGGATAAATTTGACATTACGCTTCTTTTAACTGAGAAGACGGGTGTGTTGTTGCAGGAAGTCCCTGCCGATGTGAAAGTACTAGAAGTGCCATTCGCTTCTTTGGATCGCTATGAATTGAACCATGGTCGCGCTCCAACGCTGAAGTTCTGTCTTACGCATTTTCACTGGATTCATGCCATACAAATGCTTTGGATGAGGTTTGTCTGGGTGCTTGGAGGTCGAAAAGCTAATTATGATTTGCGAGTGATCCGCAGTATGATGAAGCGCGTCGATGTGAGACGTATGCCAACTCAAGCCGATTTTGCGTTTGCATACGCGGGAGGGTTATTGGTCGGCAGCATTGTCCATGATTTAATTCACGCGCCTGTAACCGCCATCTGGTGCCATAACGAGAATGAAATAGGTTTGATGAAAAGCAATGTCTACGCGGCACTTCATGCCCACTTCACCCATCGTTTCGCTACAGGACAAATGGCCGATCGGTTAAATGAGGTGTTAAAGGCACCGCATTATGAGACGTTGCCCTACTATGTGGATCCGGATTTGTATCGACGAATGGCCGAGGCGGATTCTGGCTTCACGGATTCCTACAAGGGGCTCCGAATCCTGACGGTGGGGCGTCTTTCAAACCAGAAGGGGATTGACGAGGCCATTCGAATGGCTTGTCGGCTGAAGTCGGAAGGATTGGAATTCCGCTGGTATGTTGTTGGTGAAGGGGAAGATCACGAACAGCTCCAAAAGCAAATTGACGATTTGGATATCGGTGACAGCTTTGTTCTTCTTGGACAGAAGTTGAATCCTTACCCATTCTTCAGCCAATGTAACATCTATGCGCAACCTTCGCGATGGGAGGCGTTTTGCCTGACAGTGGCGGAGGCAAAGGCTTTCTGCAAGCCCATACTTGCAACGGATTTTGTTGGAGCACGCGAACAGCTTCGGGATGGAGAGACCGGGCTGATTGTACCATTGGGTGACTATGGGGCGTTTTATCAGTCACTTGTGCAGTTGCTTCATGATGCCAAGCTGCGTAATCTCCTAGGACATGCGCTTTCCCATGAAAATGTAGATGCAACACAGAAAGCCCTGGATGGTTGGCGGATGTTGCTGGGACCTTTCTAATGAAAACTGTTGTTTACTATACTTTTGGCGACATGTTGCCGACTGATGTCGGCAACAAAAAAGCCATGTTTGAATATTTCCGATATCTCGCTTCAAGAAAAGATATCCGGCTGATTCTCCTTATCATAGGAAATGTTTCTGAAGAACATAGAAAGACATACCAAGAGATGGGGGCTGAGCTGCGGTTGATTTCACCGCACTCCAGATGGAGCTTTTTTGAAGTACTGAACAAAGTCGGATCCAGATTGGGGATTGACATGTTACAATCCTATTTTTCCAGTCTTGGTTATCGTAAGGCGTTTCGGGAAGCCTGTTCAGATGCGGATGTGATATTGATGACCTATGCCTTTTGGAACTATTTGCTTCCTTTAAGAATTTTGAAGGAACGAACAATTGTATTGACCCATGACCTGTTCTTTTATGCACGCGCCAGTCTCAACGGAACCAATACTTGGTGGAAGCGGTTAAGTGTGAAAATCAATAAAGCCTTTGAGATTGCCACATTAAAACGGTTTCGCAAAATCGCGGTTCTGGCAGACTATGAACAAGAGCTTCTGGTAAAATCCGGTATACCTTTGGAGGATATTATTCAGATCGGAATGCCAATCAGAATTCCAAGCCAACCAACCGTCACAATTCCGTTTTCAGACCGCAAATTTGATTTCCTACTTGTGGCACGCGGTGGATACGCGAATCGGCAAACGGTGCGTTGCTTTATAGATCGTGTTGCTCCGTTATTGCCAAAGCGACATCTGACTTTCGCGTTGATCGGTAAAGTTTCACAAACGGCCGATACTTCTGGCGCTCCGGTCAACTTGGAGTTTTTGCGACTCGGCTGTGTAGATGATTTGGAGCCGTTTTTTATGCAATCCCGCATTGGAGTGGGAGTAGTGCCGTATGGCTCGGGAATAAAAGTCAAAGTGGTTGAGATGGCGATGCACTACCTTCCTTTGATTGTCACCTCGAAAGGAGGAGAAGGAATTCCGCTAAAAGGCGAGGGTTTTATCAACATTGATACGGCGAGGCCAGAAGAAATTAAAGCGAAACTGCAATGCTGGCTTGAGAATCCAATGGTAGCGCAGCGGCACGGCAAGGAGACAGGAGAACACGTGGCAAAGGTCTTTTCTCCTGAGCGGATTCTTGCCGATCTTATACGGGAGATATTGAAATGAAAATCTTTGTTGTTAACCAGGTCAGAGATATGGCGCGATTGGCATCGGCAGATGGCCAGCTGAGACGATACGACATTCAATATGAACGTGTGTCGGCTATTTGTGGGGATGATTTATCAAGAGTGGAGCGGCGAGTTGAATTTTATGCTTTTCGCTGGTGGTGTACGATGACGCGGATTGTCGCGTCTGCGGCAATTTGGGGTACGTTAAGTTACATGTCTTTTATGGGCGAGTAAAGCGATGGAAAGACTATTGGACAAGAAACTCTCTCTTAAAATTGCCAATATGAGCTTTTTATGTGCCTGCCTTGTTGTGTTGAGACATTGCCCTGTGTCCCAAACACATTTTTGGTGCTTTGAGTATTTTTTGAAGACCAAATTGACGATGATTGCCGTGCCGTGTTTTTTCATGATTTCGGGTTTTATGCTAGCGCGACATGTTTCGGAAGAGCGCTGGTACATAAACGCCATTAAGAAACGCATTCGGACATTACTTGTCCCCCTGCTAGTTTTGGACGCACTGTGGTTTCCAGTCAAATACGGTGTCCATTACATAGGTGTTTCAAGATTCGGCGCAGACGGATCCTCAGATGTAATGCGTTTAACATTGCACAATGTGCTATCCGGTATTGGTATTATCCCATGGGGGACGACTGTAGTAATTGGAATGTGGTATATTAAAGCACTTTTTCTCCTTGTCTTAGTTTCTCCCGCTATGAAGATATTGGTCTGTCAAGGGAAGACGCGGATGCTTGTCTCGCTATCTTGCGTTTTCATGCTTAGCATTGTCCAAAATACATTTTTGCAGGAAAGCGTGTGGGCCTATGAGCTTAATCTTCAGTGGGCTTTTTATTTCATGATAGGAATGGCTTTACATATGCATGACGGATTAAGCAAGGTCGCACGTTTAAAGTATTTGTCAGTGGTTATTATGGTTGTCGCTTTATGTTGTTTGGAGAGAAACATCGGACAGTTAATGCGTAGCATGACTCTGGTGTGTGCTACGCTGGCAATGTCGGTCGCAGTTTGGTCTTTTGTTCCTTCGCGTCAGTGGCCGCAATGTTTGGTTGGTAATTCGTTCCCTGTTTTTGTAACGCACGGGATGATTCTTTATTTGTTGCCAGTTCCATTCAAAGCGATGGGGCGCTGGAATGATATTGTTAATGTGCTAGGGCCTATACCGATATGGTTTTTGGTACTTGGCATAGCGATAGCATTGTCCGTAATTGTAAAACACTATTTTCCACACTTTGCGCGTGTGGCATTCGGTGGCCGATAAGTTCTTGGTAGCAGGGACGTGTAAATGAAAGTACTTGTGGTAAATCTTGACCGAGACAAAGAACGACTGGCGTCGATAGACGGGCAGTTAAAGACAATTGGCATTGATTATGAGCGCGTATCTGCAGTCTATGGCAAGGATTTGTCTGGAGCGGAACGGCGAGTCGCATTTGATCCGTTTCGCTGGTGGTGTGCCATGGGTCGTCCAGTTGCTTCGGCGGAAATAGGGTGTGCGCTGAGCCATTACAACATCTATCGACAGATGGTTGCCGACGAGAACTTGGCTTATTGCTGCATCCTTGAAGATGATGTCGCGTTGTCGTTGCAGTTCACGATGACGCTTGAAGTGGTGGAACGTTGGATTGACCCGTCCAAGCCCCAAGTCGTCATACTCAATGACCACCAGAACAAATACGGAACTCTTCCTCCGGGCATTCATCTCTCACGTTATGGCGGAACCTGTACGGATGGTTATGTCTTGACGCGCGTGGCTGCACGGAATCTTTTGGATGCCAATCTCCCTATAATCGTTCCCTGCGACACGTGGGGGCGGTGGGTGCGGCAGGGGCGCATTGAGCTTTACCATGCGGTCCCCGCAGTGGTTCGACAGAAGCAGGAAGTTTTCGGCTCGACTACCAGCGAGCAGCGTGTGGATGTGTCAAGACTCTCGTTTCCGAAACGCTTGCTCCATAAGGCGAAACGGGCCATAGGCAAGTCGCTGGATATCTGTCTTATGAAAGTGACGGGGAGGTAGATGGATGAAACCATTCCGACTTTGGATTTACCGACTCATGACTTGGTGGCTACCCGAGACGCGCTTTTTCGGATGGAAACGGGTTTTGTTGCATTGGGCTGGTGCGACGATCGGGAAGAATGTGCGAATCAATTCGTCTGCTGTATTCAGCGGGAACGGGGATTTGAGTATCGGCGAGGATGTGTGGATAGGAGCCTGTTCTGTAATCATGCCCGTCGCGCCGGCGAGGGTCGCAATTGGAAGCCATGTCGATATCGGCCCAGGTGTGATGATTCTAACAGGAAGCCACGAGATAGATCCCGATGGTTTACACATCGGTGGGCCTGGAAAGGCGGTGTCGGTCACTGTGGAAGACGGGTGCTGGCTGGGAGCCCGCGCGACAATTCTGCCCGGTGCGACTCTTGCGGAGAAGACGCTTGTCGCCGCCGGGGCTGTGGTGACGAATAGTGTCGGTGAGCCGTGTTCACTTGTAGCTGGCGTCCCTGCCGTTGTCAAGGAGCAACTTGTGCGATGAAGATTGCCTTTTATCTTGACTGCGTGTCGCCGCATCAGGTTCCGCTTGCGAAAGAGGTTGTCAAGCGGGTGGGAGCGGATAACGTCCGCTATGTGTACCGTGACGCCGTCCAGGAGGATCGGGCGGCGCTTGGATGGCAGATGAAGGGCGATGCCGATTGGTTCGTTCACATGGGTGCGCATCAGGATGTGGCGCGGGAATTGATTGAGTCCGCCGATGTCCTGTTGACGGGATTCCGGGACTTTGACTTGTTCGCACGACGGACGGCAAAGGGATTGGTTTCCTTCTACACGAGTGAACGATGGTTCAAGCCTATTGATATAAGATGTTTCGGAGTACGACTGAGCCTTCCCGGAAAAATGCGTCTGCTAAGGAGGTCGTATCGCCGCATGGCGTGTCATCTTGTGTCCTGTGCGCGTTGCGACAGGCGGTTCCGCTACCTTGCAATCGGAGAACATGCGCGAACAGACATTCAGCGTCTCGGTTTCCACATGGAAAAGATTGTTCCATGGGCTTATTGCGTAGAGCCGTCGACCGCCCACTGCCAAAGAGGTATCTCGCAAGATTCATTGCGTGTTGTCTGGTTGGGCCGGATGTTGGATTGGAAGCATCCTGAAACGGTCGTCCAGGCGGCTCGCCGGCTCTGTGCCGCCGGGGGGGGCGCCACCTTTACCTTTGTTGGGGATGGCCCCATGAAGAGACGATTGTTGCAAATGGCGAAGGGGCTTCCCGTGTCATTTCTTCCGCCTCAGACGATTGGGACGATTCGCGAGATTATGCGGGAGCATGACGTTTACGTTTTGGCAAGTGACGCCGGGGAGGGTTGGGGCGCGGCTCTTAATGAGGCGTTGGAGGAAGGCCTGCACGCGCTGGGAACATACGAGGCTGGTTCAAGTGCGACCATGTTGAACGAAACAGATCTGTTCCATTCAGGCGATTCGCGGGCGTTGGAACGGTTGCTTGCAAGATGTGTTCAGGAGAAAAAAGCGGGAAAACTGAAAGGGCAGGGGATTGGAAACTGGTCTGCCGGTAAAATGGCGGAGCGACTGATGGCTTTGATAGGTGCCGTTCGAAACTGATTTTGTGAAATGAAGGCGAGTCGATTTTACATTACTCGTAATCCAGCGGAACAAGTCTTCCTGTTTGTCGCTTTGGCACGGAAGGTGCATCGTGTTAAAAGTGATACGAAAGTAAATCTGGAGGTGACTAATCCATGAAGACCAGTCAGACCTTTTTCTG
>JAEEGL016037606.1_pt1 | contig 12999 bp, 11 predicted proteins | sample 9134231 | NCBI WGS metagenome assembly JAEEGL01 (sample SAMN16246548, study PRJNA631951) | gut metagenome | biome: gut microbiome; feature: rumen; material: fiber-attached | host: Bos | place: Iran: Karaj | collected 2018-10 | reverse complement strand
TGCAGTGCTATCGTCAATGGTGAAATTGCGTCCCTTAGATCCTGCAATGCTATCAATAGAGCAGTTCTCAATTCTCAGATAGTGGTGAATCATGCTACGGTCAATTTCCTCGATTGGGATAATTTCTGGCTGAACTGGGGTACCAGGAGTTGCCTCACCAAACGATGAAGCTACAGGAATAATCTCAGTCAGTCCATTGTGAACAGTCCAGTTACCAACAATGTTGCTGAGCTGGTCACCATTGTTGTAAGTGTTGCTGAGTGAACCGTAAACGAGCATGAATGCACTATTATCCTTGATGTAGAGCTGCTTGCCACTATGATAAATTGCGGTAACAGGACCAGTGATGGTGGCGTTCTTGCCAGTCTCAAGATTGAGAAGTTCGGCAATGTTGGCAACGACAGTTGGGTTGGTGTCGATGAACTCGATTGGGTACATCTGAATATTACCTTTATAGCTAGTGACAATTCCATAGATGTCGTAGGTTGCATTCAGGTCGGGAAGGGTGAGGTTGAACTGGTTGTAACCTGCAACAGAGTCGGTGCTGTTGTTAACACGGAAGCCTAGATATTGGCCATTGTGGTAATCGATAGTTGCACCCTTGAGAACAACATACTGCCACATCTGAGATTGGCCAAAGTTGGCAACGGTAACCTCGTCGGCCTCAACAGTCTCGGTCTCGGTTGCATCCTGGAATCCGAAGAATGGGAACTTCATCTCAGGGCCATTGTTATAAGTGGTCTTTACGCCACCAAAGCCTGCGGGAATAACATCACCCTGGCTATACTTACCACTAAGGTCGTTACCATAGATGCAGAGGAAGCCAGAAGCATCCTTTACGTAGGTGTTCATACCGTTAGCATAGGTCACAACAACGGGATTCACTATAGCAGCGTTAGCGTTGTCGGAAAGAGCTGCAAATGCTGCGATATTGGCAACAGTTGGAGCGGTGCTGATGGTGTAGGTTGCGGTTGCAACTTCACTAACGAGGTTGTCCTTAACAGCCATGGCCTTTACAGTTGTGGTTTGGCTTATAGTAAAAGGTTCACTGTAAACAGTGCTGCTAGTTGTTGGGGTAGAGCCATCGAGAGTGTAATAAACAGTAGCACCTTCCTGACCGTGAATTGAAATGGTTGTAGGACCATAATAAGTACCAGCAGCAGGATTGAAGTAAGGAGCAGAAACACTGCCATCTTCAACGGTCACAACCATCTTTTTGCAGCGATATTGTGCTGCCATCGTGAATGTTATTTCAGTAGCATTACCTGTCCATTCTTGGTTTCCTGACATTGAACCTACATTAGGAGTAAAACAGTCTTTTGCAGTATAAGATCCATCAGGAGTGAAGACAATCTTGGTGATTGCTGCTCCTGCCGAGATTTTCACAGTTGCATCCTTGTAGAAACGAATGTGATTTGCAGTCAAACCTTGAGATGTAGCAGTTTTAGATCCAGCCTTGGCATAATAGATGGTAATGCCTTGGAAAGTTGTCGTTTGGTCATCTCCACTGGCAGTCCAAGTGAGGGCTGTGTTGTTCATTGTGATGGTGATTTCACTTGCCCAAGCTCCCATAGCAAGCAAAGCCATCATTAAGAGAGATAATAATTTCTTCATACGGTGAATTGAATTAATTAGTTAATAAATATTGTTTTTTAAGTTAGTTGACGTAGGTATATATTTGTGGCAAAGTTAATAAGAAATTTTTGATTTCCAATATAATTAATGTGAAAATTATCGCAAATAGTTATTAACAATTCGCGATTTTGATTCTCGTTTACCGAAGATGGTGGTTGTTTCTTACTGATTCTTGGAGTAGCGGTAACCAACCCAGAGATTGCGTGAGAAGATAAGGATTGAAAGGCTCTGACCGAGCATAAGGATAAAGTCGTGGCGGATAATGCCGTAGACAAGCGTGAGCGATGCACCCACCACGCTGATAAGCCAAAACATAGGAGGCAAGCACGACTCATGGCGTTTTACTGAGTAAACTACCTGATAAGCATAGCGCGAAAGGAACACTAGCTGCGCACAGGTTCCGTAAATCATCAGCCCTAATGGTATTTCGGGATTGTGGATGAAGCGGTCTACCAGTTGTGGCGCGTTGATGGCGGTGGCTATGAGTGCTACTACAGGCACGAAATAGAACACGATTCTGATGGGTCGCGGAATGCGGTGCCAAGCTCCTTTATAGTCGAGATTGAGCACGTAGACGTAGAACGAGAGTATCTGCCCAATCAGTATCACTATGTCCTCGCGTAGCCATCCATACCACAGCATAAAGCAGCATCCGGCAAGACTGAATGCCCAGTATCCAGTGGGCGATACCACGCGCTTTAGCCGCTCAGTCATGACCCACTGCACCAGTTGACGCATGCCGTAGCACAGCTGTGAAATCATCCCTATGAGCAGAGTGAAGGTGAACATTTGTTGGGCGTGTTATTTTTTCTGTTTTTTTGTAATTTTTTTGAGAAAAGAGCGTCTAATGGTTGTGCAAAAGTACTAAAAAAACAAATGCCAATGTGTTTTTGTACGCATTTTTAATTACCTTTGTAGCAATAATAACAAATAAATGACTATGAATTTCATTGATGTAAACAGTGTTGTAAAGCAGTATGACGGGCATCTGGCACTTGACAATGTCGACCTGCATGTGCCGCAAGGGTGCATCTACGGATTACTTGGCCCCAATGGTGCCGGCAAGACTACCCTCATACGCATCATCAACCGTATTACCCGCCCCGACAGTGGCACTGTGCTTCTAAATGGTCAACCACTTGCCGACAAGGATATTGCCAATATAGGATATCTGCCCGAAGAAAGAGGGTTATACAAGAAGCTTAAGGTTAGTGATGAAATAGTGTATCTGGCACGATTGAAAGGTATGCCTAAACGTCTTGCTGTAAGTGAGATGGAGAAGTGGCTGGAACGTTTCGACCTGACCGAGTGGCGTAACCGCAAGGTAGAAGAACTCTCTAAAGGAATGCAGCAGAAGGTACAGTTTATAACCACTGTAATACACCGTCCGCAGCTGTTAATCTTTGACGAACCATTCTCAGGCTTTGATCCTGTGAATGCCGAACAGCTCAAGCATGAAATCATGCAACTGCGCAATGAGGGTTCCACCGTTTTATTCTCGACACATAATATGTCGTCGGTTGAGGAGATATGCGAGCAAATCACGCTGATTAACCACTCGCGTGTGGTGCTGGAGGGCAAGGTGTCGGACATCAAACAGCAGCACAAGAAAAACCTGTTTGTCGTCAATGTGGCTGATGGAGAGACTGTTGCCGAGAGCGACCTCTTCGATATCGTTCCCGATGAGTTGACGCTAGGCACTGTCATCAAGCTAAAGGCTGGGGTGTCGTTGCGTGATGCCATAGCATGGCTTAACGATAACTACACACTCAGTGGCATCAGTGAACGATTGCCCAGCATGAACGAAATTTTCATTGAGACAGTGCAAGGTAATGCTTAATAACCTTCCTAACACCTCTCTTCCCTACAAATGCTAAACATTTAACTCTAAATTGTGCCTGAGGCACCAAAAGATAATGAATAAACTTAAATTAATAATACAGCACGAGTACATGACGATTGTGGGCAAGAAGTCGTTCATCATCATGACTCTACTCATTCCGTTTCTAATTATAATTGTAGGTTGCATTCCCGTGTTGCTTGCCTATTTAAACAATAGTGCCGATACTACTGTAACACGTATAGCTGTAATTGACGAGACTGGTCTCTATGCCGGAGCATTCAAGAATAACGATAACTATCGCTTTGTTCCTTTGCTGGGCGACTCAATTGTCAATCCTCATGAGTTCTACAAAAATGCCGGCGAGAGCATCGATGCTGTTATGGTCATTCCTGAAGATGTGCTCGATAATCAACAGGTGAACATCTATAGTGAGAAAACTATTGATAACAGTACCATAGGCTTCCTGACCGGATGCCTAAACGACACGCTTACACAAGCTAAAATAGCCTCTTTCAACGACCCAGACCTCTCGACTAAAATTGATGAGTCGAAGGTTGATGCTGATATCAAGAGCATCAAGTGGGATGAAGAAGGTGACGAGCAGGAGCAGAGTGCCGGTTATGCATCAATCCTTGGTATGATTCTTTCGTTCCTGACCTACACTTTTGTGCTCTCCTACGGTGCGATGATTATGAACAGTGTGGTTGAGGAAAAGACCAATCGCATAGTTGAGGTAATAGTAAGCAGCTGCAGACCCATGGAATTGATGATGGGAAAAATCATTGGAGTGGGCCTCGTTGGACTCACACAGTTTGCCATCTGGGTAGTGCTGTTGGGAATAGGAGGCTTTGTGCTCAGTCTGTTTGGGATGTCGGCAATGGGCAATACTCCTGATGTGGGTGCCATGACAGCCGGTATGCAGGTCAATGCTCCCGACCAGAGTGAGATTTCCAGCATCATATCGGCAATAACCAGCATTAATTACACCTCGTTGCTTATCAATTTTGTTATATATTTCATTGGTGGATATCTGTTATATGCCTCGCTCTTTGCCGGCTTTGGTTCGGCCGTTGATCAGGCAAGTGACAGTTCGCAGTTCACCATGCCCATAATCCTTATAATGATTATAGCTCTTTATGCCGGTTTCGCCTGTGTGGAGAATCCAAGCGGCCCTATGGCGGTGTGGTGCTCGATAATACCGTTCACTTCGCCAGTGGTAATGATGGTTCGCCTGCCGTTCGACGTGCCCTGGTGGCAAATGCTGTTGAGCATCGTCTTGCTCTATGCCACAGCAATAGGTTGCATCTGGATTTCGGCTCGCATCTATCGCACCGGCATCCTCCTCTATGGCAAGAAACGCTCATTCAAAGAGGTTCTTAAATGGATAAAATAAATCTTTAATACAAATGGAATAATGAAAAAAGTATTATTATTGATAATGGTTCTAAGTGTGGCGGTGGGCGTTAGTGCTCAGCACCGTCAACATCATCCACGTCGCCCGCATCATCCCCGTCATTCACATGAATGGATGAAGCGCAATGTGCCTAATGCTCCGGCCTTTTTAAAGAAGGGTGACACAATAGCCATTCTTTCACCATCAAGTGTGCCTACAAAACTCGAGATAATCGACAAGGGTGCTGCAGTGCTCAAAAACTGGGGTTTCAACGTTGTGGAAGGAAAATATGCCCGAACAAATTACCACACCTATGCAGGAACTCCCGAGCAGCGTTATGCCGACATCTTGTGGGCTCTTAGAGATCCATCAATCAAAGCAATAGTGTGCAGCCGTGGCGGGTATGGCTCGGCAAATGTGCTGAACCTGATGTCGCTTGACACGCTTAGGAAATATCCCAAGTGGATTGTTGGCTACAGCGACATCACCGGATATATCAGTGCCGAAGTGCGTGCCGGGAATATGGCTATTCACGGCAATATGTGCGGACATCTTGCCGATACTGGTGGAACAGACCAACCTAGCCTTTACCTTCGAGACATGCTAATGGGTAAGCTGCCTTACTATGAAGTGCCAGGTAATGCACTTAACCATCCAGGCAAGGCCAGCGGCATCCTGATAGGCGGCAACATGTGCGTTTATGGTGATATCGCCGACACACCTTTTGATTTCCTTGACCGTTCGTTCATTGACGGGCGCGACATCATCCTGTTCATTGAAGAGGTAGAAGAACCCTATTCACGCATCGACCGCATGTTCCAGCATCTTATTTTGAGAGGTGTGATGGATAAGATAAAAGCGTTGGTGGTAGGGCGCTTCGACGGTTGTCCTACATCGCGTGGCTATAACTCAGTGTTTGAGTTTATTGATGAGTATGTAAAGCCTTACAATATCCCTGTCTGCTATGATTTTCCTGCCGGACATGACGAGAACTGGAACTATCCGTTAATAGAAGGCTGTCCCGTGACTCTCAATGTGACTAAAGACATGGTGACAATGGAGTTCAACCTGCCAGAATAATTATAAGTATCTATTAAAGGATTTTTTGAATTTAAAATATAGGCTGAATCCATTGCCCGTGTTCAGCCATTCTTTGTTTCTTTATCAAGCATAAAGTGCCTAAAGAACTTTTTTGATAGCATTGTCAAAGTCCTTGGCACCACCAGTCTCTCCAAAGAGCTTCTTGAGTAGGCGTACGCGGGTGTTGGTGATAGCCTGAGGTGTGGAAATTGTCAACGTTGCAATCTCGGTGGGCAGGAAATTGTGAATGGTGAGCAAGCACACCATTTGTTCTTTAGAGTTTAGTGAAGACAGCAATTCGCGCAATTTTGGGTTTTGAGCAAAAGATAGTTGTGCGAGCTCGTTGGCATCTTCATCGGCAGCGGGTTTGCCTTTGTTGGCCGCCGCATGCAGATGCGAAACAGTCTCCTTTATCTGCATGGAGTTCTCGCGTTGCTCACGTTCCTTCAGTCGTCGCATCTGAGTTAGTTCGGAGCGTGTGAGATTATATTGCTGCTGGCTCTCGGCGAATTGGGCATTAAGTTTGTCGATGCGCCGCCGACTATACCATGCTATAGTAGCCGTTATTATCATTAAGAAAATTATGGCAGAAAGTAAGGCAATAACAGTCCTATATTGCCTGCGCTCCTTCAACTGTTCATCAAATTGTGTCATCATGTCGATGATGCCGGCAGTATCGTTGCGCTCGTATAGACTACGATACATCTCGTTGAGTCGCTGGCTATACTCTCCCGCATTCTCTATGTCACCCCTCAAGTTCAGATGCTCTATTAATAGCTGGTAGGAGTGGATGGCAACATCGGGAGAAAGCGAAGTGGTGAGTCTATACCATTGGAGGACTGCCGATGCTGTGTCACCTTCCTGTACATAGATGTCGGCTAGGAGTTTGTCCCCTCGATCGGTTGGAGATATCTGCATTGATTCGGTTAAGAGGCGTTTTGCTTCATCCATCTTCCCCGTCCTCATGAGATAGCTGGCATTATTGACTAGATAATTGGCTCTCACATCGCCCTCGGTGCTGGAGGCAAGAGGTTGGGCTTGTTCTACATAGTACTTAAGACTGTCTTTTTCGCCCAGCACATCAAATGTCGTGGCTATGTTGTTAAGCGTTTGGACTTCCCATTGCTTGTTGTCAACCTGCTGTGCGGCTTTCAATGCCTGCTTGTAATAGCGTAATGTTGTGGTGCGATCGCCTACATTGTCGTTCACGTCGCCCAGAACCGAAAAAAGGTACCAGTTAAAAGCCGGTTCGTTCAAGTCGGAAGCCAAATGTTCGGCTTGTTTCATCGACAGAATGCCCTCGCGTGTCTTTTGTTGTTGATATAGTATTATTCCATGGTGAAGCAGTGCACGGGCAAGATGCTTGTCGTCACCCTGTCGCTCGAAATACTCCCTGCTTACCTTTATTAACGAGTCGGTCCCGACATATAGACCGCTTCGGTGAAGGGCTTCAGTATAGAGGAGACCAAAGAGAGCACGGTCGGCTTCACTCATAGCAGTATCGTTCCAGCTTGGGGACAATAATCCCACCACTGAGTCAGGATGAGTGAATACAATCTGCTCGGCCTTAGTTAACAGTTCATTGTGGGGCTGCTCATGTGAGCAGCCCACAATGATAATAAGGATTATTATACATAAGATATTTCTCATTATTTAATGGAGAATACTACAGGAAGCGTGTAGTTTACTCTCACCAGTCGTCCCTTTTCTTTTCCAGGTTTCCATTTAGGCATTGTCTTTGCCACTCTGAGGGCTTCGTTGTCAAGTGAGGGAAAGACTTTCCTTGCAACTCTTACATTAGAAATACTGCCATCGGTTTCAACCACGAACATTACCATCACCTTGCCTCCCACTTTCTGCTTTATAGCATCCTCGGGATATTTAATATTGGTTTGAAGAAATTCAATCATGGCTGGCATGCCGCCGGGAAACTCTGGCATCTGTTCTACCACATCATAAATATTTTGGTTACTTTGCGATACAACAGTCTTCTGTGCATTCGCCGTCAAGAGGCACAAAACAGACATCATAGACATTAAAATCAATTTTTTCATTTTCTTAATTTTTGAATCGTTAAACAATCGGGTTGTCTGTCCGGACGATGCAAAAGTAGATATTGTCACAAATTGCTGCAAGAAATCAATTACACAATATTACACTTGGGTGAAATTTTCTTGTTTGATGAAAAAATAGTATGGTTTTTATGCCTATTTGTGTTTTTATTCAGTAAAAAGGTACAGTTACTGTAGTTTCTTGAGAGCCTCGCTCACCAGCTTGCCGCTGGCAGCGGGACATTGTGCCTGGACGTGTGCGAGTATGGCTCGCATGTTCTTCATCTGTGGCTCAATACCCGAGTCTTTAATCATTGCCATGATGTCATCGAGTTCGGGCTCTTTAGGCAGGAACTCTTGAAGGATGGCAAGTCGGTTGTTGAGCTCGCTGGTGTCGCGTCCTGCTTTGTCAAAGAGTTCGGCTTCTTCTTTCCACGACTTCTCCATTTTTTGGATAATGGAGATCTCTTTGGCTTCGTTGAAGTCATCTTCGTTGAAGCCTTTGCTAGTTTGGAATTCGAGGAACTTGGCTTTTATCATCTTGAGCACGTAGAGGCGGTCGGCATCACGGCTCTTCATCGCACCTGCGATGTGTTTATTTATTTCGTTGTGTAGCATGTTTCGTTTTTCGTTTTTTGTTTATCGTTGATTGATGAGGGAGTTACCAGGCTTGCAGGTACTGGTAGTCGTCTTGGATTTGAATCCAATTTTGGTTCATTTCGCGCCAGATGGAGTAGTGGATGCCCTCTAGCGAGTTCCAGCGAACATAGAGTTCTAGCCCTTGGGGTGCTGCCACCATCGCCATGATTTGTGGCGCATGGAAGAACAATTCGCTACTGTAATCCTCGCCGCTTTCGGTGTAATTCCCGTTAAGCTTGTACCATTCGTTATGAGTCGACACTACTTCTCCCTCGGCAATACAAACCATTGACATAAGGCCTACGCCATTCTCAGGCGCAAATAACGCCATGTAGAAATGACGCTCGTTGATGGGACAAGAGGCAATCCACTTGGTAGCGATTACGTGCTTGTTTCCATAAAAGCCGTTGATAAGCCTAATGACATCGGGAGAAGCACTCTTTTCCTTCTCACCGGTTAGCCAGCGAGTATAGTTGAGCACATTGTGATCGATAAGCCAAGCCTGCGGCACGATGAATGGAGCAGCCTGATAGTCGCTGTAACCGCGAAACATCTTTTTTGCCATTGCGGCATCGGTTAGGGCAAAGGTGAAGAGGCCGTTCTTTCCAGTGGCTTTCTCGCTCACAAACTTGGCCTTACCGATGTGAGGTTTGAAAATGATGCGGTTGTAGGTGCGCTTCATCTGCCCGACGTCCACACCCTCGGAGCGCCACGTCTCGTTGCTGGTAGTGAATCGATTCTTGGCAATCTGAATGTTGTTGAGGAACAGCGGTCGGTGCTTGAGTGTGACGTCGAGGTTTTTGTCACCTCCTTCGGTGGAATAGATATAGAACAGCTGTTCCCATGAAACGCTTTCTGTGGGATTAGAGCTTAAAAGCATGTAGTTCCCATTATCAATCTTGTAGGTTTTGATATCCTTTTTGCCATAGTCGGTAAGAAGGAATTCGTTAGTTCCATCTCCGTTAACGTCGGCAAAAGCATACCAATATGCCAACTTCTCATTTGACTTATTGATGTTGAAATTTTCGATTATGGATGGCAATTTGCGCTGAACTATAGTTGGCATCTGAGCTATTGCTGAGATGCACACAAACAGCATTAGTGAAGTTGCTATTTTTCTCATAATTGTATGTCTTTAAGTGGTTAATGAAATTATGGCCTTGCTATCTAGTCTTTTGCTTTTTATGTTTCGTATTTACTACTTCTTATTTTCTACTTGCTGTTTCGGTTTGTTTACTTTATCCTGGAATGGAACCGGTGTGCCGTCGAGGATGGCCTTCAGATAGGGCTTGAGTTTCTGTGCGTAGTAGTAGAAGCCCAGGTCGGTAAGGTGAATGCCGTCGACCGAACCCTCGCAGTCTGGTCCATATAGCCCTTCGCGGTCAATATAGTAAAGGTTTCGCGGATTTTCGGCTTTGAGCTTGAGGTAATTCTTATGGAACTCATAGTTTTTCTCAGGCAGATACTTGCTGTAGAATCCGCTGAAGCGCTCATAGCTATATTCTTGTCCTTCGACCATGAAGATTGGGACTTCAGGCCTCAGGTCACGCAGGATTTTAACGAAGCCGTAGGTGAGTGTGTCGCACATGAGTTTTGTGCAGTTGGGAATCGGGTCTAGGATGTAGGCTGTCACACCAGGAATGCGAGCCATGGCGCGTGCCATGCAGCTGTCCATCTTCCCTTCGCCACTGATGCCAATGTTTACACACTCAGCATCAAGGTCACGTTGCAGAATGCTAGTTGCAACCATTCCTGTGCGAGAAGCACATCCGCCATGCAGGATGCTGGTTCCGTAAAACACAAATTTTTTCTCACGGCGCGGACTATTGACGCGTGGAGCCGTAATTTCGGCAGTTGGCTCAACACCAATCTCAAGCCAGTTGATGCCGTCGTAGAGAGGAAGATAGATAATGTATTCATGCCAGCGGCCATCTAGTTTGTCGATATACACCTTGCTCTGAATGGAATCTTTGCGTGGACCGTCGCCTGTATAGCTGTAGTCGCGATAGGGGCGGTTGCAGTTCACGAAACGCCAAACGCCCTCGTCGTCAAGGATGTAGAGATCAGTACCCTTGATGCCGGTATCGGCCATGTGTGCCATGTGGAAGTTGCTCATAAGGTTATATCGCACGGCAATGCAGTGGCTGTTGCTGGCAAAACGAATTCCAATTCCTGAAGAATTCTTGGCGCGATCCCATAAAGTGGTGCGCACGCTATCCTTGAGGTCGGCTGGGATGCGTGTGTAGGGGGTGAATGAGTCGTCAAAACCTTTGTTAATCAGTCTGAAGCGTAAAGCATCATAGAACTTTAGGGTGTCGATGCTTGTAAAGTCCTGTGCGCTTGCTGAGATTGCTGCCATCATCAATGCCACGGCGAGCAGTATCTTTCTTAATTTCATAGTAAAGGTTATTGCAATAGTTGATAAAATACGGTCGGCACACACGTAAATGGTGCCGACCGTAATAGAAATTTTCAAGTTAAGGGGTGTTCACTCAAAATTATTTGAGAGTACCAGCCTCAGCTTGCTGAATCATTGTTTCGTCGGCAGTGATGTAAACTTCAACGCGACGGTTCTGAGCGCGGCCCTCAGCAGTACTGTTGTCGGCGATAGGATAGTCATAGGCAAGACCTGTAGCTTCCATGCGATATCCAGCCACACCACTGTTCTGCAGATAGTTCTTTACAGCGTTAGCACGGTTTACCGACAGTTTCTCGTTAACGGCACGTGAACCAGTATTGTCGGTGTGACCGAAGATTTGAACGTTGGTGTTGGGGTCGTTAATCAGAGAAGTTGCGAAACGGGTCAGTGCGTTCTTAGCGCCGGCGCTAAGGTCATACTTACCAGTCTTGAAGAGGATCCCCTCGTCGAAGGTTACCTGGATACCAGTGTAGCCATTGTTGTCGGTAACGGTAGTAACCGAAGCTCCCTCGATTGCTGCGAGCTCGTCGGCCTTCTTCTGCATGTGCTTGCCAATGAGAGTACCGGCAACGCCGCCAGCAACAGCACCAATAGCGCCACCAATGGCAGCACCCTTGCCCTTGCCAATGAGAGCACCGATGCCTGCTCCAAGAGCACCACCTGCACCACCGCCGATCAAGCCACCCTGGAGTGTCTTGCTCATTGAATTACAACCACTGAAAGAAATGAGCAGCACAGCGCTCATGAAAATACACATTAATTTCTTCATAATAGTACTATTAGTTAAAAGATTAATAAATGAAATTTTCCGGTCATTAATTACAAATTCGTCACAAATGTATAGATTTTTATTTTAAAATACAAAAATTTGCGTAAAAAACAGCTATTCTTGCTACTTTAATCTTCAAGTAATGTAGGGGCCTACTTAGATGGCCAACTTAAATTGTGTCATTACTTTTTTTCTTGAACAAATAATAGCATATCACACAATAAACACGCAAATCATAAAAATACTGCATCAAGAACCGTTTTTTTAAGGTTCCTGATGCAGTTTTGTTTATTAGTACAAAATCAGCGCAGTGAGATTATTTGTCCTTCTTGAGCAGGTCGCGAATCTCGCCGAGCAGCTTCTCCTCGTTGCTGGGTTCGGGTTCGGGAGCTGGCTCTTCTTCTTTCTTCTTGGTGAGCTTGTTCATGCCCTTAATCATCAAGAAAATACACAGCGCGATGATGAGGAAGTCGATGATGTTCTGGATGAACGTGCCATATTTGAGCACTGCAGCACCCTCTCCCTCGCCAATCTTGCAAACAAGGTTGGTAAAGTCAACATTGCCAGTGAGCATGCCGATAGCAGGCATCAACACGTCGTCAACGAGCGAGCTAACTATCTTGCCGAAAGCACCGCCGATGATAACACCGACAGCCATGTCCATCACGTTGCCCTTCATGGCAAACTCTTTAAATTCTTTGATAAAACCCATAGTGTCTAGAATTTGAATTGATTAATAAATATAAGTGAATTAAAGATGTTCAGCAACCGTGTTTCAACTATTAAACAATCTTAATTGAGCAATTTATTGTCATTATTTACTGCTTTAGTCTGTTATTTTGCAAAAAAATATATTAATTTTGCAGTCGAAAAAGCTAACGCAATAAAAAGAGCTGTTTTAACCCCTTGTTGCAATAGTTTGTGCAAAGATAATAAATTTTAGATAATAATAACTATTTAATTAAAATTTTATTAAATTATGGGTAAAATTAAAATCGGTATTAACGGATTTGGACGCATTGGTCGTTTTGTTTTCCGTGCATCTCTCGAAGAGGCTAATAAGAATGACGTGGTAGTAGTAGGTATTAACGACTTGCTGCCAGTTGACTACATGGCTTACATGCTTAAGTATGACACAATGCACGGACAGTTTGATGGCGACATCAAGGC
>JAEEGL013762597.1_pt1 | contig 12999 bp, 13 predicted proteins | sample 9134231 | NCBI WGS metagenome assembly JAEEGL01 (sample SAMN16246548, study PRJNA631951) | gut metagenome | biome: gut microbiome; feature: rumen; material: fiber-attached | host: Bos | place: Iran: Karaj | collected 2018-10 | reverse complement strand
TACCTTCAACTTCTCTATTAACTGATAAACATCCTTCACCAGCTTCAACATATATTTGTTCTGTAGAGTTAGAAATAATCTTAGGATTAATCAATATATAATTTTCAAATTTTCCTTCTTCATATTCATAAACTACTACAAAGTATCTTTTTAATACACCTAATTGTACTGCAGATAATCCCATACCAGGTCTTAATTTATATTTCTCTGATAATTCTTCTATTTGACTATCATGTAGATACTTAATCATTAAATCTATATTTTTTTGATCTATTTTAGAAAGAGGAAAAGTAACTTCTTCTGATACTTTTCTTAATGTATTATCATTTTCATCTAGAATATCACACATCTTTAACATACTAAAACTTCCCTTCAAAACATACTAATTATACTAATAAAATAATAATATGTCAATTTACATAGAATTAACATATATAAATATAAATATTATCAAAACAATGTTATATAATAGATAAGGTGATAAAATGTTACGTAATTTGAAATATACAGATAAAACTTTATTAGTATCATCATTAATATTATTCGCATTAGGCCTAATTATGGTCTTTTCAGCGTCTAATGTTACTGCATATATGTCTAGATTGGTATCACCATATTATTATGTAATAAGACAAGCTTTATTTATAGCAGTAGGATTGTTATTATTAACACCAATAATATTTAATATGAAATCAAAGTCAATTGGAGCTTTATCATGGATAGGTATTTTAGCTTGTATTCCATTATTAATATACTTGATTATTTCTAATGATGTTCGTAGTATTAATGAAGCTAATTCATGGATAGATATAGGACCATTTAATTTACAACCATCCGAGTTAGTCAAGATACTAACAGTCTTTTGGTTAGCTAGTTATTATAATATAAATGCTAAAAGATTAGGTAAATGGACAGTTGTTTTATTCCCAATAGTTATATGTATTTTTATCGCATTATTAATATATAAACAACCAGACTTAGGTACAGCTATCATTTATGCATTAATAGTTGCGGTAGTATTCTTTGCTGTACCGACATCTCCTAAGATTCAGTTTGTCACAAAAACATTAGCTGTTTGTGGAATAGTAGTAATATTTATATTTGTTCAGTCTGGAGCAATAAAACATGTTTTAAATGAAAGACAAATATCAAGAATTGAAAATTTTAAAGATCCGTGTGCTAATCTATTAAATGAAGGAAACCAAGTATGTAATGGTTATATCGCAATGAATAAAGGTGGAATTACTGGAGTAGGATTAGGTAAATCTACTCAAAAATATTTGTATCTTCCAGAACCATATACAGATTTTATCTTCCCAGTATTAATAGAAGAATTAGGAGTAATATCAGGAGTAATAGTAATATTCTTATTTATGATTATTCTATATAGAATTCTAGCTATTGGTAGGAAAGCAACTAATAATCAAAGTGCTCTTATGTGTTATGGAGTAGCTATTTATATATTTGCCCATATCGCTATAAACTTAGGTACAGTTTTAGGAGTTATGCCAAATACTGGAGTACCATTACCATTCTTATCATATGGTGGTTCATTTACACTATGTTTAATTATAGCCCTAGCTGTAGTACAAAGAGTTTCAATAGAGAATAAAAAAAGTAAAGTTAAAGATTAACTTTACTTTTTTAGTGTTTTAATTCTTTCTTCAATATTATTACTAATCATATTATCGGGTACATATTCATATAAATCTTTAATTTTAATATTAAAATCAAAACTCTCAACATTAATACTAATACTATTATTATTAATACCTATTTTATCTTTATAAAAATCAAAATGATTATATACTTCATTTAAAAACTTAGTAATATAAGCACAAAACAAATTCCTAGTATTATTATCTAAATCATTAAATAATCCTTCATTTTCTAATAAAACAAAATCATTGTTTTCATTATCATAATATACATCAAAATGAGAATCTTCATCATCTTCTAAGTTAAAAGATAATACTTTTTTATTATTTAATATATTTTTTTCATTATAAAAATCATATATATATTCTTGTACATTTCCTAAGAAAGTACTTTGTTCATCAGTTCTATCAGATATTTCTATCATCTTCATAAACTTCTCATCTGATCGATACTCGGTATATTCATCATCTCTCATATTTTTAATAATATTTTTATTTTTTAAAATATCAAATAAATCTTCTTTAAAAACTCTATATTCAGTAATAACATTATCAGTTTTAATAATATTATAAAGAGGAATAAAGTAAACTAAAGAATTCTTTATATCAGGTAATTCATTATATAATTCACCTAGTTTATTCATATTTATTTTATATCCATTTTTACCAATATCTTTAATTCTATTATATCTATATACTTTTATACTTGAATATGTAGAAATAACACTTAAACCATATAGTAGTAATAATATATTCATAAGTACACCTCTTAACAGTATATATTACTATATAAACGAAATTATGTAAATTGACTATTTTTATGAATTTTGCTATAATATGTATCAATCAAAAGGAGTAATAACATGAATAAACAACTAGTTAGATTTATGTTTAATCTTGAAGAATTAATAGAGTCTTCTAATGAAATATATATTATAGGTCATAATGATCCAGACTATGATGCCATTGGAGCAGCTTTAGGTATGACTGAATTATGTTATGCTTTAAATAAAGATTCAAAGATTATTATGAATGAAGATAAATTTACTCTTCAACCATCAGTAAAACTACTTCAAGATATGAATGCCAACAGAAATTTTATTAATTTAGAAGGATATATTAAAGAGTTAGAAGAAAAAGTATCTCCAGATGAACTAATTGATCATTTAACTTCTGAAGAAAAAGAAGGATTACTAAAAAATATAAAAATAAATGGAAGAATCTTAATAATAGTAGATACTAATAATCCAAAATTACTATGTATAAAAGATTATCTAAATAATTTTGATAAAATAGTAGTAATAGATCATCATAAAGAATTACATGATCCATTATTAGAATCATCATATCATTTTATAGATGATACATATTCATCAGCGTGTGAAATAGTTGGTACTCTTCTTCATCATTATGAAGTATCTTATTCTAAAGAATTAGCTATTGCTTTAGCTTCAGGTATTGTTTTAGATACTGATACATTTAAAAGAAACACTACAGATAATACATATAATACTTATAGTGTATTTAAAAAAAATAGAGTTTCAGATGAAGATATAAGAAGACTATTTAGAAAAGACTTTGAAGCAGATAAATTAGTAAAAAATTTAGTGTTTAATAATGGTAATGCTAAAGAATTTACTAATCTATTAAAGAATCATAATGTTTCAATTATATTAAACAGAGAACATCCAGAAACTATATATAGATCGGAACTAATAAGTATGGCAGCGGATGAACGCCAAGAATATGATGATGTTGATGCATCTATCGTAATGGGATATATATGCAGTCCAACAGGAATTCCATCAGTAAAAATCAGTGTAAGAACAAATGGATATGTTGATGGTGGAAGATTAATGGAAAAGTATTGTGAAAATGATGAAAAGAAATCGGGTGGAGGAGGAATCTCTTCTGCAGCTGCTGTAATTAAAGAAGCAGATTTGTTAGATGAAGAACAAAGTCTAATCACGTTTTTAGATAATGTTATAACAGATGATTTTAGAGCAAAAAAGAAAGTAAAAAAATTAGTATAAATTATCTAACTTCCTAATAATATAATAGGAGGTGATAATATGTCTATTTTCTATAGAAAAAGAAAATTAATAATCATAATAGTAAGTATAATTATTCTAGTATTATCACTTACTATTTTTTTATTGAAAACAAAACCAAAAAATAAAAAAGAAAAAGAAGTTATAATAGAAAACAAACTAGAAAAGAAAGAAACTAAATTAAAAGAATTAAAAGTAGATATAAAAGGTCAAGTAAAAAATCCTGGAATTTATACAATGAAAGAATCTTCTAGAGTAATAGATGTTATAGAAGCAGCCAATGGTCTAACAAGTGATGCTGATACATCAGTAATCAATTTATCAAAGATAATAGAAGATGAAATGGTAATAATAATATATAGTAAGAAAGAAGTGTCTGATTTTAAAAAGACTAAAGAAATAGAAAAACAAGTAGAAGAAAAATGTATTCAAAAAGATGAAAATGCCCTTAATAATGATGCTTGTATTTCTAATGAAAAAACTGAAATAAAAGGAAAAATAAACATAAATACAGCTACTAAAGAAGAATTAATGACTTTATCTGGAATAGGTGAATCTAAAGCTAATGATATTATCAAATATCGTGAAAAAAAGAAGTTTGAATCAATTGAAGAGTTAAAAGAAATATCTGGTATAGGGGAATCTTTATTTGCTAAGATTAAGGAAAATATTACTGTGTGATTATCTATACATTGGAATATTAATAATAGTACTATTAATTTCTATTTTGAGAATTAATAATAATCATAAAAAAATAAGTACAAATAAAATAACAGGTACAATAATTAATATTACTCATAATGAAGATAAAACTACACTAATTATTAAATCTAAAGAAAAAATAATAGGTACTTTCTATAAAAAAATAAATATTGATTTAGGAGATAAAGTCGAAGTAATAGGAGAGTTATCAATTCCAAAAACTAATACAAATGAAAACACTTTTAATTATCAAAAGTATCTATATAGTAAAAATATATATTACACAATGAAAATTAAAAGTATAAAGATAATATCTAATAATAAAAATATTTATTATTCTATAAAAAAGTTAATAAGAAATCGTTTAAATAATAATCCATATCTTTATACTTTTATTTTAGGAGATAAATCTTTAATAAAAGACAATGTAAAAAGATCATATCAAGAGAATGGAATATCTCATCTAATGGCAATAAGTGGTATGCATATAACTTTATTTTCATTATTAATTCTAAAAGGACTTAGTTTATTTAATTTTAATGAAGAAAAAACATATCTATTAACAATAATATTTTTATTAATATATCTATTCCTAGTAGGATTATCTCCATCAATACTAAGAGGAGTATTATTTTATATAATTTTTACTTTCAATAGAATTTATTATTTTTATATAAAACCTATTAATTTATTTATCATAGTATTAATTGTTTCTGTATTAATAAATCCTAAATATATATTAGATATATCATTTCAGTATTCATATTTAATTAGTTTATCTTTAATAATAGTATCTAATAGATTAACTAATTCTAATTATTTTATTTCTTTAATTAAAGTATCATATATTTCATTTATCTCTTCATTACCAGTTACTTTATATAACTTTTATCAAATAAATATACTAAGTATTATCTATAATCTATTCTTTGTACCATTAGTAAGTATATTTATTTTCCCTTTATCTTTGATATGTTTATTAATACCAAAGTTATCAATATTATTAAATTTATTCACTAATATTTTAGAAAAATCATCATTATTATTAAATAGAATATCTATATTTAAACTAATATTCATGAAAGTAAATATCTTAGTATATTTATTATATTTAATAATCATATTTATATATTTAATAACTAATAAGAAAAAAGTATTATTAATACTATTCTTAATCTTATCAATACACTATATCTATCCATACCTTAAGAAAGAACCATTTATTTATATATTAGATGTAGGGCAAGGAGATTCAACATTAATACACAATAATTCAAAGACTATTCTAATCGATACTGGAGGAAATCAAAATAATAATGATTACATAGTAAATAATAGTACAATTCCATTTTTAAAATCAAAAGGAATAATTAAAATAAATTATTTAATTACTACACATGGAGACTTTGATCATATGGGTGAAGCCATCAATTTAGTTAATAATTTTAAAGTTGAAAATGTAATTTTTAATTGTGGAGAATATAATGATTTAGAAAAAGAGTTAATTGAAGTTTTAGATAAGAGAAAAATAAAATATTACTCATGTATTAAAGAACTAGTTATAAATAAGAACAAATTATTATTTCTTCAAACGAAAGAATATGACAATGAAAATGAAAATAGTAATGTAATTTATTTTGAACTAAATGGCTATAAATTTATGTTTATGGGTGATGCATCAGTCAATACTGAAAGCGAAATAATAAGTAAATATCATCTACCAGATATAGATGTATTAAAAGTAGGACATCATGGATCTAAGACAAGTAGTAGTGTAGAATTTATTAATAAGATTAATCCTAAATATTCAATAATCAGTGTAGGTAAAAACAACAGATATGGGCATCCCAATAAAGAGGTATTAAGTATCTTAGAACAATCAAGAATATATAGAACAGATGAGGATGGGAGTATTATGTTCAAAATAAAAAATAACAAATTAAGTGCTTATGTTTTTTCAACATAATGATGATTATATTGTATTATATAAAAGAAAATCATCATTATTTAAATTTAACGGTGACTTTGTTATAATCAACTAGAATAGGAGTGATTTTTATATGGTAAATTGTCCAAAATGTGGTGGCTTAAATCAAGAAGGAAGTCAAGTTTGCGGTGTTTGTGGCGAAAGTATCTTAAATACAAATATCAATAATCAAAATAATGTTAATATAAATCAACAAAATTAAATAGATAATGTACAAAATACAAATAGTAATAATGATTTTAATCAAATAAACGATATTGATTATAAAAAAACAAATTCTTTTAAAACTAGTGATTTAATTTTATTTTTAGTAGCTTTAGTAGTTTGGCTTTTTATTAGAATAAAATTATTAAAATTTATTGTGGCAATTATTTTGTTCATAATTGCTGAAAAAGCTGAAAACAATAAGTCAGTATTTTTAGTGCTTACACGTATTATAGCATTGTTACAAATCATAGCTGGAATAGCACTTTTATTATTATAAGTATTATCATAAATTAAAAATATACTAAAAAAATTTCAAATTCCAATTGAGTTTTAAATTAGATTGGTTTTTTATTTGTGTGCATAAACACATATCACTACAAGGAGACTATGACAATATGGTAGGCATTGCATATGTATCAACAGATCAATAAAGATAAAAAAATAACTTTGGTCACCCTAATAAAGAAGTATTAGAGAATCTACATTATTCCAAAATATATAGAACCGATTGAATTTGTGGTATAATAAATATGGAGTTGATAATATGAAAGTACCATTACGATATCAAAATACTGAATATGATTGTGGAACAACTTCTTTTGTTAATGCATTAGCTTATTTATATGATAGGGAAGATATCCCAGTTGAATTATTAAAAGCTATTTATAGATTTACTTTAGATGTTGAAGGAAAAGATGGAACAATTGGTGAAGGTGGAACATCAAGAAAACATGCAGAGTTACTAGCAAAATATTTTGTTGAATATGCTAATGATAATGACCAATTTGATATTAAATGTAAAATTTTATATGGTGAAAATGTAACACTTGAGAGAATGAAAAACTCATTAGATAATAATGGAGTAGTAATAGCACGTTGTTGGCAAGCTACAGAACATTATGTTTTAATCACAAAAATTGATGATAATTTTGCTTACTTATTTGATCCATATTTTTTAAATGAAGATTATTATGTGGAAGATGAAGATGTAGCAATTGTTCTAAATGAAACATTTACACATAATAGAATTGTTAAAATAGAAAGATTGTTTGATGAGTCCTTAAAAGATTTTTCATTGCTAGAAAAAAATAGACGTTCAATCATATTACTTAATAGATAAGTAAGTAAACTATTGCTAAATTATCTACTAAACAAATTATAATGATTATGGGATGTGTTAATTTGAATATTTATGAAGAAGATACTTGGAGAGTTGTATTTGTTGATTGGTCTCAAGCTTTTCCAGGAAATTGTATAATTTCCTGTGATAAAGAGTCTTTATCTGAATTAACTGATAATGATTGGATAACTCTTGGTAAAATAGAAAAAGAATTAGAACGAGTAACAAAAAAATTATTTGATGCAACTATGTATAATTTTGCTTGTTTAATGAATAATGCATATCGCGATAAAGAAAAACCACATGTTCATTTTCATTTTATTCCCAGATATGAAGGAAAAAGAAATATCTTAAATAAAGAATATAATGATAGACATTTTGGTTATAATATGTGGAAATGGGATTTAAATAGATTTAAATGTCAAAAAGATATTTTTACTAAAGAAGAAAGAACTAAAATATTTGAATTAATGAAACAAGAATGGAATATATAAACGAGGTGATAATATGGCATCTGCTATAATACATATAGCTGTCGCAAATGAATTAAACAAAGAACTTAAAAGAGATAAAGCAAAATTTCTTATAGGATCAATTGCTCCTGATATAGCAAAAATAGTAGGTGATTCTAGAGAAAAAACTCACTTTATTGATGTAAAAGGAACTGATATTCCTAATATAGATTTGTTTCTATCAAAATATAAAAATGATTTATCAGATGATTTTGTTTTAGGATATTATGTTCATCTTTATACTGATTATTTATGGTTTAAATATTTTATTCCAGAATTAATGGATGAAAATATGATTACAAAACTAGATGGAACAACAGTTAAATGTTCAGACAGAGTATATAGTAAATATTTTTATCATGATTACACAAACTTAAATATTGATGTAATAGAACAATATAATTTAGATTTAGATATTTTTTATAATGAAATACCTGAAATAAAGGATATAATTGAAGAGATTCCTGTGAAGAGATTAGATGAATTATTAGATAAAATGGGATTAATTATAGAAAATAGCAAGAAAGAAAAATTATATGTAATTGATATGGATAGTGTTAATACATTTATTCATACTGCAATAGATTTAGTTAGAGCAGATTTATATAAATTATTTGAAACTATGGATTGATTGTTTAAAACAATCTTTTTATTTTTCAATAAAAACCTAGATATTTAAATGCTAGTTTGGTACAATAAAAGAGGTGGTGAAGTCTTATGAAAAAAATTGATAGTATTATTAAAAATAATAATAAGACTGACTTGAAGCATGATTTTATGGATGCATGTAAAGATAAAGATTTTAAAGAGTACATTTATAGTCTGAATATTAAGGAAGATATTTTGATGAAATATACTTCAACACTTCAAGATGCTTTTCAAGAAGAAAAGAACTGTAATAATTGTAGATCTCTATCAACATGTAAAAACAAATTAAAAGGATATAAATATAGTCCAAATAAGGAAGAAAATATCATAGTATTTGATTATGAAATATGTTCTAAACAAGCTAAAGAAGAAAAAAATAAGAACTATGAAAAATATATTAAATTATATGATATGCCAACCAATATTAAAGAAGCATCTTTTAAGGATATTTATAAAGATGATAAGTTAAGATTACCAATAATTAAATATTTTAAAGAATTTATAGAAAATTATAAACAAGGAGAAAAGACAAAGGGGTTATACTTACATGGATCATTTGGAAGTGGAAAAACATATTTAATAGCTGCTCTATTTAATGAAATGGCTCATAAAGGAGTAGATTCAACTTTAGTATATTATCCAGAATTCCTAAGAAGTTTAAAATCATCATTTAATACTAATTATGAAGAAAGATTTGAGCATATTAAGAAAACACCACTATTATTATTAGATGACATTGGAGCAGAAAATGTAACACCTTGGTCTCGTGATGAAATATTAAGTCCCATACTACAGTATAGAATGGATGAGAACCTACCTACATTTTTTACATCAAATCTAACATTGGAGGAATTAGAAAAAAATCTTGCGACTACGTCCTCAGGAGTAGACTCACTTAAAGCAAGAAGAATAGTAGAGCGAATCAAGCAACTAACTATTACTGAACACTTAATAAGCAAAAATAGAAGGGACTGAGCAAATGAAGCGTTATGAAAAAGCAATCATAAAATCTATAGAGAATCAGAGAAGATTACCTAAACAAGAATTTGCAAGTTACTTAGATGAATATGGTTCAGACATTTTAGATGGAATATTTGCCTTCATCAATAAAAGATTAGATGAATATTTTGGTAACTCTAAATTTACTGATTTAGATATAGCTTTTTCATACCTTGAAAAGACCCTTTCAAATACTGAATATGATAGAAAATTAATTGCTAGAAAGATAAATAAGTTGGATGAGAAAATTTCAACTATTGAATGTGAAAGAAAAAAGAAGTTTGCTAATTATGAAAAAAGTATTAAAGAATTAGAAAAATTAAGAAAAAAAATAAATGGTTTAGAAGAATACTTAAGAACTGATATAAATGAATATCAATTAATGAAATTAATAATTGAAAATAGAATTGATATAGCTAGAGTAGGGAAAGTATTTAAAATATTTCCTGATATAGTTAATATTAGAGACAAAGATAATGTTTCACTTTACCATAATATAATTAAAAAGTTAATTAGAAATATTGAAATATTACGAGAAGATAATATCTTATATTATTCTAATATTTTATCTACAATATCATCTCAAAAGAGTTTTCACCTTAATGAAAAAGATAGAAAAGCATGTTTGAAAGATATAATGGATGCAATAGATAAGATTAATTGTATGAAAGGTAATCGTCGTGAAAGAAAGAAAAAAATTGAATATATTAAAAGTGTTAAAGAGATAATATCTTCGAATGACAATATAAAAGAAGATATTGAGATTATTGCTTCGAAATATGGAATTAATCTATTATTACCAGCATATTTAGATACTTATTATGAAGATTGTATTGAAGTATGTGGAAGAAAAGTAATTGAAGATTATACCATTACAATAGATAAAAATGCTTTTATTATTGATGATGGATTATCATGTAGATTACTACCCAATGGAAACTACTTATTTGGAGTACATATAGCAGATCCTTTAGGCTACTATGAATATAAAAATCCTATTGTACAAGAAGCAATGATTAGAGAATCAAATATATATTTACCTATAAAATATCAAACTGAAGAAAAAGGATTTAGTAAAGCTATTCCTATCTTTGATTATGATTTTTCAAGTAATGTCGCATCATTAGTAGAAAATACTTATAAGTATACAAGATCACATTTTTTTGAAATTAATAAAAAAGAAGGAATTGTAAGAGAATATCATCCTAAGACAATTACTAAAGTAAATGAAAATAAAACATTTTCAGAAATAGAAAAAATACTTCAAAAAGGATCACCAAATGAAGAATTAAATACTTTAGTAAATAATCTAAGAGATGTAACAGAAATTCTAGAAACTATATATAAACCACAAAAGCTATACTTAGAAGTTACTACTGAAAAAGATGGTAATAATTATGCACATAGAATAATTGATTTAGCTCAATTGTTAATAGGTAATAAAGTGGCAAATAGATTTGCTGAAAATGGCTATCCTTGTCTATATAGAGTGCTAAGTATAGATAAAGAAGAAGATGAAAACATTACTAAAGTGATTAATAGTTTAAAAAGTACTTATGGTAATAATAAAGTTGCTCAATTACATGAAATACTTAAAGGACTTTATCCTAAGGGTAGATATGATATAGCTGGAGCTCATGATGGACTAAACTTACCTCATTATTGTAGAATTCACTCTCCACTTAGAAAAGCGCCTGATATTTTAATGGAATATGCTCAAGAAATATGTTTTGATAAAGAGCCAACTGATGAAGAACTATATTTATTAGAAAAAGAAATAGTGGATAAAAAAGAATTGATTAATCAAAAAGAAGATAAGATTAGTTTATTTAAAGAAGAGGTTAACAGAAAATTAGTAAAAAGACATAGATAAAATTTGAAAATAATTTGAAACTATGATATAACATAGTAGTAATATGTTGACAAAGGACTTGATATATTAGAATTCTTATTTAGAGAGTTTACGGTTGGTGCAAGTAAATTAAGAGCTAATATGTTACTACCTTTCGAGTTGGATTATTAAAAGTAGTCCCGGCCTAGCCGTTATCAAATTAAGTTAAACCAAGGATGGTACCGTGTAATTCACTCCTAAATTATTAGGAGTTTTTTTATTGGAGGATATATGAGTGAAGAATTAAAAAAGATAAGAAGAGAAATCGCATCCACAAGAATGAAATTACATAGTGATACACTGACTGATGATGAACGATTAGAACTAAACAAAAAAGAAGAATTATTACAAATAGAATTGAAACAAAGTAGATTAAATCAATTTTTTGATAGAATGGAGGAAAGAAACAATGAAAAACATAAAAGAAGATGAAAGACTAAATAAACTAAATCACTCTTGTGCACACTTACTTGCTCAAGCAGTAAAACATTTATATCCAGAAGCAAAATTTTGGGTAGGGCCAGTAATTGAAGATGGATTCTATTACGATATAGATTTAGGTGATAAAGTTATTACTGAAGAAGACATTCCTTTAATTGAAAAAGAAATGAAGAAATGTGCTAAAGATAATAAACGTATTGTAAGAAATGAAATATCAAAGGAAGAAGCATTAAAGAAATTTGCTGGAGATGAATATAAAGTAGATCTAATCAGTAGAATGGATGAAAACGAAGTAACTATTTCAACATATACTCAAGGAGATTTCACTGATCTTTGTCGTGGACCACACGTTGATACAACAAAAGAGATGAAATTCTTTAAACTAATTAAGTTTAGTGGTGCTTACTGGAAAGGTGACGCTAAAAACAAGATGCTTCAAAGAATTTATGGTGTTTGCTATGACACAGAAGAAGAACTTGCTGAACATCTAAAAGAATTAGAAGAAGCAAAAGAAAGAGATCATAGAAAAATAGGAAAAGAACAAGAATTATTTATGACTCATGAACTTGTTGGTGCTGGTATGCCTATGTGGTTACCAAATGGAGCTTTAATTAGAAAAGAATTAGAAAACTATATTTATGAAAAAGAACATAAACTAGGATATCAACATGTTTATACACCATGTGTCGGAACAGTAGATTTATATAAAACATCAGGACACTGGGATCATTATAAGGAAAATATGTTCCCAATGATGAAAGTAGATGAAGAAGAGTTTGTTCT
>JAEEGL011874625.1_pt1 | contig 12999 bp, 10 predicted proteins | sample 9134231 | NCBI WGS metagenome assembly JAEEGL01 (sample SAMN16246548, study PRJNA631951) | gut metagenome | biome: gut microbiome; feature: rumen; material: fiber-attached | host: Bos | place: Iran: Karaj | collected 2018-10 | reverse complement strand
AGGCGAATAATACGAAAAAGAACGAATGTTCCAACCTTCGTAATCAGCAGGTCGCCGGTTCGAATCCGGCCGGTAGCTCCAATTGAAAAGGACGGGTGTTCCCGTCCTTTTCAATTGGCAAATTAACTGAACGGATCCGAACCGGACCGGTTCACGCGAGCGCGAGCCGCAGGCGACGCGGGAGCGATCCAGCCGGTAGCGACCTAATCGAACGGACTCGAATCCGGCCGGGCTTCCTCTTATTCCAAAGGAAACGACATATTCACGTAGAAGAAAGTGAACGATCCACAAGATAAAATGACAAGACCCGCTTCGCGAAGCGGGTCTTATCATATGCTATTTTTCTTTTATCAGAGGCGTTCCACTGTGCCTTCCCAGGTGTCGACCCGCTGGCGGCGGGATTCCTCGTCATACCAGTGTGTGGTAACGGTCTTGGCCCTTGTGTAGAACCTGACTCCATCCAGGCCCAGTACGTGCTGGTCTCCGAAGAAGGACTCCTTGTTTCCGGAGAAGGGGAAGTATGCGCTCGGTACCGGGATACCTACGTTGATGCCCACCATTCCGCCGTCTGTGCGGAACGCGAACTGCCTTGCGTAGTAACCGTTCTGGGTGAATATGCAGGAACCGTTCGCAAACGGGTTGGCATTCATGATCTTTATGCCTTCCTCAAAGTCGCGCACTCTCTTGATGACTGTAACAGGTCCGAATATCTCCCTGTCTCCGACTGTCATGCCCGGCTTAACGTGATCAAGGATGGTCGGTCCGATGAAGAAGCCGTTCTCGTAGCCCGGGACCACTATATCGCGGCCGTCCAGCACCAGCTCGGCGCCTTCGTCTATACCTTTCTGTATCCAGTCGCAGACATAGCGCTTGTGCTCCGCATTTACCACAGGACCGAGCTTGGTCTCGGGATCGTAGGCGCAGCCGACCTTAAGAGCCATGGCCTTTTCCTTAAGAAGCGCCACGAACTTGTCAGCTATGCTCTCCTGGACGACTATTACGGGCAGAGCCATGCAGCGCATTCCCGCGCAGCCGTAGGTGGAGTTGATTATCGCGTTTACTGTGCTCTCAAGATCGCAGTCCTCCAGCACCAGAGCGTGGTTCTTGGCCTCTGTCTGAGCCTGGACTCTCTTGCCGTGAGCCGCCGCGACGGAATAGATGTGCTTGCCTACGTCGGTGGAGCCTACGAAGGTGACAGCCTTGATGCGCGGATCGGTGAGGAAGAGCTCGGACTCCTTGCGGCTGCAGGTTACAAGGTTAACAACGCCCTTGGGGAAACCTGCCTCTTCGTAGAACAGCTCCAGTATGCGCATGGATGTGAGCGGGGTGTAGGATGCAGCCTTAAGAACTACGGTATTGCCTGTAGCTATTGCAAGAGGAACCATCCATCCCCAGGGTATCATTGCGGGGAAGTTGAACGGTACTATGCCGGCTATAACGCCCAGAGGCATGCGGTAGGTGGCGGTATCGAAACCGTTGGTCACCTGCATGGAAGCGCCGCCCTGGGAGATATACGGTGTCGCGCAGGCGAGCTCGGTGGGCTCTATGGCCTTGAGTATATCGCCTTTGGCTTCCACGAGGTTCTTGCCCAGCTCCTTTGCGCACAGCACGGTCAGCTCGTCGAGATGGTCCTGAAGTACGTTTCTCCACTTGAACATCATCTGGGTGCGTTTGCTGATGGACATTGCGGACCATTCGGGGAAGGCTTCCTGGGCGGACGCGATGGCGGATTCTACTTCATCCACGGTGCAGCAGGGAACTTCCGCAATGACTTCTCCGGTGCTGGAATCGGTTACCGGCATCCACTTTTCGGTCTTGGATTCTCTCCATTCTCCATAGACACAGTACTTCTTACGTTCCATTTTATTCCTCCTTATTAGCTTGATCGCTGATCTTAAACACCATCTCGCCGTACTGTTTTTTCTCCTCGGCGATGAAATCCGAAACTGCCTGGGCTCCCGGCATAGCTGCAGAGCAGGAGTGGGCTGCTACGAGCATCGCTGCCTCCGCGCTTCCGAACTCCAGAGCCTTGTCCAAAGGCCATCCTTCCATAAGTCCGTAGAGGAAGGCGGAAGCGTAGCCATCTCCGCCGCCGAAGGACTTGAGCAGCTTTACGGGGAAGGGCTTTACAAGGTAGCGTGTGCCGTCCGCGGAGTAGGCAACGGAGCCTTCCTTGCCGTGCTTGATGATAACTATCTTGTTGCCTTTGTCATGCCAGTACCTGGCGACGCTTATATCGTCCTGCTTATCCAGGCCTATGAGCCTTCCTGTAAGGTCGAATTCCTCGCGGGATCCTATGACTATATCGCTTTGCTCTGCAGCTGTCTGGTAGTAGACGGAGATCTCGTCATCCGACTGCCAGGTGTAGCTGCGGTAATCGATATCGAAGATGATGGTGATACCGTTCTTTTTGGCAAGCTTTATCGCCTTGAGCGCGGCTTCTCTGGAGGGGCTCTTGCAGAGCGCAGTTCCGGAGATCAGCACCGCTTTGGCGCTCTTTATGTACTCCTCGTCCACGTCCGCGGGGCAGAGCGAGAGGTCCGCAACACCTTCCCTGTACATCAGTATGCTGCTTTCGGTGGGGCTTTTGATCTCCGTGAAGGTGAGGCCCATCTTCTCGCCGTTTTCCGCTCTGAACAGGTGAGAGGTGTCTATGCCTTCTTTGTCGAAGTAGTTGACCGCGAAATCTCCGAAACTGTCGTCCGCGACTCTGGCGATGAATCCGGGCTTTTTACCCAGGCGCGCGAGTCCGACCGCTATGTTGGCGGGGGAGCCTCCGAGGTACTTTTTGAAAGTGACGCTCTCCGCCAGCGTGCAGTTCATCTCCAGAGGGTTGAAATCCAGAGCCACTCTGCCTACAGCTATAAGGTCCAGAGGGGCGTCTGAATCAAAGAGATCCATGTAACTCATTGGTATATCTCCTTTTCATAATTGTTAAATTAATAGTATTTTGTTATCAATTTCACACTATTTTTATCATAACGACTATAGAGCGTCAACGCCGGGAGGGATATTACGCACAATAAAAGCGCATACAGGACTCTGCATGCGCAAAAAGTTGAAGATTTTTGGTAAGTTTGTTATTTTCCGATAAGTTCGAACCTGCGGGAGCGTATCAGCCTCATCATCTCCATAGAATCGCTGGGCATGCGCTGTGTTATTATGCCTCCGCGGGCTACGTCTTCCGGGCGGTGGCAGTCGGAACCGGAGGTCATCAGCAGCCCGAACTGCTGGGCGTACTCAAGGGCTCTTTCGTTGCGGCTGTTGTGGCGCGGGTTTGGATTTATCACTTCCACGCCATCCAGGTAGCAGGCTATGGCAGGGGTACAGCCGTCGCGGTAGGGGTGAGCCTGAACTATCAGGCAGCCCTGGCTCCTTGCGATGGGCGCGAACCTTGCTATACCCATGCGGAACACATCCTCGGGATCGGACAGGATGTCCGGATCCCAGCCGTAGAACAGGTAGTCGTTCTCGCACTCGTCAAAGCGCAGCTCGGCTCCCATGAACACCTTAAGCCCCTGTTTTTCCGCCTCCTCCTTTACGCGCTTGTAGCCGTCCAGGAAGGGGTGTATGCGATCCGTCTTTGAGGCGGGGTCTATCCCCAGGTAATCGTAGGTGGTGCGGTTGTAGTGGTCTGTAACGATCAGAGCGTCGAAACCCGCTGCTTTATAGGCATCGACTATCTCTTTTGCCGTCATTTTGCCACATTTGCTGACATGGGTCGTGTGAAGATGCGTTTCTATTTTATACATGGCTGTCCTTTCCTACCTTGCAATGATAAGTTCCGTATCGGCCGCCGCGCAAAGCTCCCTGAGCTCCTCCGGGCAGCGCTCGTCAGTGATCAGCTTGTCTATATCCGTGAGCTTCGCGTAGCTCATAAGGCTGCTGGATCCGAACTTTGAGGAGTCGCAAAGCAGGTATTTGGTATCGCTCTGGGCTATGGCAAGGCGCTTGATCTCGTACTCCAGGAAGGTCTTTACATTAAGGCTCCCGTCTTTGGAAAGCCCTGTAGTTGCAACGAATGCCTTGGCAAAGTGGCAGCGCCCAAGGAATTCCAGGGTGGTGATGTCCGCCATTGAGTTGGTGCGCCTGTTGACCGCGCCCGGAAGAACGATGATCTCTGCGTTGGGGTGGGTGTAGGCCTGAGATATAATGTGAAGGTTTGCCGTGATTATGGTAACATGCCTTTCCATGGGCAGAAGCCCCATCATGTGCATGGTCGTGGTGCCGGCGTCTATGAACAGGGTATCTCCGTCGTTTATCTGTTCCACGGCAGCGCGGGCTATGGAGAACTTGGAATCCGGATGTATCCTTGTCCTCTGGGTGAACATCGGAACTTCCTGCTGCATGGTGGAACACACTCCGCCGTACACTTTTTCCACCACACCTGTCTTGGTGAGCGTAGCTACGTCTGTCCTTACTGTATTGATAGATACTTTAAACTCGTTGCACAGTTCTGCCATGGTTACAGTCTGGTGCTTGGCTATGTAAGCGGCCATCTGTTTTCGGCGGTCGTCTTTCATGGGTGCCTCCTTTGAGTTGTTTTTTCTAACTCTAATCTAAGTTAATAGATTTGTCAATAATTTTGGTAGATTTGTTAATTTATTTTGTAGAATTCCGTTGAAGTTAACAATAATGTGCTGATATTTGTTTGACAGCATAAAAAGCTGATGCTAAAATCGCACTGAAAGCACAAATTATTGTATCTGGATCAAGTCAGGGAGATGATAAAATGACTGAATGCGGCAATAAAGCAATGTTCGATACAAAGAAAGTATATCTTGGTATAGCTCCTATAGGCTGGTGCAACGACGATATGCCGGAGCTCGGCGCGGAGAACACCTTCAGGCAGACCGTCAGCGAGATGGCTCTTGCAGGTTTTACCGGATGCGAGATAGGCAACAAGTACCCCAAGGATCCTGCCGAGCTGAAAAGGCAGCTGGACCTCAGGGGCATGAGGATAGCAAGCAGGTGGTTCTCTTCCTTCTTGCTTACAAAGCCCTACGAGGAAGTTGAGGCAGAGTTCGTAAAGGAGCTGGACTTCCTTGCAGCCGTCGGAGCGGATCGCGTCAATGTCAGCGAGCAGAGCTATTCCATACAGGGCAAGACAGACGTGCCTGTGCTCACAGGAGGACATAAGCACGTGATGGACGATGCCGAGTGGGACAGTCTGTGCAGCGGCCTCAGCAAGTTGGGCAGGGTAGCCCTTGAGCGCGGTTTTAAGCTTTGCTACCACCACCACATGGGCACAGTGGTGCAGACCGCGGAAGAGACGGACAGGATGATGGCAAACACCGATCCCAAAGCAGTCTTCCTCTGCTACGACACAGGGCACTTTACCTTTGCCGGCGAAGATCCCCTGGCTATGCTCAGAAAGTACGTGGACCGCGTAGGACACGTTCATCTTAAAGATATGAGGCTTTCCGTGGTGGAAGAGGCCAGGAAGAACGGCTGGAGCTTCCTTACAGCGGTCAGGAACGGCGCTTTTACCGTTCCCGGAGACGGCGATGTGGACTTCGATCCTGTGTTCGAGCTGCTTGCCAATGCCGGCTACACCGGATGGCTGCTTGTGGAAGCGGAGCAGGATCCTGCCAAGGCCGATCCTCTGGAATACGCGATAAAAGCCAGGAAGTACATTGCGGAGCATACCGGGCTATGATCCGGCGCGGAGGCATAAAATGACTTATATGGAAAAGAACGCCGAGCTTGTGCGAGGCTACAACAGCTACATAGATTCCGCCGCGGACGATTTTGGAACAATGATGGATGTGGGCCTTCTGATAATGGAGGAAGGCGACAGGTACGTCATAGAGGAGCCGGAAAAAGAGTGCGCAGTGCTCCTGTTCTCCGGAAACGTAACGTTCTGCTGGGACGGACGTGTCTGCGAGGCTGAAAGGCCGGACTGCTTCCGCTACGAGGCCTACTGCCTGCTTGCGCCGCGCAGGCTTCGGATAGAGATAGCGGCTCACGCTCACAGCGAGCTCTACATACAAAAGACCGCAAACAGCAACGATTACCAGGCTGTTATGTATACGCCGGAAAAGGTGCAGACCCAGCACGCCGGAGCCAACGGAGAACTCATGGGCTGCATGCAGAGGGAGATCAAGACCTTCTTCGATCACGACAACGCCCCGTTCTCCAACATGGTCCTGGGCGAGGTATTAAGCTACCCCGGCAAGTGGTCCAGCTACCCGCCTCATCATCATCCCCAGCCGGAAGTGTACTTCTACCGTTTCGACAGGCCTCAGGGGTTCGGCGCGGGCTTTGCCAACGGCGAGATCTACAAGACAGGACATAACGGCATGAGCATAATAAGACATGGTTTCCACTCTCAGGCGGCTGCCCCGGGGTACGCGATGTGCTACTCCTGGGGCATACGCCACCTGGACGGTGATCCGTGGCTGAAGACCAGGATAGATGATCCGGAGCATTCGTGGCTCTGGAAAGACGACGCCAACGATCATATCTTCAAAGGCTGAAGGAGGTACTTGATGGATACCGTAAGACTGACAATGGCGCAGGCGCTGGTAAGATTCCTTGAGAACCAGTACATCGCCTACGACGGGAAGGAACACCGCTTTGTGGAAGGCGTGATAATGCTTCCCGGACACGGAAACGTGGTCGGCCTGGGCCAGGCTCTGGCGCAGGAGGCTCACGGTCTGAAAGTCTGGCAGGGCAAGAACGAGCAGGGCATGGCTCACACAGCAGTTGCTTTTGCCAGGCAGATGAAGCGCAAGAAGATCATAGCCGTAACGAGCTCCGTGGGACCAGGCGCTGCCAACATGGTCACAGCTGCTGCCACCGCAACGGCCAACAATATACCTGTGCTTATACTTCCCGGCGATGTGTACGCGTGCCGCCAGCCGGATCCGGTGCTTCAGCAGGTGGAGCAGACCCACGACCTTTCGCTGTCCACCAACGACGCGTTCCGTCCGGTCTGCCGCTACTGGGACCGCATAGTAAGGCCGGAGCAGCTGATGAGCGCCATGATAAGCGCCATGAGGGTCCTTACCGATCCTGCCAACACAGGCGCTGTGTGCATAGCTATGCCTCAGGATGTGGAAGGCGAGGCCTACGACTATCCTGTGAGCTTCTTCAGAAAGAGGGTGCATCGCCTCGCGAGAAGGCTCCCGGAGGCTGAGGCTATTGCGGAAGCCGCTCAGATCATAAAGGCTGCAAAGAAGCCGCTTCTGATCTGCGGAGGAGGCGTGCGCTACAGCGAGGCTCACGAGCAGTTCAGGCAGTTCGCGGAAGCAACAGGCATCCCGTTCGGCGAGACCCAGGCGGGCAAGAGCGCTGTTGTCTGGGACCACGCCCTGAATCTCGGCGGCATAGGCGTTACAGGTTGCTCAGCCGCCAACGAGATAGCAAAGGACGCGGACGTCATAATAGGCGTAGGCACAAGGTACACCGATTTTACGACTTCTTCCAAGTGGCTGTTTAAGGACGGCGCAAAGTTCGTCAATATAAACGTTTCCGAGTTTCAGTCCGTAAAGATGGACGCCGCGGTGCCTGTGGTGGCTGATGCCAGGATGGCTCTCCCGGCGCTGCTTGCGGCTCTTGACGGCTACAAGGCTCCCTACAGCGGCGAGATAGAAGCTGCCAGGGCGCGCTGGAAGAAGGAGCTTGCAAGGCTCGACGGCATAACCTTCGGGCCGGATTACGTTCCCGAGGTGAACGACGCCAACGCAGATTCCGCCTTCAGGTTCGCAGAGGACCTCGGAGCGGAGCTTACCCAGACAGCTGTACTGGGGGTCATCAACGAGTGCATAGATCCGGAGGATGTCGTTATAGGCGCGTCCGGATCACTGCCCGGAGACATGCAGCGCATGTGGAGACCCAAGGCTGTCGATACCTATCACATGGAGTACGGCTACTCCTGCATGGGCTACGAGATATCGGGCGCTCTGGGCGTGAAGTACGCGGTCCCGGACCATGATGTGTACGCCATGGTCGGCGACGGAAGCTTCATAATGCTGCATTCCGAGATGCTGACAGCGCTGCAGGAGCACAAAAAGATCAATATCTGCCTGTTCAACAACGCAAGCTTTGGCTGCATAAACAACCTGCAGGTAGGGCACGGCAACGATACTCTGTGCACGGAGCTGAGATACCGCGGAGATGACGGAGCCCACTCAGGAAGCTTCATGGCTGTGGATTTCGCTAAGATCGCTGAAGGCTACGGCTGCAAGGGCTACACCATCCGCACCCTGGACGAGCTCAGAAAAGCCATTGCGGACGCAAAGAAGGTGGAAGGTGTGCCAGTGCTCTTCGATATACGCGTACTGCCCAAATCCATGACCGAAGGCTACGGTTCCTGGTGGAGGGTAGGAGACACCGAGGTCAGCGAGAACCCGCGCAATATCAAGGCATATGAGGATCATCTGGAGCACGTTAAGGATGCTCTTAAGTTCTAGATAAAAGGAGGAAATACCTTGGATAAAGTTCTTAAAGTAGGAATAGTTGGCTGCGGCGCTATAGGAAAAGACCATTGCCGCAGGATCATAGATAAGGTGCCCGGAGCCACCGTGGTGGCCGTAAGCGATTACGTTGTGGCTGCGGCGGACGAGCTTGCCGCAAAGTACGGCATCAGGTCTTTCGGAAACGACTGCAAGCCCATGATAGCAGATCCTGAAGTCGAGGCCGTTGTTATCACATCCATAGATCCGACCCACCACGATTATGTGATGGAGACCCTTAAGTACGGAAAGTGGTGCTTCTGCGAAAAACCGCTCTCCCAGAACGCTAAGGACTGCGAGGAGATCATAAACAGGGAGCTAGCGCTTGGAAAGCGCCTTGTCCAGGTCGGGTTCATGCGCCGCTACGACCGCGGATACGCAGAGATGAAGCGCATCATAGACTCCGGAGAGATAGGGGCGCCGCTGCTTATCAAGGCCTGCCACAGAAACGTGTCCCAGGGACCCGGATTCAAGACAGAAAACGGCATCACCAATGTTGCGATACACGAGCTGGATATCTGCCGCTGGCTGCTGGGAGATGAGTACGAGGACGCCCAGTGCGTAAGAGTAAGGCAGAGCGCCAATTCCAACAAGGGCTACGACAATCCGCAGGTAGTGCTGCTGAGGACCAAAAAGGGCTGCTTCATTGATGTAGAAGTGCAGGTGGCGGACGGATACGGCTACGACATACAGTGCGAGGTGGTCTGCGAGAACGGCACCGTAAAGCTTCCGGATCCTTACGCAGTGGTCCGCAGGAACCGCCCCGCAGGCTGGAACAGCGTTGCTCCGGCGGAGTGCATGCCCATCATGACGGACTGGAAGGAACGCTTCATCGAGGCTTACGACATAGAGCTCTGCAGCTGGGTGGAATCCGTGCTGGCAGGGGAGCTCAAAGGACCTTCCGCGTGGGACGGATACGTTGCCTGCGTTGCCGGCGACGCTCTGAACGCTTCCCGCGGAACATCCCAGTTCCTTAAGGTAAATACCATGGAGAAGCCCGATCTTTATAAGTAAAACTGATAAATGCAAAAGACATGATTTTAAAGGACCCTGCAAAAAATAGCTCAGGGTCCTTTAATTTGCGTAAAATTTGCGTATTCGTTTGCGTAAAGTCTTCACGTTCAATTCGTGATAAAAATGACACAGATGACAAACTCCTGACAATTTAATCAAAAAAACTGTTAAATTAGTCCCCGAAAGTGACAAATCCACCATATTTTTTTATGATTGTTTTTGACGATTAATGACACTATGTTATAATTAAAACAAAGATAATCAGCGGAAACGTATCCGTGATGAAAGGAGGCTCGGAATTGAAAGCTAAGCAAGTTCGACATCCTATGACCAAGACAAGGTTCAAAAACCTTGTTCTGAACGTAGTAAAGAACCCCTTCAACATCGTAGTTGCTGTCAGTCTCGTTATACTCTTTTGTCTGATAGTAATACCGCTTCTGCAGATGGTCGCCTCGACATTCACCGTGGCAAAAGGTGAGCTGCGCCGTATTCCGGGCGCTCAGGTGGGCGATTTCACTCTTTACTACTGGAAGTATCTTCTGACGGGCACCATGGCCAAGGCCACCCTGTGGACTCCGCTCAAGCACTCCGTGATAATAGCTGTATTCACGGTGCTGGTGAGCGTTCCTCTTGGCAGCGTCCTCGGCTGGCTGGTGGCTCGCTCCGATATACCCTGCAAGAAACTGCTCGGTATGCTGGTAGTCATCCCTTACATGATCCCTTCCTGGTGCAAGTCTCTTTCCTGGCTGGCGGTCTTCCGCAACAGCACCTCCGGATCTTCGGGATTCCTGGAAGGCCTTGGGTTTCACATTCCGGACTGGCTGGCTTACGGCCCTGTAGCCATAGTCCTATGCATGTCCCTGCACTACTACGCGTTCTCTTACATCCATGTGCAGTCGGCGCTCCGCTCCATCAACTCCGAGCTTGAGGAGATGGGCGAGATCTGCGGAGCCACAAAGCCCCAGATACTCAAGTCCATAACCATTCCACTTGTCCTTCCCAGCGTGCTCTCCGCTGTCGTAATGACGCTCAGCAAGTCCATAGGAACTTACGGCGTTGCCGCCAACCTGGGCAACCGTATAGGTTACTTCACTCTCGCCACAAAGATGAAGAACTTCATAAACGGCAGCCCCCAGAACGTCGGATTCGCCATGAGCATCATACTCATAGTCCTGGCCGCGATGATAATCTTTGCCAACCAGCGCATTGTAGGCGTACGCAAGAGCTACGCTACCATAGGAGGAAAGGGCGGACGCACCAATCCCATGCGCCTTGGCAAGGCAAGGATCCCTCTGCTGATATTCGTGGGACTGTTCCTGATCTTCGCGATGGTGATGCCTATGTTCGTGCTGGTAATGGAGACCTTCCAGATCAATACCGGCGCTGGATATTCGCTCTCCAACCTTACTCTCTACAACTGGATAGGCTCCGATCCCGAAGCCGCTCCTTACTACACCAGCTATGTTGGAATATTCCACAACGCTGAGTTCGGAAAGGCTGTCTGGAACACTATAAGGCTCACAGTCATCGCTTCCATAATAACCGCTCTTTGCGGACAGTTTCTGGGCTACATCACTACAAGAGGCCGCGGCAAGTGGTTCGGCGGTCTTACAGAGCAGCTGGTATTTATCCCTTACCTGATGAGCGGCATAGCATTCTCGTCCATGTATGTGGCAATGTTCAGCCAGCCCAGGCTCGGCGGGCTGATCCCGTCCCTGTACGGTACTTTCCTGCTGATAGTTCTTACAAGCGTGGTAAAGCACTTCCCGTTCGCAAGCCGGTCCGGAACTGCAAACATGATGCAGATAGCCGTAGAGCTGGAGGAAGCCGCTGAGATAAACGGCGCGGGCTTTGGAAAGAAGCTCTCAAGGATAGTGCTCCCGCTTGCGAAGAACGGATTCATCTCCGGTTTCATGCTCACCTTCATAAGCATAGCCAAGGAGCTGGATCTGATAATAATCATGATGGATAAGCGCACGACGACCATGTCCTACCTGGCGTTCACTTACTCCCAGGACGGAATGAACCAGATGTCGGATGCCATCTCCGTATGCGTGCTGCTGTTCATACTGGTCTGCTACATAATAGCTAACCGCTTCGGTGCGGATATAGGTAAGTCCTGGTAATAGGAGGAAGGTAAGAAATGAGCAGGATAGAACTTAAACACATAGATAAGTTTTACGGCGACAACCACGTTCTGCGCGACATCAATCTTGTCATTGAGGACGGCGATTTCATGACGCTGCTCGGACCTTCCGGCTGCGGAAAGACTACGACGCTCAGAGTCGTATCCGGACTTGAAAAGCCCCAGAACGGCACAATGACCATAGACGGCGAGGAGATAATCAACGCCGCGGACGCGTATTACGCTCCGCCAAGCAAGAGAGGTCTCAACCTGGTGTTCCAGTCCTACGCTCTCTGGCCGCACATGACGGTAAGGGAGAATATCGCTTTCGGTCTTAAGATCAAGAAGCTCCCCAAGGCGGAGATAGATACAAGGATCAAGGACGCTTTAAGGATGATGAGGATAGAGGAGTACATAGACCGCTATCCAAATGAGCTCTCCGGAGGACAGCAGCAGCGTGTTGCCATCGCGAGAGCCGTGGCTTCCAACCCCAAGCTTCTGCTTCTGGACGAGCCTCTGTCCAACCTGGACGCAAGGCTCAGGGTGGACATGAGGTCCGAGCTGCAGCGCATACACAAGGAGCTGGGCACCACCATCATCTACGTAACTCACGACCAGATAGAGGCCATGACCATGTCCACCAAGATCGCGCTGTTCAAAGCAGGCGAGATCAGCCAGGTGGCAGCGCCCATGGATCTTTACATGAACCCCATAGACCTTCAGGCCGCGGACTTCATAGGCAACCCGAGGATCAACTTCCTTGACGGCAAGGCCCGCAGGGAAGGCGGCAAGCTCTACGTGAGCTGCGAGCTGGACAACTACGTGTTCGACGAGGCTGACTTTACGGACGAGACCATACCCGAAGGCGAGTTTGCCTGCGTGGTGGCGATAAGGCCGGAGCAGATCCACATAGACAACGAGCCGGGCAGCGGCCGCATACCTGTACAGGTCTACGCGAACCAGCCGGCAGGTTCCGAAACTCTGGTATCCCTTAAGAAATGCGAGAGTCACTTCCTTGCAAAGCAGATAGGCCTGGCGCACTACAAGCTGGATCAAGAGGTATATGTAACTGTCGATCCGAACAAGGTAAATGTTTATAATGCGGAATCCACGCGTCTTATAAAGCGCGCCCGCTGATTATAAATGGCATTAGGCAAAAACATCAGCATTTTCATGAAAGGAGAATAAGCTCATGAAGATTCGCAGAGTAACAGCACTGTTGCTGGCACTGTGCATGGTCATCGGTCTTGCCGCCTGCGGCGGACAGTCCAACAACAGCGGAAACAACAATAATGTTGAACCTGATCCCGGAAAGGATGACTCCAAGTATTTCGGCCCCATCTACGATGAGTGGAGCGAGATGACGGATGCTCAGCTTTACGAAAAGGCCAAGGAAGAGCT
>JAEEGL011023732.1_pt1 | contig 12999 bp, 8 predicted proteins | sample 9134231 | NCBI WGS metagenome assembly JAEEGL01 (sample SAMN16246548, study PRJNA631951) | gut metagenome | biome: gut microbiome; feature: rumen; material: fiber-attached | host: Bos | place: Iran: Karaj | collected 2018-10 | reverse complement strand
GTTTATCAATTCAATAGTTTATCAACTCAGTAGCTTTATTGTACCATATTTATAGTTTCTGATGTACTGGTTATACCCCCGATCATGTCCAAAAAACTACACGTCAAAAACGCCCCCCGGCCCCCGGCCAGCTCAGCTTGCCATATCGGCAAACGGAGCCAGCATGCGCATGGCAGCAGGACTGCGTCTGATCTTGCGCAGTGCCCTGTCCTCGATCTGGCGGACACGTTCGCGGGAAACACCCATTTCGGGCATTTTCCCGATCTTTTCCAGGGACATCTGCTCATTATCCCCCAGACCGAAGCGGTGCACAATGACAAAACGCTCCTTCTTATCCAAACCGCCGAGGGCCTGTTCGATCGCGTTCCGGAGATCGTTCCAGACCAGTCCGTCGGAAAAATCTCCGACTCTCTCGTCAGCGATAAAATCGCCGAGGCATGTTTCCTCCTCTTCACCGACAGGTGTGTCCATGTAGACAACAGAGAACACCGAATTCATGGCACTCTCCACCTTATCAACGGGAAGATTCAGATGATCGGCGATCTCAGCCGCAGTCGGTTCGCGGTCGTAGAGCTGCGTAAGCTCCCTCTGCGCCCTTCTGATCTTACTTAAAGTTGTATGAACATGCACGGGAATATGCACGGGGCTCTTTTCGTCCTTCATGCCTCTCGTGATGCACTGGCGGATCCACCAGATGGCATAAGTAGAGAACTTGTAGCCCTTTGTATAATCAAATTTTTCCGCAGCCCTGATCAGCCCGAAAACTCCATATGAATTCAGCTCTTCCAGGGGAAGGCCGCTGCCGAGATAGTGTTTTGCTTCATGGATAACAAGGCGCAGATTTGCCTTGATAAGGCGGTTTCTGGCCTCGAGAGCGTGCTCACCGTTCCCGGCGATGATCTGGCCGAGCCTGTTCTCCTCTTCTGCTGTCAGAAGCGGAACATTTGCGATCTCAAAAAGATACTGCTGCATACTGTTGCGCAGTACATTTTTATCCCTGTCGGCTGCGGGCAGATCATAGCCGTCACGATCGGCCTCTTCGGCCTCTTCGGCAAGAGAATCCATGAGATCCTCCTCCAGACCGGATTCAATGCTCATCAGCTCATCTTCAGTGGGGTTCAGATTCATTTCGGAACTCATGTTCATTTCATTGATCTCATTCAGTTCAAAGTTGTTTGTCATCTTTTTCATAATGTAATCTCCTTTTAATCAGTTGTTTACAGGCACCGTTTTTTACACTGCCTTGATCAGTTATGTATCAGTTACGTAAACAGCGGGGCATAAGCCGAGCTTACCTATCGGCCAGGTCGAAGCGGATATCCGCTTCGCGACTGGCGATAAGCTCTTCGATGCCGACCTCAAAGAGATCGCTCATCATAAGGAGCATATCGATGGAGGGGGAGGCAATGCCTCTGCTCCATTTGCTGACAGCCTGCGGGGAAACCCCGAGGATCTTTGCCAGGCGGCTGGCGTTCCAGCCACGCTCCTTAGCGAGCGCAAGAATGTTTTTGCAGGTGGTTTCGGAATCGTATACTTTCATGTAAGCCTCACTTTCTGCGGCGATGCCGCAAACCGACGGAAGTTTTCAGCGATCAAACGAAAAAGCGGACAAAAACTCCCGTGATACCGTCCAAAAATGCATAAAAATACCCTATGCAAAAATCTGATCCGGCATCCCTGACTCTTTTGTTACAAGCGAAAACAGGCGCAAAAACCCCCTATCTCCTTTTCCTGTCTTCTTCCCAAACGCACTCTTTAAATTCTTGGAATGATGTCTTGAAACGACTTTGAAGTTTCCTACCGACCGCATAGACTTGCGATCGACAGATAACAACCCTGCAAGGTAAATCATTCATCTGTCCACTGCAATAGACAACAAGGACGATCATCCCACTTTGTTATGAAATTTTGAAGCGTTATCCTCCTTTCGAATTTTCGCTGTTTAACAAATATAGCACATGAAATGTCCTTTGTCACTAAACCAGCGGTTTATTTTCGCCTGTTTTTTCAAAAAAAATATGTTCCCGGCTTTGCCGCCTGCAAACAGCTTACCGGTAGAGCGGAAAAACAGCCGCGTATGTCTTATTCGGCGGCTGTCTTTCTTTTCCTTTTTATTTTTTCAAAAATTTTCAAAATTTTTTCGCGGTCTTTTAATCAGTCTTTTCCTCCTGCTTTTCCGCGGCCTTTGCAACCGCGATCAACTCGCTCCCATCTTCTGACACATCCACAAGGATGGTATCGCCCTCTGAAAGGGCATCCTCTAAGATCAGTTTGGCTGCCAGGGTTTCCACATACTTCTGCATATAGCGTTTCAGCGGCCTTGCACCGTAAACCGGATCATAACCGTTGTCGATGACAAATGTCTTCGCCGCATCTGTCATGGTCAGGCTCAGGTCCCTGTCAGCGAGACGCTTGTTCAGCTGCTTTAACAGAAGCTCGATGATGCCGCCGATATTGTCTTTGGTCAGCGGTTTGAACAGGATCGTCTCATCGAGACGGTTCAAAAACTCCGGCCTGAAATGCGAGCGGAGCTCTTCCATGACGTTTTCCTGTGCCTCGGGCAGGATCTCGCCTTCCGGTGAGATGCCGTCAAGCAGATAAGGCGCTCCGATATTGCTGGTCATGATCAGGATCGTGTTCTTAAAGTCCACGGTCCGTCCCTGGGAATCGGTGATGCGTCCGTCGTCCAGCACCTGCAGCAATACATTGAATACATCGGGATGCGCTTTTTCAATCTCATCGAACAGAACAACGCTGTACGGTTTTCTGCGGACGGCCTCTGTCAGCTGGCCGCCTTCCTCATATCCCACATATCCCGGAGGCGCTCCGATCAGGCGGGATACCGCATGCTTTTCCATATACTCGCTCATGTCGATGCGGACCATGTTGTTTTCATTATCAAAGAGGCTCTGCGCCAGCGCTTTGGCAAGCTCTGTTTTTCCGACACCGGTGGGACCAAGGAAGAGGAAAGAGCCGATGGGCTTGCCCGGATCTTTGATGCCGGCTTTGGAACGCAGGATCGCTTCCGATACTAAGGATACTCCCTCATCCTGCCCGATCACGCGTTTATGCAGCTCCTCATCAAGGTGCAGTGTCTTTGCCCGCTCGCTCTCTGTCAGCTTGGCAACCGGAATGCCCGTCCATCTGGAAATGATCTTGGCGATCTCTTCGTCATTGACATTTTCATGTACTAAAGACCTGTTCTTGCCAGTGGCTGCCTCAGCTTCTTCCAACTGTTTTTTCAGCTGCGGCAGACGGCCGTAGGAAAGCTCGGATACCTTCTCAAGGTCATTTTCTCTCTGGGCGATCTCAATCTGATTGTGAACATCTTCGATCTCTTCCCTGATCTTGGAAAGCTTCTCTACCTCCTGTTTTTCATTGTCCCAGGTTGCCTTCTGGGATTCAAAAGTCTCCTTCAGCTCTGCCAGTTCTTTTTGCAGGTTTTCCAGGCGTTCTGCGGAAAGCTTGTCATCCTCTTTTTTCAGTGCTGTCTCTTCGATCTGCAGCTGCATGATCCTGCGGCTCATCTCGTCAAGCTCTGCCGGCATGGAATCCAGCTCCGTCTTGATCATGGCGCAGGCTTCATCCACCAGGTCAATGGCCTTATCCGGCAGGAAACGGTCTGTAATATATCTATTAGAAAGTGTTGCTGCGCTGACTAAGGCGTTATCGAGGATCTTCACGCCGTGATAAACCTCGTAGCGGTCTTTTAATCCTCTTAAGATGGAAATGGTCTCTTCCACGGAAGGCTCGTCCACCAGCACGGTCTGGAACCTGCGCTCCAAGGCAGGATCTTTTTCAATATACTGTCTGTGCTCATCGAGTGTCGTTGCGCCGATGCAGTGCAGTTCTCCGCGGGCCAGCATGGGCTTGAGCATATTGCCGGCATCCATGGCGCCGTCGGTTTTGCCCGCGCCGACGATCAGATGCAGCTCATCTATAAATAGAAGGATCTGCCCTTCGCTCTTTCTGACTTCCTCGAGAACGGCTTTCAGCCTCTCCTCGAATTCGCCCCTGTACTTGGCACCTGCCACCAAAGCGCCCATATCCAGCGCAAAGATCTTCTTATCCTGCAGGGACTTTGGCACATCACCGCGGACGATCCGCTGTGCCAGTCCTTCCACGACCGCGGTTTTGCCCACACCGGGTTCACCGATGAGAACCGGATTGTTCTTGGTCTTTCTCGACAGGATCCGGATCACATTGCGGATCTCATCATCCCTGCCGATGACGGGATCGAGCTTCTGGCTTTTTGCCTTCTCTACAAGCTCCTGCCCGTATTTTTTCAAAGTATCATAGGTCGCCTCGGGATTATCGCTGGTCACCCGCTGATTGCCGCGGATCGTGGAAAGCGCCTGTAAAAAGCGTTCCAATGTCAGTCCGTATTCGTCAAAGAGTTTTTTCAGTTCCCGGTTGGGTCGCTTGAGCAGCAGGATCATCAGATGCTCCACGGATACGTACTCATCGCCCATGGCCTTCGCTTCATCCTCGGCCATGACAAGCACTTCGTTCAGTTCCTTGCTCATATAGACCTGACCGGCGCCGCTGACTTTCACCCGCTTTTCCACGGCCTGACGGCTGCGGTCGGTGAAATGTTCCACATTGATCTCCATGCGCTCTAAGAGTTTGCACAACATGCTGTCATCCATGGTGACAAGGCTGTAGAGCAGATGTTCCTGGTCGATCTCCTGGTTGCCGAATTCATAGGCCAGTTTTTCACAGCCGTTTATGGCTTCCACGCTCTTTTGCGTGAATTTTGATATATTCATATCGCATCCCTCCTATTCATTATTAGTTTTTCGGCTTCGTATTTTTCATATCGGACTTTACACTACCCACAATTGATTCGTAATTATCGACTCCGTATTTTCATACCGGGTTATAAACTACTCAATTTCACGCTTGTTCTATATCATGTATAACAGATTGTTTTTCCTTTGTCAACTATCGGGCCTGTTTAAACACACAGATTTCACAGGCAGATCACAAGAATCCCTTTACTTTTTCCGGAAAACAAACTATAATGCAATTCGGATTCTATCGGAATCTGCATATCCGCTATTCATCCGTTCATGATGAATAAGCATTGTATCAGAAAGGAAAACTATCATGAGCCAGAAAAAAATGGAAGCCTACAAAGAGGCGAAAAAAAACGTAAAGCAAATCCGTAAAAAAGAAAAAACCGGGAAGATCCTGGGCTGGATCTTCGGTATTTTGATCGCAGCCGCTTTGATCGCTGCTTCCGTTTTCCTGATCTACTATACAAATGTCATTAAGCCAAAGCAGGAGGCTGATGCCGCTGCTGCAGCCGCTGCCGAAAATGAAGAAACCGCGACCGATGTAACGAATATCATCAATTCCGCTGCCGGTGACGATACCGCCGTATCAGATGTTTCTGAACCTGTCGTGATCGACGCAGGCAGCGCAGAAGGTACTTCGGATGACGGCGCCGCTGCTACAGACGATGCCGCTGCTACGGACGCCGGAACGGACACCGCCGAGCCCGCAGCTGACGAAGCCACCGAGTAAGCAGGCCGTTTCTTTTTCGGCTTTCTATTTGATCTTAAGCGCCCCCTCTTTTCAGGGGACGCTTTTTTGTATCTGTTATGATTTCATGAGAAGTACTTCACGCCTGCTTCGAAGATCTTCATATCCTGCTCGCCGACGATATTGATCGCTACACCGTCGCCGCGACGCTCTGCATGCGCCATTTTACCAAAGCACCTGCCATCCGGTGAGGTAATACCCTCGATGGCTTCGTAACTTCCGTTGATATTCCACTCTTCATCCATGGAAAGTCTGCCTTCGGGATCGCAGTATCTGGTTGCCACCTGGCCGTTTGCAAAGAGTTTATCAAGCCATTCCTTCGGCGCCACGAATCTTCCTTCGCCATGGCTGGCCGGGCAGGTGTAAACGCCGCCGAGCTCGGCAAGAGACAGCCAGGGTGAGCGGTTGGAAACCACCTTTGTATATGCCATTCTGGAAATATGGCGGCCGATGGTGTTGTAGGTCAGCGTCGGGCTGTCTGCCGTCTGGGATACGATCTTTCCTTTCGGCACAAGTCCTAACTTGATCAGCGCCTGGAATCCGTTGCAGATACCGAGGGCAAGACCGTCTCTTAGCGTCAGCAGATCCATGACCGCTTCTTTCATCTTTTCATTTCTGAACGCCGTTGCAAAGAACTTCGCACTGCCATCCGGTTCATCACCGGCAGAGAAACCGCCGGGGAACATGATGATCTGTGCCTGTTTGATGCCTGCCGCAAACTCGTCCACGCTCTCGCGGATATCTTTTGCATCGGCATTTCTAAATACCTTTACGATCGTATCAGCACCGGCTCTCTCAAAGGCCTTCGCGGAATCATATTCACAGTTCGTGCCCGGGAATACCGGAATAAAGACAGTGGGACGGGCAACTTTGTTCTTGCAGACATAGATGCCTTCGCCGGTCTGTTTTTCTATATCGTAGATCTTATCCTCGAGTGCGTCATTTCCTTTATATGCTTTTGTCGGGAAAACAGCTTCCAGCGGTTTTTCCCAGCCGGTCAGGATATCTGCCATGGATACAGATACGCCGCCTACGGTAACGGCTTCATCTTCGCCAAGGATCTTTGCAACAACGGCCACAGCTGCTGTATCGTTCACCTTTCCGCCCTTGTTTTTCACAAAATCCTTTACCTGATCCGGAGCTCCTGTCGCTTCAAGTTCTGACAACTTCTCCGCGGTAACAGCCTCCTGCCTGAACGCTTCTTTGCAGGCTGCGATCACTGCATCCACATCCTCGGGCTTTACTTCCGCAAGCAGATCACCCATACGGTTTTCAAACAGTTTTTCCACAGCCACGTCATCTGAAAAAGCAAGGCCGAAATGATTGCCGACTGCCATATGAACTGCCGCTGCCAGAACGCCGGCGGAATCGATCGTATAAGCGGATACGATCCTGCCTTCCCTGGCCAGCTTTGTAAACGCTCTGTAGATCGGTTTAATACATGTATAATCCGGCATGGAAAAACCGTCACGCGGCAGGGATATCCAAACCAGCTGATTACCCGGTGTCTTACAGTCTGTCGTGATCATGTCACCGGTATGGGATGCCGGATCCACTGCAAAGGAAACCAGTGTCGGCGGCACATCGATCTCGTTAAAGCTGCCGCTCATGGAATCCTTTCCGCCGATGCTCGGAAGGCCAAAGCCGAGCTGCGCATCCAGACTGCCGAGCAGCGCTGCAAACGGCTGGCTCCAACGGGCCGGATCTTCGGTCATGCGTCTGAAATACTCCTGGAAAGTGAAACGGACTCTTTCAAAATCACCGCCTGCCGTCACGATCTTGGAAAGTGACTGCAGCACTGCATAGGCTGCGCCATGGAACGGACTCCAGCTGGACAGATAGGGATCAAAACCATAACTCATCAGAGTCACCGCATCGGTCTTTCCTTCGAGAGCCGGAAGTTTTGCTGCCATGGTCTGGATCTCGGAAAGCTGATACTTGCCGCCGTAAGGCATGGTCACGGAACCTGCGCCGATGGAGGAGTCGAACATCTCCACAAGACCCTTCTGGCTGCAGACATTCAGATCGGAAACCGTTGCCTTCACTGCTGCTGCGATATCGCCCTTCTTTAAGCTTTCGCCGACTGCCGGAATCGCATTTTTCTTAAAATAGTTATCCTCTTCTTTGATGGCATCCACACGAACGCTGGTTTCCTGATGCGCGCCGTTGGTATCCAAAAATGCGCGGGAAAGATTAACAATCTCTTTTCCCCTCCAGGAAAGTACAAGTCTGGGCTCCTTGGTCACAACCGCAACCCTGGTAGCCTCTAAGTTTTCTTCATGGGCAAAATTCATAAATGCATCTTCGTCCTTCGGATCGATGACCACAGCCATACGCTCCTGGGATTCGGAGATCGCAAGTTCTGTTCCGTCAAGACCTGCATATTTCTTGGGCACTTTGTCAAGATCCACCTGAAGACCTGCTGCCAGCTCGCCGATGGCTACGGACACGCCGCCTGCGCCAAAGTCATTACACTTCTTGATCAGTTTACTTACCTCCGGTCGTCTGAACAGACGCTGCAGTTTTCTTTCCGTGGGCGCATTTCCTTTCTGCACCTCTGCGCCGCAGGTTTCTATGGAACTGGTGGTGTGCACTTTTGAGGAACCGGTCGCGCCGCCGCAGCCGTCACGTCCTGTACGTCCTCCGAGAAGGATGATCAGATCCCCCGGATCGGAGTTTTCACGAATGACATTTGCCCTCGGAGCTGCGCCCATGACCGCACCGATCTCCATTCTCTTTGCCACATAGTCAGGATGATAGATTTCCTTGACATAGCCCGTTGCAAGTCCGATCTGGTTTCCATAGGAAGAATACCCGTTGGCCGCACCGCGGACCAGTTTTTTCTGGGGCAGTTTTCCTTCTAAAGTCTGATCAGCGGAAACTGTCGGATCTGCCGCACCGGTCACACGCATGGCCTGATATACATAGCCTCTGCCGGAAAGCGGATCGCGGATCGCACCGCCGAGACAGGTTGCAGCACCACCGAAAGGCTCGATCTCCGTCGGATGGTTATGTGTCTCATTTTTGAAAAATACAAGCCACTCTTCTTTCCTGCCGTCGATCTCAACCGGCACAACGACCGAGCAGGCATTGATCTCATCGGATTCTTCAAGATCCTGCAGTTTTCCCTGGCTGCGAAGGATCCTCATACCCATGGTAGCCAGGTCCATCAGGCAGATATATTTATCATCCCGGCCCTGATAGAGCTTCGCCCTGGCATCCTGATAAGTATTCCAAGTGGACATCATTCTGTAATTATACGGCTTCCTGTCATCGGCATTGTTGTCTTCCTTTTCAAATTCCACATTCGTGATCTCTGTGGAAAAAGTCGTATGCCGGCAGTGATCTGACCAGTATGTATCCAAAACACGGATCTCAGTCATCGTCGGGTCCCGCTGCTCATCATTTCGGAAATAATTGCGGATATGTTCAAAATCCTTATAGGTCATGGCAAGACCAAGGGAATCATATAACTTTTTAAATTCTTCATCGGACATGGTACGGAAACCGTCAAAGACTGCCACATCGTCCGGCTCGGGATAATTCTCCACAAGACTCTCCGGCTTCTTTGCACCGGTCTCTCTCGAATCCACGGGGTTGATGCAGTAAGCCTTAATCTTCTGCTTTTCATCATCTGTCAGCTTTCCTTCAATAATGTAGGTAACAGCGGTCTTGATGATGGGATTCTCTTCTTCATTTAAAAACCGTACGCACTGTACTGCCGAATCCGCTCTCTGGTCGAACTGACCGGGAAGGTATTCTACGGAAAAAACGAAGTCCTCATCTTTTGCCGGAAGGTCTTCCTTATACAAGGTATCCACAGGCGGCTCCGAAAAGACAACGTTACAGGCCTTTTCAAATACATCGTCCGACAGATTCTCAACATCATACCGGATCAAAATCCGCACCTTATCGATCCCTGCGATCCCCAAGTAACTTACCAGATCCGCTTTCAGGGCGTTGGCCGCTCCTGCGTAATCCGGCTTTTTCTCCACGTAAATCCGTTTCACTTCCGACATTGACTGGTCCTCCATTCGTGATTGATCATTCGTCATTTTTACTGCGAAATTTCTGCTGCGTAAGTGACTGCAACACCTTCTTTATTTTATATAAAACGCACTTCTATTTCAACTCATTTATTGTACTTTTAGAGTTTTTCGACAGCTCTTTCGAAATTCTTTGTCAGCTCCTTTGGAATCCATTTCTTTCAGTTTCGAATAGTTTTACACGATTTTGCTGAAACCCGGCATAATACTACATCTTGTGTCTCAGAAGGAAAAATAATGAGACACAAGAATTCCGTTTTCTCGCGCTTGCTATTGATTGCCTATTTAAATTATGTCAACCTCGCATTGCGATATTGTGTGTTATCCTAATTTTGAATATTATTGATAACAGAGGTTTTTGATGGAGTAAAGAAATTAAATCTGCTCATCATAATTTTGACTTTTTGCAAATTTATTTTTTCTCTGATCACGCACTGCTTTCCATTAATTCGATGTCAGTAGTTATCACAAAATTTGTTTCCCGCCTTATTCTTTCCTCAGATACATTTTAAATTGCAACCGTTTTGCTTTGTCCATCATTCTTACACCAAGATATCGGTCGTTGAAAGCTCGTTTTATACAAAATCATGTATGTATAATCGTCCCCATTTTGTTATTATGTAAACCATTTACCCGAAGGCTCTTATTCGGACATCCATATGTTGTACCTTATCAATGCTGGAATCTCCGCAATTTACATCGCAAAAGATCTATATATTGTGGCAAACAAACGTTCTGTTTTATGTTAACCGTTCTATATATTATATCTGATATAGAATAACTACCGTATCTGTATCAAAGTTCAAATATAGCCTTAAAACATGTGAAATATGCCAAAAATGGGCAAAAAACTCCGGCCGGATTCGTTCAGAAAACGAAGATGCCCCCATGCTAAATCTACCGGATTCACAGAACGGAAACAAGCTGCGTTGAGCGCACAGGCACGCATGTTTGATCAGGCGGAAATGTACAGAGCCAGGCAAGCAGAAACGCAAGGAGTCAAACGAACAGAAAAAGCAGAGTCGAACTGGAAGAAAGCGGAAGCGGACAGAAAACAAGAGGAGCCGGACAGGAATGAAGCAGTGCCGGATAGAAATAAAAGAGGAGATCGAGCACGTCGTCAGCACACAGAAGAACGCCCTCAATAACAAGCGAATGAAAAAGGCGACCGGAAAACCGGTCGCCCAAAATGATCATATTCTCATGGTCTGTCACACATCAGCCATATTATGCAAATACCGACATATCCCCAAACAGGGCGGCTGCCTTCTGCATACCAGCCGCAAACTGCGAATCCACGATGCCCTGATAATCAGCGCTCGTTCCTCTCGCAAGCGGATTTACTGTCTCCGCCACACTGCCTGAAAGGCCTTCTACGTCCAGACGATTCTTCGTCAGATCCTCATCATCGATCTCTTTGATCGGATTCAAGCTATTTGCGGATAATGTATTGGTATTATAGATATATGGTCTGTATGCTGTAATAGCACCAATTCCCATATGACACCTCCTGCAAAACATTTACTAGATAAGTATATTTTACTCAAAAATTTTCAATAAATCAAGTGAAATATGCAAAAGCGCAAGGATTTTTTTCGTATTTTTCGTAAGCGAAACCGATTTCGCGAAACTTTTTCGTTACTCTTCGATGTGTTTCGGTGTTTCTCCGATCCCTAAGAGCACATCTAAATACGCATAGATCTCATCGCGGCCCTGCTTTGTCATGGCACTGTAGGGAAAGACTTTTGTCTCTTTTGGAAGTCCGAAACCTTCGCGCAGGGTTTTGATCTGCTTTTGCAGCTGGCTGCGTTTGATCTTATCCGCCTTTGTCGCAATGATCACCGGCTCAAACCCGGCAGTCCTGACCCATTCATACATCTGGATGTCATTGGCATTCGGCTGATGCCGGATATCCGCAAGCAAAAATACTGCTTTCAGCTGCTGCGAACCCTTCAGATACCGCTCGATCATTTTGCCCCACTTTTCCTTGGTATCCTTGGAAACCGAAGCATATCCGTATCCCGGAAGATCGACAAAATAACAATCATCGTTAATACGGTAAAAGTTGATCGTCTGGGTTTTCCCCGGTGCCGAGGACGTCCTGGCCAGCGACTTTCTGTTCATCAGTCCGTTGATCAGCGAGGACTTCCCGACATTGCTCTTACCTGCAAATGCGATCTCCGGTAATATATTTATCGGCAATTTACTTGTAATTCCGCATACCGTTTCCAAAGAAACATTCTTGATAACCATAATTCACCATTCCATTTGTTAGCAACTCTGATTTATCATTCGTTTATTGATTTGTGGTGTTTTTCCCTGATCACTTCTGCACCAAAGCATTATTCAAAATATCTGACATCTTTGATACACGAACGATCGTCAGTCCTTCCTTGATCTCGTCATCGATCTCTGAAACATCCGCCTTATTCTCTTCCGGTACCAGCACTGTCGTGATCCCTGCCAGCTTTGCAGCCAGCATCTTTTCCTTCAGTCCGCCGATGGGAAGCACCCTTCCCCGCAGCGTCACCTCTCCGGTCATCGCAACATCAGCGCGAACCGGGATCCGTGCTACACAGGACAGGATCGCTGTTGCCATCGTCACGCCGGCGCTGGGTCCGTCCTTCGGGACCGCGCCCTCCGGAATGTGGATATGGAGATCGTGCGTTGAAAAATAGTCGTCCGCAACCTTATAATCCGAAGCAATGCTTCTGACATAGGAAAGTGCCGTCATGGCAGACTCCTTCATCACATCACCAAGCTGTCCGGTCAGTTTCAGCTCACCCTTTCCCGGCATATCGTTAACCTCGATCTCAAGAGTCACGCCCCCGACGCTGGTCCAGGCCAGACCTCTGACGATACCGATATCGGCTTTTTTCGCCGCCTTTTCTTTCCGGTATTTTTCCTTCCCGAGGTAATCTCCCACATTCCTGCCGGTGATCCGCACAACGCAGCTTTTATCTTCCACCAGGCTTCTTGCAGTTTTTCTGCAGATCTTTCCCAGCATTCTTTCCAGTTCCCTGACACCGGCTTCCTTTGTATAGGAAAGGATGATCTTCTCCAGTCCCTTATCCGTAAAATTCAGCGCCTTTTTCGGAATCCCGTTTGCCTTCAGCTGTTTGGAAACCAAATGCTCCTTAGCGATATGAAGTTTCTCCGAAGAAGTATAACCGGAGATCTCGATGACCTCCATTCTGTCAAGCAGCGGCTGCTCGATCTGGGACAGATCATTTGCAGTTGCTACAAAAGTCACTTCTGAAAGGTCTAACGGAAGCTCGAGGTAATGATCCCTGAAGTGCACATTATGTTCACTGTCAAGCACTTCCAGCATAGCCGATGAAATATCACCTCTATAATCCCGTCCCATCTTATCGATCTCATCGCGCAGGATCAACGGATTTTTAAC
>JAEEGL016956600.1_pt1 | contig 13000 bp, 13 predicted proteins | sample 9134231 | NCBI WGS metagenome assembly JAEEGL01 (sample SAMN16246548, study PRJNA631951) | gut metagenome | biome: gut microbiome; feature: rumen; material: fiber-attached | host: Bos | place: Iran: Karaj | collected 2018-10 | reverse complement strand
GTCTTCTTGTTCTCAGTCCAATTCCAATTCTCAGGTCATTCACCTCTAAAAGCTATAAGCCATAAGCTCCAAGCTCCAAGTTCCAAACTCAAAGAAACATTCGCGAACAACCTATCCACATCCATATGACAGAGCTAAAAAGAAGGACTGTCCCTTCAATATAGTGATGCCATCGAGGGGACATTTGTTTCACTTTGATGTGCGATTTTTTTCGCATTTTATCGTCAGCTGAATCGTCACACCGAAACAGATTAAATCGGGACTTCAAAGACAAAATACTGTAAATGTAGTCGTCGCTATCGGAGCATTTATTTTACAGGCATTTCATAAGGAGAGTCATTTTGAAACAGATATTGCACGGTCATATTGTTCATGCCCCCAAACTCGGCGCACTCGAAATCCTCGAAAACGGCTATATGCTGCTCGAAAATGGGAAAATTGCCGGAATTGCCAGGGCTCTTCCCGATGACTGGAAGGGATGCGAAATCATCGATTATTCCGATCGCATCATCATGCAGTCATTCTGCGATATGCATCTCCATGCACCGCAATATCCCATGCTCGGCATGGGCATGGATTTGCCGCTTCTCGAATGGCTCAATACCTATACATTCAAGACCGAAGCCCGTTTTGCCGACGTCGATTATGCCCGCGAAATCTATCGCCGTCTTGCCAAAGAACTCATCGATAACGGCACCACGCGCGTCTGCGCCTTCTCCTCGCTTCACCTCGAATCCACGCTCGTTCTGATGGAGGAATTCGAAAAAGCTGGCATCTGCGGATTCGTCGGCAAGGTCAATATGGACAGAAATGGATCGCCGGAACTCCAGGAAAACACTGAGGATTCTATTCGAGATACCATAAAATGGCTCGATGCATGTCCCAAAGATGCGCATATTCAGCCCATTCTGACCCCGCGCTTTACGCCCTCGTGCACCAATGAGCTCATGGCCGCGCTCGGAAAACTCGCCAAAGAACGAGGACTCTATGTTCAGTCCCATCTTTCCGAAAATACCTCCGAAATTGAATGGGTGCGATCGCTTCATCCCGATTGCCCGCAATACTGGGAGAGTTACGACAAATACGGACTTTTCAATTCCCATACGGTCATGGCGCACTGCGTCCATTCCGACGAGCGTGAACGAAAGGCCATCAAAGATCATAATGTCGTCGTCGCACACTGCCCGGATTCCAATATCAATCTGATCAGCGGTGTTGCCCCGATCCGACAGATGCTCAACGAAGGTATCTGGGTAACGCTCGGAAGCGATATCGCCGGCGGCGCAATCCTTCCCATGATGGGCGTCATTGCCGAAGCCATTCGTTCCTCAAAAATCCGCCGCATTCACTCCAACTGGACGGTCGACTTCCTTACAGTCGCCGAAGGCTATTATCTCGGAACCACCTCGGGCGCTCATTACTTCGGCGCAGGTGACGGCTTCGCGAACGGAGATCCGCTTCACGCCATCGTCATCGATGATCGGCATTACGTCGATACACACCGCCTGAGCATCCGCGATCGATTCGAACGCGCAATCTATCGCGCCAAAACGGACGATATCTGCGCTGTTTACAGCGCAGGCCGAAAAGTCAAATAAACATCACAAACACAAAGGAAATCCATGATTATCGAATACGAACCCAAAGGCGTTTGCTCCAAATACATGAAATTTGATGTCGAAGACGGCATCATCCGGAACTTTGAGGTCATCGGCGGATGTCACGGCAATCTGCAGGGAATCGCCGCTCTCCTCAAAGGCATGAAAGTTGAGGATGTCATCGCTCGATTCGAAGGCATCAACTGCCGGGGAAAAGGTACTTCCTGTCCCGATCAGATCGCTCAGGCTCTCAAACAACTCAATTGTAGTTGCTAGTTGTTACTGTTATGGCCATAGTTAATGAGATGACTAACCCCATCTCCCTTGGCTGAGGATGTGACGCTATATAATGAGGCAATTCAAAAGAAGCCCATAGGGCTTCCATGTTAGTAGCCCCCGGTTGGAGCGTAGCGACTACCGGGGGATCTGGAAATCCCAGAGCCAAAAGATCCCCGTAGGGGATCAACACAAAACCAAAGAAATGATGCGATTAATATAAAGTGCCCCGGTCCCCCTCTCCCCATGGAGAAGGGAATTTAGGGGGTGAGGCGAAGAAAAGCTTTTTGGATTCTTCAATACTAACCACTAAAACAGGGAGATATTATGAAGAAATATGTCATAGCGATTGCATCACTGTTCATGCTTCAGTTAGCTGCTTGCGCGCCGAAGGCCACGCCGGCGCCAGAAGCGCAAAAAGCAGAGGAAGCCGCAAAGGAAGCACCGAAAGCCGAAGCTCCGGCACCCGAACCACCGAAAGCCGAAGCCCCGGCGCCCGAAGCTCCCGCCGCAGTTCCCGAAGCTCCAAAAGCCGAAGAACCCAAGGCCGAGGAACCTCCAAAAGAGGAAATTCCCGAAATCAATGGCACGCTCGAACCCAAGGGACTCGTACTCGAAATGGGGGTTCGTCCTGACAAACACGTCGAAATGCATCACCGTTCGGTCACGTTGCATGGCCCCTATCTCATTCAGGAAATGTACGACGGGCTCGTGGCCTTTTCGACCGAACGTTTCAAAAAGCTCGATGATACGCCGGAAGCCCGCGAAGCTGCTGTAAAAGTCTGGGCTGATAATCCGCGCGATATCGTCATCGAAAAAGACGATGCGATGTCTGCACGAATGCAGCATCCGGTCTGGAAAATCACATATATGACCGGCCGCAATGAAGATTCAACCCGGCATCAGGATTACTACATTCAGACCGAAAATTTCGATTATCGGTTCCACACCGGCGTCGGCGCAGACTGGTACGAAGACAACAAGCCGACGATCGACAAATGGATCGAAAACCTCAGGCTCGTCGAAAAATAACCGCTGTCGAAGAACATCAGAAACGCGCGGTTTTTAGATGGAAGGGGGATCTGGTCGCCCAATAGGTTGAACAGATCTTCCCCGATAAATCCAGTATCGGATTATTTGGATTCAACAGCCATCATCTTGTCGATTCGCCGCTGATGCCGGCCACCCTCAAAATCTGTTTTCAGGAAGGTCTTTACGGCTTCGCGCGCAATCGCCGGCCCGGTGATATTCGCACCGAGACACAGGACGTTCGCGTCGTTATGGCGGCGCGTCATCTCGGCTTCGTACGCATGATGAACGAGTGCAGCACGAACGCCGTGAACTTTGTTTGCCGTCATCGAAACGCCGATCCCCGTGCTGCAGACAATAATCCCCGCAGCAGCCCGATTTTCGGCGACCGCCCTGGCAACCGCTTCCGCAAAATCAGGATAATCGCACGAATTCGTATCGTGCGTCCCCATATCCTCGACTTCATAGCCCATCTCAACGAGCATCGATTTGAGGTCTTCTTTCATATGAAATCCGGCATGATCACTGCCGATCGCCAGCTTTGCACCTGATTCAGTCATGATTGTCTCCTTGTTATGGCATTTTCAAACAACTGCTTTTTTTGTGAGGGGGCAGCGCCCCCTGCGGCGCTATTTGCTCGCGCAAATACGCGCCTACCCCCTCTGCGGGAGTGCCCGCAACGCCCCGCGATATCAAATCCAAACAACTCGCCTCAGTTCGCAATAGCCCACTATTCACTATCGACTCCCAATTATCAACTAATAACGCCTCGTTATAGCAATGATTTCGAATAACCATTATCGGTATTCATCGGAATCGCTGCGCCGCCATGGACGGCGGCGAGAGGCGAGTGAGGCATGTCCATGGATGGACATTCGACCCGCAACTGCGATTGGATAGAAAAGCGTGCGGGGGTAGTAGGGGGTGTTCACAATCGAACACCCCCTGCCGCGAAGCGTACAAAAAAACCGCGCCTCTCGGCGCTCCGGCTCGTGCCAGGCCGTTGCTCACTTCTTTCTATTTATTGCCCTGGTTGTCCAAAAGCTTTTCAAGTTCCGTCAGCGTATTGTCGAATTCCTTCAATGCGAATTCTATCGGTGCCGGCGTCGTCAAATCCACGCCGGCTTCCTTGAGCAGTTCCACTGAATTCTTCGAGCAGCCGGCTTTGAGCATGCCCAGATATTTTTCGGCATTTTCGGGGCTTTTTTCAATGAGGTTGGCAAACGAAAGCGCACTCGAAAGCCCCGTCGCATAGCTATATACATAATATTTATAGTAGAAATGCGGAACGTATGCCCATTCGAGCTTGTCCGTTTCATCCATCGTATATTCCGGGCCGTAGTACCTTTCGATGAGTTTGCCGTACTGATCATTGAGCCAGTCTGCCTGAACTGCTTCGTCTTTTTCGACGGCAGTATGGGTGATATACTCAAATTCAGCAAACAGGGCCTGACGATAAATCGTCTGACGAATGTTTTCGAGTTTGTCGACGAGTAGACCTATCTTTTCGGCATCCGTCTGGGCATGGCTGTACAAATAGTCATTCAGGAGCGCTTCGTTTGTCGTCGAGGCAATTTCGGCAATAAACATCGTATAGTTGTAGGAACTGACCGGCTGATTCTCGCCCGAATAGATGCTGTGAAGCGAATGACCGAGCTCGTGGGCCAGCGTCGAAACATCATCCAGGGATTCCTGGAAATTCGTCAGAATAAACGGATCGACGCCATAGACTGAGCACGAATAGGCACCACTTTCCTTGTCGGCATAAGGCAGCAAATCGATCGATCCTTTTTCGGGATCCATCTCTTTTTTGAGCCGGTTGACGTAATCTTCACCCAGAGGTGCAAGGGCCGCTGTAATCAGCGAAACTGCATCATCGTATGTATAGGATTTGTCCGAACCTTCGCCCAGGGGGATATACATGTCGTACAGATGCACCGAGTCGAGCTTGAGTACTTTCTTGCGCAGAGCCACATACCGGTGGAGCGGTTCCAGGTTCGCATTGATGGTTTTGAGAAGATTCTGATAGATCTCTGTGGGAATATCATCCTTATCCAGATAGGCTTCGAGTGCCGTGTCGTATTTGCGGGCTTTCGCAAACAAAACATCATTTTTGAGCTGTCCCACATAGGCATTGGCAAAAACATTCTCATATTGCTGAAGCGTTGACATGAGCCCTTCGACGGCGGCTTTTCGGACGTTTCTGTCGCTGCTGCGGCGATATTTGTTATAGTTCGAGAGCGTCAGCTGAACGTCTTTGCCCGCTTCATCCTTGATGATGGGCAGGTCCATCTCGGTGCGCATGGCATCAAAAACCTGCTCGCTCTGCGAATGGATTTCATTCAGATCGACTTCTGCCCAAAGATTATCGCCGGCAAGCGCCAGTACGCGTTCCCCATCTTCCGAAAGCACGCGGCTTTTGCGGCGGACGATGTTGCGAATGTAGGGTTCGTGAACCTTGAGTTCGGCATTTTCAGACAAATACTTGTTCAGAGTGTCTTCTTCCAGGGCGAGCAGACCCGTCCGGATTCCCTTGGACTGGTCCATGAACTGATTCAGAAGGGTCGCCGAACGCAGCTGATCTGCATTGGTTTCGGGCGAAGGTTCCGTATTGATGGTCATGTTGGCATAGAGGGTGAGCTTATTGACATCGACGCGAAGCTTAAAATACAGATCGAGGCAGTTTCGAAGGGCATCGGCAGAATCAAAGGATGTGCATGAGGCAATGGCCTTGATGTTCTCGGGCATTGCGTCGAGGGATGCTTTAAAATCTGCATACGAAGCAAACAGACGATCCTTTTTCCAAAGATATTTGGGATCGATTTCGGAACGGGATTTGACACCCACTTTCGCACCAGGAGCGGCTGCCTGAACGGCTGCAGGCGCAGTTTCCGGCTGCTGTGCAGGCTGGGCTTCTTCTTTCGGAGCATTGGCACCTTCCTCCGGATGATTGCAGATTTCCACGGCAGGACAGGGTTCGGGGGCAGGACAGGCAGGTTGACAGGATGTCGCCAATGCGGAAGTAATCATCGCAGCACCGATAGCAACAAAACGTTGAGTCTTAAGGGAATTCATTATGGGGTTCTCCAAAGCGGGATAATTTCGGACTTGCCGAAGGGGGAGCGGCGTATCGGGCTTTGCCCGATAGACGCGCGGGGGGAGACTTCCCCCCGCCAAAAAAGTGCAGTCTCTCTAACGCCAAACCGCGATTTGGCGCAAGCATTATGCTCATATCGATACATGATAAAAGGTTTGTCCCATGCCTATGGAATGTGATACTCACTCTTTGGAATTTTGCATGGAGGATATATGAAATTCCGAATTGTATGTTTAATCGCAAGTATTTTAATGATTGTTCCGCTTTCCGGATTCGTCTGCGCCACGCGCGTCGAAAAGATGGAAGCCGATATCGAAGCGCTTCAGCTTCAGTTCAACGAAATTCAAAAACGCGTCAATAACGATCAAACCCAGCTGACCGAAATGATTCTCAGGGCAGACCAGAAACTGGAAGAACTGGGCGCGACACAGGATCAGACACATGACCGCGTCTCGCAGCAGAATGTTCAGCTCTCGCTCGAACTGGAACAGGAACGTGCCGCTATGGCAGAAATGCGGGGCCGCCTCGATGTTCAGCAGAAAACGATCACCGAGCTGCAGACCAGCCTGCAGACCGTCATGGGATCGGTCGCTACGACAGGCGGCGGTTCAGGCGTCATTCTGCCCAGCGATCAGGAAGCTCTGTATCAGTTCATCGAAGAGAAAAAAGCCGCCAAAGATATAGCTTCCCAGCGCGTCGGTATTTTGGAATTTATCAAACGGTATCCGTCGGATGCAAGGGTCGAACCCATGCTCGCCGATGTCACCGCGATTTATTCCGCAGAAGGTTCTGACCGCGATGCCATTACTTACGCGACCAAATATCTGCAGATGTTCCCCAAGGGAAACGCCCGCAATCAAATCATCTACATCATGGGTGATTCGGGTTTCAAAATCGGCAACTGCGACCTCGCACAAAAATCATTCCAGACGCTCGAAGCGCTCAATTATAAAGATGCATCTGCGCGCCTGAAAGACACCAAAGCCAACTGCAAAAAATAAATGACGACGCATACGCTCCACCACCCGGATTCTGAAGAGTTCGATGTCCGTCCCATGGAAATCGGCGATCTGGCCCCTGTTTTTTACCTCGGCGAGAGACTGTTTACGGCCGATAAATGGCCGGCACTCTATCGAACGTGGGACGAATTCGAAGTGGTGACGTTTTATGCTTCCGATACCGATACCTGTTTTGTGGCCACGCGCAACGAAAAAGTCATCGGATTTGCCCTGGGCAATATCATCGAAAAAGAAAACTCCGCGTGGCGATACGGTTATTGCGTATGGCTCGGCGTCGATCCCAATCTGGAACGAAGCGGCGTCGGCTCTGCCCTGTTCACCGCCATGCGCGACAAATTCATCGAACTCGGCGCCCGCATGATTCTGGTCGATACTGACGCCAACAACGAACCCGCCATCAATTTCTTTAAAAAACACGGATTCGATCACGAAAACAAACATGTCTATCTGTCGATGAACCTGACCCATTGCCCGGAATATCAGCAATACAGAAAGACTCATCCCGAAAAAAACTGACGTTGCTGCACTTTTAGGCGTTCTGTGCGCATACGGCTCGCCAGATCAGAGTCTCGGTTGCAAATGACAGAGAACAATCCCATAGTGTGTACCCCAATAGAGCAAATACCAATAACGCTTTTCAGATGAAAACTCAGAATTTTCCACAGTGGGATACGTCGGAGATGATTTCAACAAAATATCGTTAACTAAATCAGCCCTACATATGATAAACATGAATCGTGTCCATTGTGGATGTCTTTGTGTTGACTTATCTTACCCGTGAAAATGAAATCCCTGAATGCAGCAAAACAGCTCGTCATCGACATGTATGGCTGTGACAAAACCATTCTCAACAGTCGTGAACATATTGAGCAGGCTGCGCATCAGGCAATTCAGGCAATTGGCGCAGCCATCGTCGATGAATGTGTCCATACCTTTTCGCCTATAGGTATCACTTATTTTGCCGTGATTACGTCGTCCCACTTTTCCATCCACACCTGGCCTGAATGCGGCTATGCCGCCGTCGATATTTTTTCATGCTCACAAGACGTTCCCAATAATATCTGCGAGATGCTAAAAGCCTCGCTGCATGCCGAAAACGCTCAGATCAGGACAATAACAAGGAATATCGGATATGATCAGACTTAAACAGTGGCAGGGACTGAAAATCGGTTCTGAAAGCTATGTCGTGACCGGATGTATTTCCTACCGCAATGGTTCGGATACATGGGACGAGTACACACTCAGAAACGCCAGCGGCGCTGAAGCATGGTTTTCCGTCGATAATAACGATGGCGAATACGTTCTCTCGCATACTGCAACATCGCCGCTTCCGGCAAATTATAAAGTGGTCGACCAGGGAATTGCCACTGTAACAAGTCGATTTGGAAATACAGACGTCGATATCGGTGAGAGAGTGCGATTCACCGAATATGAAGATGAATTTGGTTTTAATACTTATTCTATCGAACAATGGGAGGACGAGACTGAGTACAGTCAGGGCCGTCACGTTGAGGAAATTGAAATTCAGATACTTGACAAACCGCCATTCGATTATCGGAAATATACTGGTGAAACTACTGTCGGCTCCATTATACTCTGTATCATTACCTCTGTATTTTTTGTACTCATACCACTGTTGGCCTTCCTGCCGGATTCATGCACGAGTTCCTGTAAATCGTGTTCGCCTTCTGATCCCAACTATACAAAGTGCCAGGCAGAATACAACAGCTGCATGCGAGCCCGCAGCATCCGACAGCAAAGCCGCAGAACGCGCTCTTTTTCCGGCGGCGGTACGAGCCACGGCAAATAAAACCGTATTATAAAAATCATAACATTTCCCTTCTTCAAATCACTTTCTTCCAGGAGACATTATGGATTTCATGAACTATTTGACCGATCTGGCAAGTATCTCAATCTTTGTCGTACTCGGTCTTGTTATTATGCTATTCGGCAGTTTTGCTGTTGATCTCGTCATTCCATGCTCATTCCCCGAGGAAATTAAAAAGAAGAATCAGGCTGTCGGCTGGATTTCTGCCGGGGCCTACATCGCCACGGGGTTCATCATTCGCTCCGTTATTGCGTCACCTGCGGTTGCCAGTGCCACGGATCAAATCATCAATTTATCCGGCATTATCTCAAGTGCCATCTATTCAATCATCGGTATCATCTTCCTCGTTCTTGGTTACGTCATCGTTAAGCTCTTCAATCGCAAATACGATCTCAACAAGGAAATCGGCGAGGGCAATGCTGCCGCGGGTATTATGATCTTTGGCATATTCGTTGGGCTTTCCATGATCATCAGCGGTGCCATCGCATGACCAATCAGGAGGGTGTCGAACAGCCTAAAGGGGGATCGCCCTTCAGGCTGCTCATGTTTACAACACTCCTCATTTCGGGGTGTTCCATCGTATATGAACTCATTATAAGTGCCGTCAGCTCTTATCTTGTCGGAGATGCTACCCTGCAGTACTCGACGACCATCGGCGTTTATATGTTCGCGATGGGAATCGGTTCATATTTATCGAGATTTTTCAAAAAGAATCTCTTCGACTGGTTTATCGCCATTGAAATCGGGGTCGGCATCTTCGGCGGGGCCTGTGCTCTGCTTCTCTTCCTCGCACATTTATATATCGTTGCGTACGCAGTCGTCATGTATATCGAGGTCGTGATTATCGGCGCTTTCGTCGGCGCAGAAATCCCCGTTCTCACGCGTATAATCGAAAATAGAGGCCAGAACCTCCGCATGACCCTGTCCTCCATCTTCAGTTTTGATTATCTTGGCGGACTCGCCGGTTCAATCGCTTTCCCGCTTTTGCTCCTGCCCCATCTCGGATATTTCGCCACATCTTTTCTCATGGGGACCTGCAATATTATTGCGGCAATCCTCATTCTTATCAAATATAAGAATGATATTAAATACCATAGGTTTTTCAGTGTCATCGCAATTATTATGATGTCAATCATGCTTTCCGGCCTGATTTTTTCTGAAAATATCGGCAGACATATTGAAGGCGGTCTCTATCGTGATCCGATCGTCCTCATGGAACAGTCCGAATATCAAAAAATTGTCGTTACAAAACACAACAATGATGTGCGATTGTATATTGATGGAAATGTACAGTTTTCCTCACGGGATGAATACAGATACCACGAGGCACTTGTCCATATTCCCATGTCTTACATCGAATCACCGCGCGACATTCTGATCCTTGGCGGCGGCGATGGCATGGCTGCTCGCGAACTTCTCAAATACACGGATACGGATATCACCCTCGTTGACCTCGATCCTGTCATCACAGATCTTTGCCGCACCAATCATATTATACGTGAACTCAACAACAATTCCCTTGAAAATAGCCGCGTTCATGTCATCAACGCTGATGCCTACAAATATCTCGAATCCGTCGACAGACAATTTGACCTGATTATCGTCGATCTGCCGGACCCGAATAATACATCCCTCAACAAATTATATACAAATGTATTCTACAGATTGTGCGGCAGAGCACTGCGGGATGGCGGCGTTCTCAATATACAATCAACTTCGCCATTTTATGCAAAACGATCTTTCTGGTGCATTAACAAAACGCTCAAAAGTGAAGGATTCAGCGTACGCCCATACCATTTGCAGGTACCATCATTCGGTGACTGGGGGTTTAACATGGCTGTTAAGGGCGAATTTCGTCAAAGCCGCAAGTTGTCTGTAAATACACGCTATCTGACCGACGAAATCATCCCCGCGCTTTATGCTTTTGCAAAAGATGAAATCGCCTTGGATGTGGAAATCAACAGCATGTCGAAACCGCTTCTCATTACCTATTATAATGAGGCAGTTCGCAACTGGGAATGAGGGATTTCCGCGGACATCTTTGTTAACAACGCCACCATCGGCACATAATCATGCGGCACAGGGATATTCTGCTTTTTTGAATCGTTGTGTGACGCAACTGCAGGGAGTCTTCGCGAGCCGTATGCGCGTTGGGAAGAGCAAGGCGACCCAACCGCATAGGCGAGCGCAAAGGGCGTATTTGCGGCGTCGGTAGGGACGTTCGGTCGAACGTCTCTATCCGTCGTTCGCAAATAGCCCGAAACGCAGAGCGTATCAAGCCTTTGGCGAGATAGCTTGCGCCAGACCATAAAGCACGCTACAATTGCACGTCGGTGAGGGGGGGAGATCTCGTATGAACGCCTCCAGATAGAAGATTTGGCGTTCAGATTGTCACAAATTCACATAATACCGGGTTTTATCCCCGTGCGTGATGTCGATGGCAATGATGTATAGTCACGCCAGAAAAAATACCTCCGGAAATATGAGTTTATTTGAGGAGACTCGGATGGACACAACTCAGATGATTAGGAAATCGCTTTCTTTTGTAATTGCAGTGTTGGCAATCGCGGCGTTTTGGGGCTCTTTGCCAAAATCTGCAGATGCCCAGGATCCCAATCCGGATAATCACGATCATTCGTCGATTTGCTATGGAATCAAATCGATCTTATGCAAAGGGACATGTATCAATCCCATGTCTGATGCGGATTATTGCGGCGCATCGGAAGATTGCTCGGCTTATCAGACCTGCGGAAAGGGCGAAGAATGCGTGCTTGGCACGTGCAAAAAAGCCCATACAGAGTCTGATGATGCATGCGCGGGCGATCATGTGCTCTGTGATGGAATATGTGTCGACCCAAAGAAAAATCTGAGATATTGCGGGGCAACGAAGGGCTGCAGTGACGCCATGGCATGCAGGAGCTACCATACCTGTTCCGAAGGATCCTGCTGCATCGTATTTAATGACGATGCTTTTAAGGCGTATGCCATAAAGCAGTTCGATGCAAATCACGATGAACGCGTCTGCGCGGACGAAGCGGATGTCGTCACGGAGATTTCCGCACCGGACGAGGAATTTAAAAATATCGTTCGGCTGAGCGATCTCAATTCGTTTCCCAATTTAAAGAAGATCGGGAAAGCGGTGTTTGCCGGGTTCGAAAATATTACAAACAAGGATGGGAAGGACAAATTTAAAGAATTCAAATCATCCTATATCGAGGAAGTCGGGGACAAGGCTTTTTATAAGACCGGAATGGAAACGGTCACGATGGGTGCCCTTGTGACGGTCGACACATCCAAGGGCAGCGAAGGGATGACCTTTGCCGAATGCCCCAACCTCAAGACCGTATCCTTTGGCAAATTGCAGGCGACTTCCATTAATATGTTCAAGGATTCGAAGCTGTTGAAGAAAGTCACGCTTTCTGTTGCCGAACAACTTTCCCGCGGTACCTTTGATGGGTGCGAAAGTCTCACCACACTGACAGCCAAAAAAGTACAAACCCTTCAGACGGATGTGTTCGTCGGAACGGCAATGACATCCGTGGCTTTTTCGGCCGCAGCGAAGATCGGTTTTGATGAGAATGGCAATGCCGGTACGACATTTAAGGACAATCCCAACCTCAATCAAATCAAGCTCAATGCCAAGGGAAATCTCGAAGTGAGCCCAACTTTTGCCACCCCAGAAACTGCAGCAAATTGCGAACTCATCCTGAATACAGATAAAGCCCCCGGAAAATCGGGAACCCCCCATGCGACAGAGGCCGGAGAATGGCCCGCAGACAGTGGTTTAATCTGGAAAAAGATTACATATAACAATAACTAATGCATAGGGAGCTCGGTTTAACGATGAAAACACGGCCATTCATTTGTATAGCAGTATTGGCAGGTTTAACGCTGTTTTGTACATCCTGTTCGGATGATAGTTCCGATTCAAAAGAAAACACAGATAATCAAATCGAAACTCCGGATAATCCGCCTTCTGGAGACACCCCGGACGATCCGACGCCCAGCGGCAAAACGGATAATCCCCCATCCAGCGGTGATCCCGACAATCCGCCTCAAAGCAGTGATCCCGACAACCCCCCACCCACCGGTGATCCCCACAATCCCCCACCCCCCCACGACCCCGCCAACCCCCCCCCCCCCGCCGCCCCCG
>JAEEGL016741854.1_pt1 | contig 13000 bp, 26 predicted proteins | sample 9134231 | NCBI WGS metagenome assembly JAEEGL01 (sample SAMN16246548, study PRJNA631951) | gut metagenome | biome: gut microbiome; feature: rumen; material: fiber-attached | host: Bos | place: Iran: Karaj | collected 2018-10 | reverse complement strand
AGGCGGTCATTTTTATGGCACAACCATGCACCATATTCTAAAGACAATCGCTCCCATCCATCGCATCCATGACCTGTAAACCACGTTCCATACGGATGCAATTCAAGCATAGATACAAAATTCTTTTCGTCCGCATCGGACACAATAAGCCCGCGCTTGTCGTGTTTGCTCACAAAGAATGTATGGTCGAGTTTGTGGTCTGGGTGTTCATCACACCATTTCATTACATCGGTTGTTCCAACTCGGATGCAATTCTCTAAATACACTTTATCCATATTTAACAAAATTTAATGTTGATTATCCAAAAATTGTTCTATCACGCACGTGTACCTGCACGATAATAGTAATACTCCTGCACCCGCGTCCCGTCGCACACGCGGTAGTAATACTAGTATTCTTACCATTCGTGGGGGCGGGGGTTATTCGGGGGCATACTATTCGGTCAGACTATTCTCCGGACTATTCGTGGGTATGGACGGCTTCGCACCTACTGCACACAGTTCGCCCCGTGTCAGTCCCATACCCATTGGTGGGCTTATTCTTTCGGCTACTCTATTCGCCTACACCGCATTTGTGCCAGCCCGTATCGGCTACAATTATACTATTCGCAGATATGCGGTTTGTCTGTGGGTCTTGTTCTTCTCTGCAATATGCGCTTTCCATGCTCACGCAATTCCGCACTCGCCATTCTTTCAGCCTCGGCACTTTTCGCCCGTAGTTATTCACTACGACCTACTATTCGCCCCGCTTACAATACTGGCTACTATTGCAGCTAACGCTTTACCTATTCAACAGCATGACCATACAGGTAGTTTGCTCCAGCACTTGCCTATAACATCGTGCATCATGCACAAGCGTTTCCTATACTATTCACGGGCGTATTATTCTATCCACCTATCGTGTACGGGGGCTTCGCGCTTGTTCGTTGTTCATTCACATGAGAATATATTATTCTCCTTCGGGTGCCTGCTTGCCCTATTCATCAGGCTCAACACTCCCAAGCATCGTTTTTATTTTCAAACTCTTCACCGAGTTCCACCGACCTTTGTCGGGTGCATCCGCTTGTTTGTTTCATACGACTTTCGCTCTATTCGCACGGATAACTATTCGCCGTATGGGTGTTGTTCGTCAGTAAACTTGTCGGCTGCTCGGAGTGCGGACACTTGGCAAATGCCTAAGATTTACACCGCAGGGCAGGCAGGTGTGCCCTTGTGCGCTTTTGCGCTTGGGTGCCTACACAGGCGCCAACCCGTGTATGCACATGTATATATATTTACTTTGCTGCTGCTGCCTTAATTGCTGCCCTTAACATGGCATCCAAGTTGAGGCCCTTATTATTATATATTATATTTACGTTCTTGGCGGCCTCTTTCACTTTGGAGGGCGACACTGGCGCATCCCACACGCCTTTTTTGTAATTATAATTTATATACGCACACAGGCGTTTGTGCGCCTCGTCTGCGCCCACTGCGAGTGCGTTGGCATGGGCGAGGGCTGCGCCCTTGTTTGCTGCGCTTGTTTTGCTGCTCATTGTCTGCGCTGCTTTCCACGCGCCCCATATACGCGCCCACTCATGCCCGTCTGCGAGTGCTTGTGTGCGTATGCACTTGCGAGCGTCTGCGTCTGCGAGGGTGTTTTTTGCGCCCTCAATGTCTGCCGTTGCTGCTTTCGCTGCGTCTGCGCCCTGCGTCTGTAGCACCCATGCGGACACGCACAGGAGCGTGTCGTATGCGCTACGCATACGCTCGTCCATACGCACGGGGGCGTTGGTGGTGTTGGCTGCGGTCTTGCTGCTGCCGTTCTTGGTGTTGTTTTTCTCGTTCTTGCTGCCGTTCTTGGCTGCGTTCTTGGTGTTGTGTGCCATGATATTTAATAATTTAATTTAATAATGGGCGTTTGCTGCGCTGCCCGTTTGCGCTTGCTCTATCTCGTGAGCTTTCGACGGCAAAAATAGGCTAAACTCGGAAACAACAAAAGTTAAAAAATGTTAAAAGTTATAATCGACAGAAAAACAGCGTTTTATGGCCTCACGCGCGTTTCACATTGTACCCGCAAAAACGGGTATTACGCGCGATATATAAAAAGCAAAAACTTTCGCAAAATTTGGCAAAACTCGGACAACGAAAAAGCAAATATCCTTGTAACGTGTTGAAAATGAGCAAAATAAACGAAAAACGGCAAAAAATGAGCAAAAAAGCACAACGGCAGACCAGCACACGCAAAACAATAATACGCGCACACAAAACTAACCACGCGCGAGGCAAAACGCAAAATTTCCGTTTTAAGCGCGTTTCTCCACGCCGGTGGAGCTATGCCCCACACCCCCCGAAAACGTCAAAAACAGGGGGCGTCTGCTCCCAATCGATATTTTTTATTTTTTTAATTTTTTCTGATTTTTATTTTTCATTTTTTTATTTTATTATTTTATATATCAGGTAGTTGTAGGTGGTCAGTTAAATTAACACTTGAACAATAAAATCCGTGGTACAGCGTTATATGGATAAATTTATTAACTATAAAACTACAATAGATATGTGTTGTAAATGGATGGAAGAGTCGAACAGGATGTACCATGTGTATGTCGGGTTCGTGGCGGCCTTGTTCGGGACCATAGTGGGCGCCATTGAGGTTGGATTGACTATGGAGGCCAAGGATTGTCATCACGATGCAGCTAATGCCGGGAAGAAGCCGTGGGAGTGGACGTGGCGGTGCTTTGACTGGAAGGACTTTGACGCAACGGTTGTTGGTGGTATATTGGGCCAGCTGGTGCAGCTTGGGGTGGTCTGGCTGATATTTTTGCGGAAATAGTGTGATTTTTTTTGGTATTTCGGAAATTATGCGTATATTTGCATTGTAACATTTATAATGTAAATATGGATAAGAAAATCGAAATCAACGGCTTGGAGAGGTCTGACAAGGGCGGTTCCCATCGGAAATACCGGCATGGGGGCGTGAAGATAGGCATGTACAACTTCAACGGGGAGCTGGAGGCCGAGTTCTTGGACCTCGACTCCGCTGTAGCGGAGAATACTGTCGGTGCGACGTACCGTGGGATAGTGGACTGCATCACCGGGAAGACGAAGAAACATGCCGGGAAGATATGGAGGAAGGAGGCTGCGGTATGAATGTAGTGAGGTATCTTTGCGAGTTCTTCTTTTGTAACTTCTGGCATTTTCTGGGGCTTTGCCTGATGCTCGTGCTGCTGTGCCCGTGGAACTGCATTACCATCAACAAGCCTGAGGACAAGAAAGAGGAAGGAGGCGCCGAATGAGTGGTAACAAGACTATACAGGGAGCCATGTTCGACCTACAGGTTGCCTGTCGGGTGTTCACAGAGACCGTGTACGTTGATATACGGAGGAAGTTCAATGGCCTCAGGGCCGCTTTTGCGAAAGGAGGCCGGAAATGATGGGACAAGGAACGCTCAGGATAGAGGTGGCGACGCTGAGGAAGCTGCTGCCGCTGTGGATGCGGACCGCCGGGTTCGTGGTTGACGACAGTCAGATAGCCGCCACGGGGATGATGTGGGTGGACGCCGGCACGTTGGGCTTCGGCTCCAGAGAGATTGCCGGCTACTTTGCATCGATGCTGCGGGGCCTGACGATTATAGACGGCGGCCTGTGGTACAAGGTTGACGACGAGCGCCGCGTGGTGTTCGTGAAGATAGAGAGGGATGACAAACAATAAAAACTGATGATATGTTCTGGAAGATTTTGCTTATTATAGTCGGAATATTGGCGCTGCTTTTCATCGGCCTTGTCGTCTATCTGTGCGTCGGCCTGTCGGTCATGCTCGGCGACGACAACGAGGGTATGCGGTACATGTACCATGAAGGCGACATCTACCCTAGACTGTGAGGACTGGTGCGACTGGCTGTGCGAGTGCTGCGACACGACCAAATGTGCGTCGTACAGGCCGCCTGAGGTTAAACCAGAGGTTGAAGTAAACGAATGTAAACAACTAACACTCTTTAATATATGAAAGAACTGAGTGCAGAAACAAGGGCTTTTGTGGACGGCCTCATTGAGAAGGGGCTGGTCTGCAAGTGGGCTACCGGCATCATAGCAGACGGTTACGACCACGAAAAGCTGTGGCGCATAGCCTGTGAGCCTGACAACATGGGTACGCTGTTCAGGATGCGCAAGAACGGCATCGAGGTCCCGATGGAGGCCCTGAGAGCCGATTTCGCCGACTACATCAACGGCGGCGTGATACCCAGCTATGGCATCGACGGCACGTCATACTATGCCGTGGGCCAGCGGGAGCCGCTCACCGTGATGAACACCAACTATACGCTTGTGGACTGCCGGTGCGACATCGTTTGCTGGGTGGTCAACCGCTTCAAGCTGGTCATGGACGAAAGCTCGTCGATACGGCTGATGGTAAAGCCGGACACGAATGTTACGATAGAGACCTTCGGGCGCCCGGAAATCGAGATTGTCGGGGAACCTATGAAGGTCAGATGGCTCAGACGTTGAACTTAACATATATACACATGAAAAACAACAGACTCTTCATCGCCATGCCGTCTATGGCCGAGGCCCTGATGGACGACCTGCGCAAGAAACTCGAAATCGCCGACACCCTGTTCGACAGGCACGGCAACGCGGACGTTGCTCTTCGCGAGAACCACTACGGCTTCTCCACCGTGGCGCCCAAGAAGACCGACAGCAAGTTCAGGTGCTTCCGTCGTATGCTCGGATGCTCGTTCATCTACATGCCGTGCGGGTGGCAGGCCGACAAGTGCAGCCGCAAGGCTTTCGCGTGGGCTGAGTTCATTGGCAAGAAAGTAATCTTCGAGGAGGACGGGCGATGCAGATAAGTGATTGGGTCAGCCTGATGTCCCGTAACGGGCAGGTATGCACGGCGTACATGCGCAAGTTGGGAGCCGTAGAGACAAAGGAGGACATGTTCCGCGTCCTGTGCGACGCCAACGGTGGTTCGTGGCTCTTCGAGCTTGCTGCAAAGGACTTTCGTCTGCTCCCCATTGAACAGTTTATGAATGAGTTTGGCGAGTTCATCAATGGCAAGCGTGTCATGCAGTACCCGAAGGGCTATAGTGGCAAGTTCTACTGCCGGTACGACGGCGAGATAGTGGCCGACGCTACTCTGGTGTACATCCTAGACTGCCCGGACGCAAAGATTACGGTGCCGAAGAACAAGTACCCGTCGGTCATCCTGTCGCCACGTTCCCATGCCACGATTGCTATGGAGCCGGGTGCCCGTTTGAACATCGAAACCTACGGCGACGCATCGGTAAAGTCGATTTCCGGAGATATGAGCCGTGTAAGAGTTAAAAACCAGTGATATGGCAGATTTTGAATATTACAATGCAAACCCAAAAGGTATTAGGACAGGAGACTGTGTGATTAGGGCATTTTCGTTCTTCTTTGGAGTCACATGGAGAAAAGTGTTCGATGACCTTCTATCTTGGTGCGCAGACAGAGGACTTGTGAATTTCAATTACAGGAGTTCATATAACAAGTATCTTTCAGAGAATGGGTATGAGCGTCACCGCACACCAAAGAAAGGGCTTACCGTTTGCGGTTTTTGCAACCATTTTGCGGAATCGGGAAAGACTTATATTGTTTCAATGAAAAGACATCTCACCATTGTGCAGGACGGAAAGATTATTGACACATGGGACTGCTCCGATAAGGTTATTGACGGTTACTGGGAAAGGTAGTATCATGAGCGAAAAAATACACAATAGAATGATGTCTGACGAGGAGCGCGACATATACGAGGATTTGACGTCCTACGGCCCCGATGGAGGCTCGTCAGGCCCAATTTCAGGCGTGAAGGTCTATGACGGCCATAGCTGGTATATAACGACCCGTCTGTCGGACCTCACCGGCGCCGAAATCATAGAGAAGGAGGACGAAGAGACAGGGAGGCCCGTCCGTGGACTCTTCCTGCCATTCGGGATGTCCGGCCTGACGGTAACGCCGAAGAAGAACGTCCTCTTGGTGTGCAAGGCGCAGATGGCTCAGGTCGCTTCCAGCAAGTACACCCACCTTCTAACCCAGATAATCGACAAGACGGTCGCCGAGGCCAGAAAGAAGCTCGGTTTCCAGCAAAACTACATAGGGCACATGCGTCAGGCTGGCCCGAAACCACTCAAAAAACGCAAGAAATAACATGAAAAGCAGAAAAATAGGCGATATTTTCGTCCATCCGACAGCCGGCAAGCTGCAAGTCTGTGCCGAGGGCGCAGAAAACGAATGTTACGGCTGCGTATTTGATAATCCCAAGTGCTGCGGCAACGACCCAGACCACATCCATACCGGCGCGTGTGCAAAAATCGCGCGTCCGGACAACACAGGAGTCATTTTCAAGAAAGTAAAGGAGGAATAATAATGAATCATACGTTCGTATATTACAAATGCTTCGAGGTAAACGGGACCTTGATTCTTGCAAACGATATAGACGAGGCTATAGCCATCCATCGTGAATACGAGCCGGACGAGGAAATCAGAGGTGCCCACATTTGCCGTGACGGTGATTACTGTTTGGCAAAAATAGCCACAAAAGAAGACATAAGAAATTGTTTCAGAGGGGAGGAGGAGAGCAATGCTAAAAATTGACGATACCGGGCGCGGAGTCCTGCAATTCGAGTCCACGGGTATCATCCGGCGCATACCACTGGAGCGCCGTGGTCATACCAAGGGCGGCAAGGAATGGACGCTCGGCGGGGTCCTGCTGGAGGTAGGCGAGGAAGGCGTTGTCGGAAGCGCCCAGCTCTATCTCGTTACCTTCAAAGAGGAGCTTATTGAGCAAATCAGCGTCATCGGCGTAGGGAAGAACGTCCGTGTAAAATACCACATAGAGACCAAGGAGTATTACGACAGCTTCCGGGTATCGGCCATCCTCGACGAGATAGGTTTGATGACCGATGCGGAAAACTTCCTGATTGGTAAAGGTAAGAAGAAATGAGCGAGACCTACATAGACTTGGAGCCATACGAGGGCCAGATTATCGCACAGCGGAGCCGCACGGCGATAATCTTCCTGTACCCGTTCATCCGGGAGGCGTACAAGTACGGCATGAGGGTGCAGACCCGCGACGGTCGCGTGGTCAAAAAAGTCCGCGTAGGAGGCGCAAACGGAGTCGATGTGGTAGTTGGCATCCTAGACGGCGAGGAATTGCGCTGGGATGCCGCAGGACGCTTTCTGGGGCCGTATCAGGACGACCCGCGAGACTTGTTTGTGCCGGAACGCTACATGTATAAGGACTGGAGGGAGAATATCGGCATGTCGAACAGCGAGTGGGCCGTAACATTCGGGAGGCCACATCCGGGAGTCAAGATGCCGAAAAGAGATAATTAACCGTTTAATTCATATATTTATTAACTCAAATCCAAACAGTTATGCAAACAATCGTTTCAATGTTCGCCACCTTCGTGGCTTTCGTCTCTGGGGTTATCGCAATCACGGAGGCTGTCAACAAACTCTTCAATGTCGAGAACCAGAGCATCAAGCTCCTCGTCTCGTGGCTGATGTCCTTCGTGCTGGCCGCCATCGGATTCTATCTGCAATTAGGATTCTTCACCGATTGCGGGCCTGTCGATACATGGCAGGGATGGGTAAAGGCTATGTGTATCGGCCTCGGATGCGGCTGGTGTGCAAACAAGATGTACAACCGCGAGGAAATGTGGCGTATGCTCGAATGGGTGTTCTCCTTCTTCAACAAAGACGGAAAGGCTATCCGCGCACGGATGGAGGAGGAACGCAAACAGAAGAAGTTGGCTGCTGAAAATGGCACCAAGAAATGATGTGAGGAATGGCCCTCAACAGGGTGTCAGCAACCACAGGGTGCAGGTAGTCGAGAGGCTCCTGCATCCACCAGTTACAAACAACTAAAACAATACAGATATGACACAAGAACAGATTTTCAGCAAAGTGCAGGACATTATCGTGAACAAGCTCGACTGCGCAAGAGAAGATGTCACCCCTGAGACCCGGCTTGGCACGGACCTCTACGCCGACAGCCTCGACTACATCGAAATGGTCTTGGAGGCCGAGAAAGCGTTTGGCATCATCGTCCCTGATGAGCAGACCTATTTCAAAGAGACCGTAACGGTCAAGGAGTATTGCGAGGAGCTGGAGAAGATTATCAACAAACAGTAAATCGCGCCGGCATGGGAAGAAAAAAGAAGGAAGAGGCCGTCGAGGTGGTGTCTCACGAGCCTCTGAGGAAATGCTACGACTGCATCCACTGGCACATGTGCAAGGATGGCAACAACAGTGACGGCGCCGTTGACTTCTCGTCCGGCAGCTGCGACCGCAACGGGTATTCCAAGGTGCCGCCGATGTTCACCTGCCCCGGATGGGCCTCAGGAAACGGTGAAGTTGCCGATACATTGAGCCTATTGATGTCGAATTAGCCGGCATCCGTGCCGAGAGATTGAAAAATTTTCTCGCACAAAATCAGCAAAGTACAAAATATTTTCAAAAATTATTTTGCTATATCGGAAATAGTTTGTACTTTTGCATCGCTTTTGAGACGGAAACAACTTGTGGACTGACAGTAGCCACTGGGTCATGGGAAGGCGGTTAATTCGCTTGCGATAAAAAGCAAGAGTCGTTGGTTCAAATCCAACCGTGACGACGTGGTGAAAAGCCAGCGAACTGGAAACGGAAACAAAAGCAAACTCGCTGAGTAGCTCAGGTATTAGAGCGGTTTGGTAAGTCCGGAAACGGTGAGTCCAAGCAGGTCATTGGTGAGAAGCCAATCTCGGCGACTAGAATCAAAAGAGATTCAGAGATTGTGGGGTCACTGGAGACGGTTCCAGCCTTGGCTCATAACCAAGTCCACGTCGGTTCGATTCCGACCCCCGCTACCAAGCCAAAAGAAGGCAACACACAATATAAGCTGAATGTCGGGAAAGTCAGCGAGGATTGTAAGACAGATTAGGTTCGGTTTCACCAGTCAAGCAAACCATCTTTCAACCCCTGCAACCCCGACTACGCTGGGGTTGATTTTTTTTTGTCTTGCATGGTGGTAAAGTAAATGATGTTGATTGTCTGCCTACATCCCACACGCCGACCGGTACATGAAAGGTGAAAAGGGCCGCAAAAGAGGTTGAACTTGGCGTTCCAGAAAATTGTCCGCTCTGTCCCCGCTCTGACAACGGACGACTGCACAACCCTCGAAAGAGACACCAATGGAACGAGAAAGATGCTCTCAGGATGGCACCAAGTAATATAACTCGTAGAGGATGCCGGGTCTCTTAACCACCTCAGCACTGGTTGTGCAGGATAAAAAGAGCTTATGGATGGAATGATGAAAAAATTTCTTCATGTTTTGAATAAAACTTATTGAATATGATAAAGGTATATCAAAGAATAGACGACCCGAAGAGAGGCGACTGCTTCAAGTGTGTAATATGCTCACTACTTGAACTTGACTATGATTCTGTACCCAATTTCATAGAACTGGAAGGAGAGGGTACATGGTGGACTGCCGCAGAAGCGGTATTTGCAGAACATGGATATTCCCTCGGCGACAAGTATCTGTATAACCCCCGCGTGGTGTTCCTCGAAAATCCAGCCGTAAACCTGTACGAGAACGTGTGGCCAGTAGAGAGCGAGACGCTTGGCAGTCTGACGAACGAGGATGGAATAGACGGCCTGTTTATGGCCTCCGTTTACTCTCCAAAGTACACGACCCCCGACGAGCATCCAGCCAGCCATCTGCATAGTGTTATATGCGACAAAGACTTTAATATTGTATTCGACCCACAAAAAGAGTACGAAAAAGTTGTGAACTATCCGTACTCAAGGCTCATAGAATACAACGGAATAAGAGGGATAGATACCATTAGAAAAATCAAATAAGACACATGAAAACGATAAGAAAACTGTTGAAATACAAAGATATATGAAATATCCACGATATGCAAAAAAGAGGCTGAAACGCAAAAAGCATGAGGTCGATAGGAACTATCTCGACCCCGGCTATCCACTCTATCTGACAAGCTGGAAAAGGCACCCTATGATTCGAGGCCGGAAAGTGTACTGGCTGAATGACATTTTGAGTTATTCGTTACTGAAAAAAATGGGTAAGTTTATCAGTTCCTACAGGAGGTCGAATCCGAGTTTGGAACATCCTTATAGCAGACACATAAATATCTGGAGATAATAATGTAAAGAATGCGTACTGCTGTATATGTGTAAAACAAAAGTAGATAAATCTCAAAACATTAAAGTAATATGACCGAAGAAGAATGGGAAAAACTGACAAGCATTCTGCCCGATGAAATGAAAAAACAGGCAGAAATAGAAACGGATATGGCGTTTCAACGATATAAAGAAAGTCGGCGTGACAATGCTCTTATCCTGTTGTTTGACGGTATTGTCATCCTAATTATTGCAATCGTTTTGGTATTATTTAATTTTCGTCAATAAATCGAAAAAATTGACAAAATTTGAAATGTAAAATAGTAAATAGCAATAAATTATGGAAGACACAATAAAGGTAAAAGTGAACGAGAACGGTCAGTGGACTGAATATTCATTGCCTTATGAGGAGTTCGCGTATATTCAACCCATCCTCGAACGCTGCAAGAACAAGCGGGTGGTCAATTTCGACCCCAATGACCCCGAACAGTCTGCGGAACTCATTGGGCGTATCTTTATGCCATTTGGCACCTCCCAGCAGAACGGTCGTAAGGGTATCATATACAATCTCAACGAAAAACCAGAGGAAATGACAAAGGAGCAGGTCGAGGACACCTACCAGCGAAAGGGCATCCTCTACATCAGGAGCAAGAAAACACAAACACAAGCAATATTGTAAACGTTTTAGGATTAGTATAAAAAGCGGAGGCTCGGCGTTAAGTTGCCGAGCCTCTTGCTTTTCAAGAGTCGCCTTCCGACGACTCCGTAACTACACGACCAACATGGGCCGTAAGATGGAATATTCACTCGCGGGGCGTAAACGCCGGGTTATCCAGCGAGACCTCTCCTGTGATAGCATCCACGAATACACAGTCATCGAAGGCGCCTCCAAAGATATACTGCGGGTTACAGTCATACGGCCCGACCATTTTCCGGAGTACGCAGTCCTTCGTGTGCGGTTTAATACAGTTCGCTTTCATCAGATTATTGTAGGCTTGACGGTAAGTAATAGTAATGTCGTCTTTAGCCATGTCACAATCTTCCATCCAAATGTCATCGACTACTCTAATTGTAAACGTACTATCAGTGTGCTTAAACATATACACATGAGGTGAGTACGCCGTGTCGCCGCCGTCAACGATTTGGAACACGTTGAGAATGCTGGCAACTGTGCCGGTGCAGTTATCGTCATCGAGCCACTCGTTGAGGACAATCTGTGTCTCGTAATAGATGTAGCCGCAGCCGTAGTGGTCGCACATGTACTGGCGGTCAGATTGGACCACCTGCTCGACCATAGTTTCCATCTGCTTGACCTCCTTATTGCACGATGTGCAAGACGATGCCCCAAGCAGGAGGGCAAACGCCATCAGGAACGCGAAAAACTTTTTCATTTGTTTGAAGTTTTTGTTAATAAAAATGTGAATTAAACGGTTATTCCTTTAATATCCAAAGATTTAACAACTCTTTGATTTTGTGGATATGGTTGCTGCCTATCAATCTGCCCTGTTCTATGCCGTTCTCGTAGAACACCAGCACAGGGTAGGCGTCGATATTCCTAGCATTGGAGAGTTCTCGGCTTTCTGTAAAATAGAAACCAAGAAGCGGGTAGTATTTCTCCACGCTTTCGACGCATGTTCGGACGATTGAGCAATGCAGACAGTCCTCTTTGCCGAACATTACAACGGAGCGGGCCTGATTTGCGGCTTTTCGCAGCTCCTCTCGCGTTTTTATCTCTTTCATGGTGGGATTATTCGTCTTTGTTGTTTTTATTCGATTTGGAGGCGTATTTTGCATTTATGGCGCCGGTCTTCTCCAGTTTGTCAAGCTCCTTCTGGGCCAACTCCTCCTGCTCACGCTGGAGGCGCTCGACCTCATCCGGGCGGCTGATGGTGTTCGCTTCGACAGCGGTCCTCTGCGACAAGATGCCGCTAGTTTTCATGGTGGAGAGCATCTGGTTGTACTCGGCTTCGGAGAACGGCTGCCAGATGTCGAAGCTGGCGTTGATTCTCATCTTGTCAAACTCGGTGATAGCATCGGGTTTGTAGAACGGGTCGTTGGGGTCTTTGTTCACCAACTCGACGGCGAGGCCGCGCTTGAACAGACGAACCATCTTGTCGGCGACGTTCTGCCACTCAACAATACCGTTTTTGGCAGTCTGAATATCCAGACTCTGAGTCATTTGGACCGCCACACCTGATGTATCACTTGAAGTGTGGATGTCCTTCGGGAGGATGAAGGTGGTGCCTGTCGCAATCTGGATTTGCGCGAAAATCTGGTCCAGAGTGTCGATGGAGTTCTGCGGCGAGGGCGGGTCGAGGAACTTGGCGTCACCCTTACCCTCGTAGCTTGTGTCATTTAGGACGATGTTGCCGGCAAGTTTCTTTGCTTTTTGGTCAATACGACCCTTGACATATAGGAGGCCCCAGCCAAACTTGTTTTGTAGTACCTTGAAGATATTGTCGAGTCTTTCGTAGCTCTCGATGAGGGTCTGGCCGTTGTCCCAAGCAACCTTGGTGCGCTTTGTGATGAGGGGAATCTCACCAAAAGGGTGTGGAATGACCTGCAACTCGTAGTCGCCGTTTTCGGACACATACCGAATGCGGTACATATTGTAATCGTCCCAGCAGTCGATGAGTTCCTCGCCGTCGGACGATGTGTAGTACACCACCTCCAACATGCGGTCGCCGTTCATGTCGTTGTGGGAGCAGATGACATAACCGTCCTCGTAACTGATAAGCCTCGACTTGATTTCGCCGTGGCGGTCGATGTAGTACAATAGGCCGGCGTCGCCGAAGGACTTGGCGGTGGCCACCATCTTGACCTTCATGCCGTCCTGATTGCGGAGGTCCCAGAAGTGCTTGAATGTAACAAAGTCCTCCT
>JAEEGL016654307.1_pt1 | contig 13000 bp, 13 predicted proteins | sample 9134231 | NCBI WGS metagenome assembly JAEEGL01 (sample SAMN16246548, study PRJNA631951) | gut metagenome | biome: gut microbiome; feature: rumen; material: fiber-attached | host: Bos | place: Iran: Karaj | collected 2018-10 | reverse complement strand
CGTGAGCAGTGTTAATAGTAATACCGCGCTCTTTCTCCTCAGGAGCGTTATCAATCTGATCGAAAGACTTGAGCTCAGAAAGGCCCTTCTTTGCGAGTACAGTTGTGATAGCAGCGGGCAGAGTTATCTTACCGTGGTCGACGTGACCAATGGTACCAATGTTAACGTGAGTTTTGTCACGCTGGAAAGTCTCTTTTGCCATTGTTTTTGTTTTTTATTTGTTGTTAATCTTTTTAATGTCAGCTTGATTTATTTGTTCAGGCAAACATCAGGAGTGATTTGTTTTTCTTTAGAGCTGTATCTGAGAGTTGAACTCAGGACCTCTTGCTTACCAAGGAAGTGCTCTACCACTGAGCTAATACAGCGTGCTTATAGTAAAGCAACTTAACTAATGGAGCGGAAAACGGGGCTCAAACCCGCGACCCCCAGCTTGGAAGGCTAGTGCTCTATCAACTGAGCTATTTCCGCATAAAAATCTTGCGAAGGCGTTGCTTCTTTGCTTATCTCATATCTACAGTGGGATTAACACAAGAACAAGCGTTTCCGCAAAGTAAATTCCTCTGGGAGGAAAAGGAGTGGGTGGTGATGGATTCGAACCACCGAAGTCGAAAGACAGCAGATTTACAGTCTGCCCCATTTGGCCACTCTGGTAACCACCCTTTATTATGCGCACTCTTACACTCCTGCGTTGTCGTGTTCCCTTGCCTTAAGGAGAGCCTCTTGTCGGATTCGAACCAACGACCCCGAGATTACAAATCACGTGCTCTGGCCAACTGAGCTAAAGAGGCATCTCTTCTAAGCATCGAAACCATCACGCGACGTCTTAACTGTGTAAGCGCATCATTGATTTGATTTCGGGTGCAAAGGTACGCATAATTTTTGAAACTGCCAAACTTTTAGGCAAGTTTTTTAATAATTTCTTGTTTTTTCTTTCAATTTTGTCAATTTCACCTTCAGGGCATCCACACAGAGGTCTATTCCTTCCTCAAATGTGTCGCAGGTTTTCTCTACGAACTGCGAGCCGCTTCCAGGTATAGCCACCGTGATGCTTGTCTGCTTGTTAAGCGCAGTCTGTGGCTTGACAACTTTTAGTTGCACCTCTACTTTCTGTATATCTTCGTAAGACTTGGCGAGCTTCTCTACTTTCTTTGTAGCGAACTCTTGTAATTTCTCTGTTGCGTCGAAATGTACGGCCTGAATTTTTACTTCCATAGCATTATGTTTTTTTAATGGTTACTAAATTACCCACTCATTGTTGTTCGCGTGGGTGTGCGTTTGCGTATGTTCGTTTCAGTTCCTCGAATGTCACGTGAGTGTATATCTGAGTTGTATTCAGGCTCTCGTGACCTAACAGCTTCTGCACGCTGTTGAGCGTAGCATCGTGGTTGAGCATCGTCGTAGCGAAGGAGTGTCTCAGTACGTGAGGGGAGCGTTTCTTCTGTGTCGTCACCATCGAGAGGTAATGTCTGACGATGCCGTACACTTGCATCTCGCTCATCGCCCCGCCCTTATCATTCCGGAGGAGCGTCTCCTCACCCTCTACAACCGGCAGCTGTTCATCGCGCACCTTACGGTAGTGCTCCAGTTCTGCCAGCATCTCTTCGCCGATGGGTATTATACGCTGCTTGCGTCTTTTTCCCGTCACCTTTATCTCATGCGTCACAGTATTCACATCCTGGTCCCTCAGAGATATCAGTTCCGCCCTTCTTATGCCCGTGGTATAGAGTAGTAATAATAATGTTCGCGCACGTACATCTATTATATCATCTCTGTCCCACTCTATTCCGTCAAACAGTTCTTCCGCCTCATTGTCCTTAAGGAACACCGGCAGCGCCTTCTGTTTCTTCGGACCACTTATGCTGTGTGCAGGGTCATGTGTTATAATGCCTTTGCGCAGTGCGTATTTGTAAAGTGACTTCACAGCACTGAGTTTCTTACAGGTGTTGGTAGCTTTGTAGCCCCGTTCCATCATATCCTCCACCCAGTCGCGCACCACGTCGCTGTCGGCATCTTCGAGTTTGATATCACCTTCGAGCTTCCCCAGGAACATAAGATAGTCGTCTATGGCATCGCGGTATGTCTTTACCGTCAATGGCGACGCTTCGCGCTCTGCCTCCATGTATCTGAGAAAGTCTTCGGCTATCATATTGCGAATTTACGCAATTTTATTCAGACCGCCAAATTTTTTCGCGTCTTTTTTTAGTCCTCCTCGGCCTGACGCAACTTCTGCACATAGACAGCGTGCTCCATCTTGAGGCGCTTGAGTACAGAAGGCTTGTTGAACTGCTGACGTGTACGGAGCTCCTTAACGACACCAGTCTTCTCAAACTTTCTCTTGAACTTCTTCAGGGCGCGCTCAATGTTCTCGCCATCTTTAACAGGTACAATAATCATTGCTTTGTCTTTTTAGTTTAAAATGTTAATAATAAATGATTTATGCAGCATACGCCAAGCATACTGGACGCTTTGACGCAATTTGCGGATGCAAAGGTAGGCATTTTTTTTGACATGACCAAATTTTTCCATTATTATTTGTATAAACAGAAATAAAAACGTACCTTTGCTATCTGTTTGATACAAAATTTATTATGATACTGAAGTTAGTAGGAGCACTTATAGGTTTATACTTCGGCGGCTTTATGGGCGCCGTAATAGGATGGTTCGTCGGTTCTTTCCTGCAGTCAACATTCTCTCACGACGGCGATACGCAGCGATTTTCCTCATACGGCAACACGTATGGCACTGCCGACAGAGGCAGCTATTACTCCAGCCGCAACAACCGTAACACCATGCATGCCAGCGACAATCCACGCACCCTGTTCCTGAACAGTCTGCTTGAGATTTCGGCGTATGTCATTGCCATTGACGGTCGCATCATGCACTCTGAGATGGAGGTGATGCGCACCTTCCTGCGTCAGAACTTCGACAGTCGCACCGCCGACGCATGTAACAAGCGTATGCTCACCATCTTTGAGGAGCGCAAGCGCATGAGTTCGTCGGCATGGCGCAGCAGGGTGATGAGATCATGCTATGTGGTAGCCTCTGCCATGCAACCGGAGCAGCGGTTGCAGCTGTTGTCTTTCCTTGCATCCGTAGTGAAGGCCGACGGTCATGTGGACAAGAGGGAGATGGAGGCGATGCGCGACATAGCACTGGCGCTGGGACTTGACGTAAAGGCCGTGGACCAGCTGTTCTCTCTCGGCGGCACCACTCTGGAGGATGCCTACAAGGTTCTCGGCATACCGTCCACTGCCACCGACGACGAGGTGCGCAGGGCTTACCGCAAGATGGCACTGCAGTATCATCCCGACCGTGTGGCTACGTTGGGCAATGACGTAAAGGAGGCGGCGAAGCGTAAGTTCCAGGAGATTAACGATGCCAAGGAACGCATATACAAGGCTCGCGGACTATAGCCCCTAACGGCTTTCACTACAATTTAGACTTATTGCACTCTCTTCCCATGCTCCTTCGGAGCAGAAATCATGGAAAATCATTAGGACAATCTTTGGAGCCTGTCGGCTCAGAAATATTTCCGGCTCATAGAGCCTGAGATTATAAAAAAGATTCTTAATTGATTTCTGCCCGTAGGGCAAATAAACCTTTCGCTTTCGGGTTGTTCATATCGTCGTATTCTATCAGTGCTATGCTTCAGTCATTATGACCGGGCATAGCACTGATAGTTTTAGTTATATTCCATTACAATTGGATGTAGTGTCACCTGTTTTTTTATAGTTTATCTTTACATGGTCCAGATTGTTCTGTACATCAATTTGCGGAAAATCATGTAGTTCATCTACTCTGTCATCCTCAGATGGAATATATTGCACATTCAACATATTTATTATGTCCTCTGTTTTCGTGTTTGTGGTACACCCTTCTTTTTGCCAGTCATCAAATTTAGTTAAAGACAGGGCTACCAATAAACTATTCTTTGGAGATAATAATATTTTGTTGTCTGATTTATCCATATAGCACACACTGTTCACATAACAATAAGGATGAATAGTGTCTTCTTTGAGTTTAATATCTGCTTCAAAATGAGATTTATATTTATTTGCCCAAAAATTTATAGGAAAGAAATATGTTGTTTGTGTCTCATTTTTAATTTCGTAACGTAATTCTATCCTTCGAGTGTTATGAGCATTTTTATTTGTTTTGATATCGACTTCATAAAGAGAGTCTGAATATAATTTTGTGTCATAAGCATACACTAAACGAGCTATAAGCGTATCAGGGGTGTTTACACATCCGTATATAGAAATCAAGCCAATTACAAATAAAAAGTATCTTTTCATAATCTTATGCATGTTGTGTCTATTCCTCATATCTTTTTCCTGATTCTTTGCAAAATGTGGTGACATCGACAAACTTGGATGAAATCTCCAACTCGGGGAAATCATATTGTTCACCATTCTGCCTGTCTTTTTCAGACGGCAGATATGTGATGTTTAGCATCTTTAGAATTTTCTCCAATGTTGTTGCTGTAGTACATCCATTTCTTTGCCAACAATCGAAATCATGTATTCTAAGTATTATATACTCTGTAATACCTTGTCGTATATAAATAGAATCGCTTGGAGATCTGTCTATCGTATATACAGGAACAATGGTGTCATTGTTGGTTATGATATTTACTTCGAGATGTGAATTGAAATTTTCATGACCAACACTTCTTAAAGGAAAGAAGAAATCCTCTTGTGTATTGTTCTGTATTTTATATCGCAACTCTATTTTTCTGCCATGACGTGCATTCTTGTTCGATTTCCTAACTATATTATATATAGAATCCTCATAGCATTTGTCGTCCTCTGCATAAACCAGTTTGGCAGTCATAGTGTTTGATGAACAAACACAACCAGTGAGCGATATTATATACAACACCCATAAAAATATATGTTTAAAAGTATCCATTATCATTCATGATTTTTTTGATATAATTTTTGTATGAGTCTGTGGTTTTTTTCCATGTCGAATGTTCCATCTGGTAATGGTATACCTTGTCATAACTGTTTTTATTATGTGAAATACCATTTACATAATGTCCCATATATTCATGAGCACCTATAAGGTTTTGTATATTAGATACAGTATTTAACAATGAACGTTCTTCTGTTCCTTGAGGCCACACATACATTGTAATTCTTGCATCAGCATTGTCGGCTTTTCTTCCACTTGTTTCAGCCAACGCATCTCCATTAAATGATGGGTCATTAAAATATTCTTTAGATTCTTTCACATTGCTTTCTCCATTCCATACTGTAACAGAAATCTTTTCATTATGTAAGTCGCTTACATCAGTACCAGACATCCTGCTAAATATATTTGTAGCAAGGTTAGACCATGCCTCTGCAGATAAATCAGCATCAGGCAATGCAACCCTTGTGTCAATTCCAACGACACAACGACCATCTTCTAACCTATTAAAATCTTTTGTAACGTAAATGAAATCGGTTTTTTCCTGATTTGTTCCAAGGTAGTTTCCTTGGAAATCATAATAATCATCCATTCCATTAGGATCTGTCAACATAACAGGATTATTATGACAATACGCATACGGACTGACTGAATAATATTTCTCGCACAGTGGGTCTATCCTGTCCCAGCGGCCGACGAGGGAGTTATACTGTCTTGCGCCGTAGTCGTAGGTATTCAGTCCATGCATAGTGTCAAGTTCTTTGCCGTTGTACTTGTGGTTCTGCAGGTCAGGGTTGGTGTTGCCAGCCTCCTCAGAGAACGGAGTGCCGAAGGGATAGTAGTTTGTTGTCTGCTCCACCGCACCGTCTTCATTGATTACCTCACGGATATTCCCTAAGTGGTCAGCGGTGTAGTAATGGAAGGCGAACACATCCTCGTCACTCTTATAAATGGGGTCGTAGAGCAATGGAGTAGAGGGACGTGGAGCGGAGGGCTGTGAATTGGAGGACGGAACAGTTGAACTCTCAATCACATTACCATTATCATCTTCTATAATGATTTCCCCTTCCTCCTCAAATCTGAAGAATGAAGGTTTGCAGTTTAAGGCGACTTCCGCAGGACTTGCCTGCGCATATCCTCCGTCGAAGTAACATTTGTCCAGTCTTCCGTTCTTGACCGTCAGCTTGCCGCCGTGGTAATAGTCAACGGAGTCTTTGTACAACACCTCCGCGTCTGTCAGCTCATGCTTGCTGCCCATCGCCACGGTGATGTTAGGCACTGCGGTCTGGTAGATGGTGCGCAGTTTCTCGCCTGTGGCGGAGTAGATGTACTTCGTCACGTTTCCGTTGGTGAACTGTATGCGTTTAGGGTTGTTCATATAGTCGTATTCTATCAGGGCTATGCCTCGGCCCTCGTCGCTGGTGAGCGAGCCCACGTCGTTGTAGGTGCACGTTGTGGTCACACCAGTGACTCCCTTGTAGTCGGTGCTGCCCTCGTCTGTCACGGCCTTGGCTTTCTCCGTCACACCAATAAGGCGGTTGCCGGTAAGTGTCATTTGGAGATCGTCCACATAACCGTAGTAGCCGTTCTGCATCTTGCCGTAGCGATGGATGCTGCAGATGTTGCCGTTGGCATCATATGTAAGGTGCTCATTGTACTTGTTGTTTGTCTGCAAGCCTCCCTCGTAGTACATGCCGGCAGTCATCCTGTTGGCTTTGTCATAGGTAAACCAGTAGCTTACTGTCCGGTCAGGATCATTGCTGTTGGTCCAGGCTGTCTTGCTTATGTTGCCGTTGTAGTATGACGCTCGAATATTACCGTCCTGGTAAAACAGCCTTTCGGAGAACCCCTCCGTCGTGCTTATCTCCCTTGTCCATCCGCGCATATCATAGGCATAGCTCACGGTGCTGCCGCCTACACCTGTCGTCGGACGTGTCACTGTGTTCAGCCTGCCCAGTTGGTCGTAGCCGTAGCTTACGGTCTTGCTGTAGTCCCCATAACCGTGGCTGAGCGTTATATCCGTACTTGTCAGTCTGTCGGTCATGTTGCTGTATGTGTTGGCCTCCGTCATGCTCACCGTCTCGCCGTACAGGCCGTCTATGTGCCGCTCGTGGCTCGCCACATTGTCGGTGAAGGTGTATGTCATCCGCTCTGTCTCTGTTACTCCGTCCTGCCTTCTCGTCTTCGTGCCGAGCACGTTGCCGCGGATGTCGTTCCACTGTACTGTGGCCATGTTTTTTCCGTCAGAGGTAGTTACGATGCTGCCCGTCTGGAAGCCTTTCATATACATTGCGCTTGTCTGTGTCAGGTCTGGCTCCATGCCGTCGCCGAAATATCCTGACGCTGCTCCCGTGAGGTAGTCGTAGTTGTCGTAGTAGTTAACAATCTCTATCGTGGGGCTTGTCAGCAGTTTCCCGTCGTATTCTGCTGACAGCGTGTAGCCGGTGCCGCACACACCTGTCTTGCTGTTGTCATACGTTACCTTCGGAATCAGTCCGTCGTTACTGCTGCGCTTACAGTTCGTGCACAGTCCCTGTACGCAGAGCCTGCCGAGGCCGTCATAGAGCATGAATCGGTATCTGCCCTTGTTCCGCAGCGTTGCATCCTGCATATACAACAGTCTGTCGGCCTTGTCATACCAGTATTGTATGTATTCGCAGCCGGGGAGTATCTTCTTCACCACCCTGCCGCGCGCGTCGTAGCGGTATTCGTAGCCATCAAGGGCTTTGTCTTTTTCTTTCTGGTACTTCGGTGTCAGCACGTAGCGCAGCTGTCCGAGGTCGTTATACACATAGTATGTATCGCCAGCGGCGGTGCGCTCCAGCACTTTCTCGCCGAAGAGGTTGGTGAAGGTGGTCACCGTCTTGCCGTCGGCATCGTGGGTGGTCTCCTTGCGCAGCGTGCCTGCCGGGTAGTATGTGTAGCCTGTATTCTCAGGCTTCGTCAGTGAGTTTACTCCGCATGGTGCCTCATAGTGCTTCACCTTGTCCTCTGCGGTGTTGGCGGAGTACTCCGTGCCGTTGGCCTTGTCGTTTTCCCTCCACTCATGTCCGGGCAGGTCTGTCTTGGTCACCCTGTCGAGTGCGTCGTAGTGGCTCTGCGTGTAGGCTGTGCCGTCACCGTGGAAGGTGGAGGAGGCGCTCATTATATCCTCTGGGGACATATAGTCAAATGACGTGCCAATGACCGTAGGCAGGTACTTCCTCTCCTCCCTGCGCTTGCCGTCGTATGTGGTGAGGGTATAGGCGGTGGAGCCGTCCTCTCCCGTGGTGGCAGCGGTGACGGTGGGGTATCCCAGTCCGTCGAAATACTGCACGGACTCGATGTAGCCACCCTGCGCATTGAGCATCTTTTTCGTTGCGATGTAGTTCTGGTCGGTACTCTGCGCATCGCTGATGCCACATGCAAAAGTAGTAATAATTATTGTAAGTGCAAAATGTTTCATCTGTATTTATCAATATTATCTCCTATAGTTATACTGGTATTCCTCACGTGTGGCACCGTTTTCCTTCATGCGTATGAGGCGGCCCATGGAGTCGTAGTTGAATGTCCCTATGCTAGTGTTGGGTTGTTTTATTGAGTTTACGCCTACAAGCGGAGTATGTCTATAGTCCGTCATCTGGTACGGAGTATTTGCAAGTATGTCTCGCACCGTTTGCAGCACAGAAGTATTACATCTGTCGTCGAACAGACTCTGGAACAGTTCTTCTCCTATAACTTCGTGAAGAGATGCAAATGTGGCTCCTTCTATCTTTGCTATTGGCAGATGTGCCTTGTGGTCCCATATGAATATGGTACATTCACCGGCATCGTTGGTTAATCCTATTATGTCACCATAGGCATCATACGTATATGACAGTCTCTTCTCCAACGGCTCATTTCCCGTTGCCGTATAGTATTCCTTCGGTTGTATGCCGCCAAAGACGCTGTATGCCACGGAATCCGTGCGCACCACAGTGCCGTTCCTTGTGGTTGTCGTCTTCAGGGGCACGAGCATGTTCTTTCTCGTCATCTCCCTTGCCACTTCGTCATTTGACTCAAACGGATAGGTGTAGGTGGTTGTACTACTGCTACTGGCCTGTGTCTGATTGTTATTCGCAATTGATGCTGACTTGGACTTGGGACTCAATGTCCTTTTATCTTCGTCATAGCCGTATGTGGTTTTTGTCGCAACTCCGTCACGGTATTCCGTAGTGGATGCAAGGCGCTTGTATGAGGGTATTGCCCAGACATCAGTAATGCTGAAATTATCTTCCCACCAATATACAAAATCACTTCTGTCCCCGTAGTCCTCATATACGGAAGAGTTGGATATGTCGCCATACTCATTATAATGTATCCAGTGATTCTTTGCCATTACCCTTGTCCCAAGCCTGAATGTGTCAACCGTGATATCTTCATAGTCGTTATACAGATAGCTTTGCAGATTTCCTAAAGCATCATAGTTGCTTTTTTTGTGTAACAGCAGTTTGGCATTGCCTTCGTCAAAATTGCCCCATTCAGAGTAATACTGCACTGTACTCTGTGCCCAGTCGTCAGTATCATAGAAATTCCAATTAGATATATCATTCGTAAAAGAAATTTCATACTCATAAATGTCATATCCTGTATTGTCGTTTTCCATACCATGGTACTCTGTAACCTTATAATAATGTATCGGAGAGCCATAGTTAGCTGATAATGGAATACACGGATTGCTTACTGCAACATCATGAAACGACGATCTCATACAAGTACCATAAGATGGTGTATCATAACAATATATATGATAAGTGAAATAGTTGAACATATTACTAAACTCTGAAGGTGACACTGCAGGTATGGCATTTTCATATTTGTATGTTCTCTTGTTCGATGTTTTCCCCTCAACGTCATAGTTCGTTATGCTTTTTACTCTCAGCCCTCCCCATGGTGTACCATCCTCAAGCCTGTTGCATTCCATATCGTAAACAGTCTTTCCACCGGTAGGATACGTTATGGAGGTGAGACTTCCTGCCTTGTTCCAATATGGATTTGCATTTCTGTCTCCGTCAGCATCGTTACTGCCTTTGAATTCTGCAGGTATCCACGACTCTGTGGTAGTGCCGTTAGAGTAACCCCAATAATCCTCATGGCATCGCATGTCTGTTTCGGGGGACTTGTAAGTGCCAACTTTTAGCCAGTAATATGGCGGAAGTTTACCATTGTCATACTCAAATCTGTACTTCTCCGCATTCTCTTTATCTATTCCGTAGATAGAAATGGAGTCTAACATCATTCGTCTCTCCAAAGGATGTTTGCCCACGTAGCCTCTGTTGCCAAACTCTACGCTTCTGACAATTGTTCCTTTATCGTCACGAACAACGGCCGAGGACAACCTGTGTATACTTTTATTCAAAGAGTATTTTAACACTTCGGGTCTATCTGATACATATTCAAACGTCATGCTGTTCCCATTCCACTTTATTTCACGCAGGAGAGTTTCTGCTTGCTCTATGGTATGAGTTGATGAATAGTCGTTGGGGGCATTCTTCGTCAGACTCAGGCTTGTTCCGTCAGAGCTTATGTAATACTCGTCACCCTTTGATTTGTATCCTATATTTTGCTGAGTTGAATAAAGACATCCTTCATCATAAACGAACACAATGCTGTCTTTTTGGTTGGGCAACACTATTTTGGTAAGATAATAGGACGTAACGTGCATCGGGGCACTATAGGTCCAGTCACCTCGCGCAATCTCGGGATAATCGAAGAAGTATTCTGTTCCGTTATGATCGGTAATCTTAAAACGGAAAACTTTGCATGAAGATGTATTGCTGCTGGATGGATGTACAAATTTAGTATCAATTGCTTCAACCATCGTGTCAGAATAGGGTATTGTATTATACCGCTTGTCTCTCAGATTATACCTGAACACGCCAGAGTTTCCGCAGAAATTATAACTATACCTGTCAACCTGTGTGTCACCTCCGTCATTGGATGACATCGCATCCCAATAGACATGACTCATAAACCATAGCTCTTCTTCCATTTTGTAAAACATTTCATCCCTGCTGATGAAATCAAAATCATAGGGTTTGAAAGAATCCATATCGTCCTCTCCCATTATAGTCCTGTTGATACATCCGCCAGCATTAAGCATCCAGCCAAGGCCGACAGGTGTAGCTATATCCTGCACACGAATGCCGGAGTTATGGTAGTCTATTGATATCGGCAACTCAAAGTCTCCGACCTTGATGGTATATAATGGTATGCTGATATGAGGCACACCGGTGGAGTAATCAACAGGGTAATTGCCGAATCGTTGAAACATAGATGCCTGGGGTGATGAAGGTGTGAACATCTTAATTGTCTTTTGGTAATCTGAATCCAATCTTTTGTCCTGAGCCTTGATGCGAATACTCATGGTTGTTAATAATGCAATAAAACATAATACGCAATGTACCTTCCCGTTACAAACTAACCTTTTCACTGTATATCCTTCCGTTTACGTTAATATAGAAAATGTATGTTCCTCTCCTTAACCCTGTGCAGTCAGTGTCCCTCGAATAGTCCACGCCCTGCGCCTGTGTCCAGTCACTGCGGCGGTACACCATGCCGAAGACATCGGCGAGCATCGTCACGATGTATGCGTCCGCATCAAGCGAATAGCCGAGTGTCACCCTGCCATTGCTGACACTGACGGTATAGTGCATTATATCCTTCTCCGCAAGCTCTTTCTCCGCCAAGGCTATGGAGTCCTGACGCTGCACCTCACGGTTCACGCTGTCATTGAGCATCAGCTGTTCGCTCGGCAGGCAACACCATGCCTTGCGTGTAGTGCCAAGTGCGTTGAGATTATGGTAGCTCGTGCTTGTAATGGTCTCAAGCACCGGGTAGCGGTAGCCGCGGGCATACCACTCGTACCTCTCCTCTATCACCTGACGGAGACTCGCCGTGTCAAGGGCGGCGGCGTTGAGGTCCATACAAAGGGAATAGGACTTCAGGGTATATACACGCAGCACATTATGTATGGTGTCATTCTCTCCGACAACAAGAGAGCCCGTAGCATCGGAAATAACAGTGGAGAGTCCCTGTTCCTTGAAATAATGGTCGCCGCAGTATTTGCCGTAGCCCTTGAACGGTCTGCTTATCGTGTCGCCATACTCCAAGGGATAGTGCATACGCAGCAACGGCTTTACATACCATGTCTGCTGCAGCGGACTCTCCGTGTTGCACAGCATTAGTGTGTCACCGAAGAGACTGTAGCGTCTGGTCTCTTTGTCGTCTGATACAGAGACACAGGCCCTGCGTGTGGCCTTTACGGTGTCATTCTGGATAAGCAGCGTACACTTTGAGTCATCAAGTTTGTCGATGGGGTATTCCCATAGGAGGTCGTCGCCGCCGGCGCCAGCATTGAAGTACTCGATGCCTTGCCTGGAGTGTTCACCTTCGAGCAGTCCGTTGCGCTCTTGCGTCAGCGTGGACTGCGCAAAGGATTGCGCACACACGGCTATGCCGCACAATGCGGCAAGCATAATTTTTTGTAGCATTTCTCGTGTTTTTAAGTAATTTGTTTAGTATATAAAATACCTATTGTTTATGTTATTCTTCTTTGTGTTTAGGAATCGGCGTGCAAAGATACAAAATTTTCCTAAAATGTACAAATTTTTCTGTCGGTTTGTTGTTTCCTTTGTCTGCGGTCATCATGACATTAACCATGAATTAGTAATTGTTTTTCAACAATTCTAACATATTTGAAGGAATATCCTTAAATCCTATAATCCTTAGACAGAATAATAAATCCATGGAAATACAGTCTAAATTAGTCATTAAATTAGGCTTGATTTATGTTAACCAATGACAAAAATGTCCTATTTGGGGCTTTCTGTTAACGCCTTATGCTTGCGATATTTGAAAATTATTTCCTGCTGGCCGCGTACAGCGAAATCTACAGAGGGTTGTAACTCATTGATAATCAGTGATAGGTTATGAAAAAGCATGAAAAAAGCATAGCTTTTGCGTCGTAAAAGCTATGCTTTCAGGGTGTAAAAGCTATCGTTTCTCGTCGTGAAAGCTATCGAATGACAATGTAAAAGCTATGCTTTCACGAAAAAAAGAGGGTAGG
>JAEEGL015490500.1_pt1 | contig 13000 bp, 10 predicted proteins | sample 9134231 | NCBI WGS metagenome assembly JAEEGL01 (sample SAMN16246548, study PRJNA631951) | gut metagenome | biome: gut microbiome; feature: rumen; material: fiber-attached | host: Bos | place: Iran: Karaj | collected 2018-10 | reverse complement strand
TATTTTTCAAAATAAGTAAAATAAATTTAAATTATTTGCTCTATTATATGTATAACATACACCAGAGTTGTCATATAATACAATCATAAGAAAACCAATTACGGTTTATGGATTTGAAAAAATTTTGTTTGCAAAGGCAAAGCTTTGCAGAGAGGAGAAAAGAATGATTACATTAGAGGCAATCGAAAAGGTAATGGAACTTACAGGCGTTGAGTACAAGGTTGCTAAGGATGCACTTTTGAGAACCGATGGAAACGTTGATGAAGCAGTTAAGCTCATTCAGCCTGAGACAAAGGATATCGGCGAGGACATTAAGTGCCTTATCGATAAGCTTAAGAAGACAGTTGAGGGAGGAAACGTTGACAGAATCCAGATCCGCAAGGATAACGAGATCGTTCTCAGCGTTCCTGTAAATGTTGGTATTATCGGTGGCGTACTTGGTCTGGCAGCAGCTCCCTGGGCACTTATAGCAGGCGCTGTAGCAGCATTCGGTCTTGGATGCAAGCTTGAGGTTGTTCACAAGGACGGCTCAACAGACGAAGTTAAATAAGTCTTCCTAATACAAGGACTCCATAATAAAAACTCCGGTGTTTCATTGATTGAAGCATCGGAGTTTTTCAATGTTATAAAGTGAGTTCTGTATTTCTGAGGAAAACAAAATCTATTAGATTTAGTTATCATGGCTTACCATTCTGCGGGCCGACTGTTTTTATCCGGCATAAACTATGTTGTCAAAAACTTCTGTTAACTCGCCCTCCTGAATTGCAACAGGGTATGTGTACGAAGTAAGTGTAAGGCGGACGATTCTGCCATCTCCAAGTCTGCAGTCCACATAGCTATTATTGTCTGTTCGTATTGGCTCAAAGGATTCGCCGCTTTTTATTATTTCGCCGGCGGAGATAATGTTTCCATCTTCATCCACTATGTCGCCTTTTATGTCAGTGTTGGATTTTGCATCAGGTGAACAGTAGGAACCAACAGTATAGACGGACTCTGTGGGAACAGGTCTTCCATCGTCGCCTACTTTGTAGCTGTTGTAGATGTTCATTGTTCCAAAGCAGTCTGAAACAATGGCAAAGGGCATATTGTCGGGATCTGATAACATGGCTTCTGCGAAGTAATCGTTGCCGTAATCCTCTCCTGCGTAGTGGAAGTACTCCGGCTCAGCAGCCTTGAATTCGTTTCCTGAAACATCAAATACGAAAAGAGCATAATAGTCATTGTAGTCAGGGACTGTAACATAGATATATTCTTTTCCGTCATCTGTTTTAACATTGTAGGTGACGATGCTGTCGTAGTCCACTTCAAAGCTTGCGGGAACAGTGACCTTTTTATCGCCATCAACAAGTGAAAGACTCTCGGCATAATCGCCGTATTCATTGTCTTCTGTGCCTTCGAATTCAAGGTGTCGTACCTTTATGTCACCTGCCCATTTTGCATTGTAGAGACCGATGCCAGAGTGGGATATGTATCCGCGACCTTCCTCCGGCATGAACTTTTCATTTATGAGACCGTCATACTCGTTATAGCCCATGGAAACCTCTATCATGCCGTATGCATAGGCAGCGATTTCATAAGGATTGAAAATTATATGAAGCCCGTCGTTACTAAGATACCACTTGTAGTTATACCCATCATTTGAATCAGAAGCATCAAGTTTGTATTTTGCCAATGTTTCATCAAGCTCCCAGTATCCATCGTTTGTATCAGGAAGTTCATAGAGCTTTTCTTTAATAATTTTATCAAGTTCTTCCTTGGAATATTGCACAACATCACTCAGTGTGAGTTCTTTTCCTGTCTGCACGTCGTAGTTTATACCGACAGCACCGTACATTCCATGGGCGCCGCCCTGGTAATCGCTGGAATAATCGTAAATGCTAAGAACTGTCTCGTCGGATCTTGTCAAATAGTAATCCTGCGTCATGGTCCAGGGGCCAAAGAAGGAGTAATCATTTTGAATGGCGTCCTCGTATTGCCCTTTAGCTTCAGCTGCCCAGTCATCAAAGCCTGAGCTTGATTTTACCTGAGCTCTTTCCTTAAGTGCATTGTAAAGCTCCGGATAATCATTTTTGCAATTGTCATCCATGACTACAAAGGCATCCTGAGCAGTGATGAGAACTCCATTGGCGTAGTCGTTTTCCGGATTACTGAATTTAAGATCACCATCGTATGTGTATGTAAAATACTTTCTGGCTATTTTGTAGGTAGGTGTTTTGAGCTTAGCTTCAGGAGCAGCATTGTTTTCATCTATTGCAGTATCATCAGTGACTTCAGTTTCCTGCTGAGTTTCTGTATCAGTTGATGCTTCTGTTTCGGCTTCAGTCTCTTCTGTGACGGTTTCAGCAGGTTCTTCTGTTGTTTCTCCTGACTCCTCAGACAGACCATCCTTGATCTTGTTTATAAAATTTGAGTCTTCAGATTCTGTGTTTGTATCAGTAGATGAACCGGTTAATTTCCTGATCATACCGCAGCCGCTTAAGGATGCAGCAGTAAGAGATGTACATAAAAGTACGGCAAGTGCTTTTTTCATAAATTTTCTCCTTGATATTAAGTGAGGAATAAATCTCGAGTTTATTGTAGTTTTTCTAAAGGGTATTTACAACCGGATAATTTTTGTGTATATTCATTCGCATATCTTTATTCTTGGTTTTTCAGTTCGGTGATTCGCCGAATATTTTTCAATTAATTTTGAGAGGAAATTAGTATGAATTATTATGCTGCGGTAGTCCGTGAGCATGGTGCGTATGCTGAGAATTCTGACGGCCTTATGATAAAAGGAAGGCGCGTGGGTGAAGAAAGTGTTGTTATGATGGCTCTTTGTACTCCTTTTTCTAAAAACAGGAGGGGAGCAAAGCTAAGTGACCACGTTATAAGAACCTTAGAAGAGATCTTCGAGGAGGTCGAGCCTTCGGATTTATATGATAGCTGCAAGGAGTTTTTTTTCGATAAGAGGCTTTCTGCAAAAAATAAGCTGAGCATCATGTGTTTTCGCGGAGCTGATTATTTTATCCTGAGTAATTATGGCAGGCAAATTGCAAAAATTGGAGTAAGGAATAAGGAGATAATTGATAAGCCCCTGGATGGATATTTTCATAAAGAGGCATTTGGACTAAAAGGAAGACTTACGGAAGGTTGCACTATTCTGATTTCTACGGACTCATATTCAGAGAGATTATCTGACAGAGAGATTATTGGGAACCTTAGCCCTCAGATGTGTGTGGACAACGAATATATGGAATATGCGCTGGGCTTTATGTCCCGGAGCGTTATCGGGAAAGGAGAGGAGAGGCCTCGCAGTGCTGCGGCGCTGTGCATCAGATGAAAATGAAAATTACTACTTATGACGGCAAAAACTACATAATAGATGAATGCATTGGAAAAGGCGGGATGAGCAAAGTGTACGCTGGGAGAAGCGTGGCTGATGGCAGGGCTGTTGCAGTAAAAATGCTTACGGATTCTAAAAGAGGGGATGCTCTATTCGAGGCAAAAAGACAACTCCTTGGTGAGATGCATATTTTGGAGGTGCTTGAGGCCAAAGGATTAAAGGGTGTACCAAGGCTTCTTGGAAAGTGTGATTCCTTCTATGTGATGGAATATATTAAGGGCAGAACCTTTGGAAAAAAGGAGCTTGATGCTAAGAAAACCATAGAGCTTGGAACGGCTCTGTGTGATATTCTGACCAGCCTTCACGAGGGCTTTCCAAGGGCGCTTTATCTTGATCTAAAGCCATCTAACGTGATGATGAGGCAGACAGGCGAAATCTGTCTTATAGATTTTGGAACTGCAAGAATTCTTAGTGGCTATAATGACGGCGATGTTGCAGATTCGGCAAACGGTGCAGGTACAAAAGGATATGCGGCTCCTGAACAGTACGGCGGTCTTGTTAGTGAGAGCATGCAGACAGATATTTATCTTCTTGGGAGAACGCTGGATGCGGTACTAAAGGAGGATTGCGTGGATGGATTTATTTTAGATGAGCTGAAGAAGGTCATAGAAAGATGTACTGATGTAAGGAAGAGTGCAAGATATTGTAGCTGTAGAGAGGTTAAGGCTGCGCTTCTTTCATGTGAAAAGAATGCTGCAAAAAGGAAGCGCTTTATAGCGGCAGGGCTTCTTGCGGGCTTTATTTTATTTACTTTGTCAGCGTTGTTTATCCTTATGTTTTTTATGGGGAAAATCAGTGCGATATATGGAATTATCAGTGTGCTTCTTGGGAGGCTTATATGGAACAGTGATAGGATAATGGGTGAAGCCGGGATTTTGTTTGGAAAGAAGTCTGAAGATGGGAAAATGCCTGAAAAACCGGGGCTTTTCCTGGATATAGTAAAGACCTGCGATACGATAGATTTTTAGAAATCAGGCAGAATTTGTAATAGAAATCTTTATTAGTATGAGAAAACAGACCTGGTGCGGAATAGAACGAATGTTCTAAAATCAGTGGACATTAGCTTCACTAAATAGTAAACTATAGGTAGTATGCTGCGCAGTCAAAACTTGCTTAGAAGTATGGAAATGTGCGCGGTTTAAGGCTTTTGACGATTTTTGCATTGCATAATAGGGAGCTTTTATAAATATGGACTTTAAATTACGTTCAGATTACAAACCTACAGGCGACCAGCCTCAGGCTATTAAAGCACTGGTGGATGGATTTAAAAGCGGTAATCAGTTTGAGACCCTGCAGGGTGTTACCGGTTCGGGTAAGACCTTTGCCATGGCTAATGTAATTCAGGCACTTAATAAGCCTACGCTTGTTATCAGCCATAATAAGACTCTGGCAGGACAGCTTTACGGTGAGTTCAAGGAATTTTTTCCTGAGAACGCAGTTGAGTATTTTGTCAGTTACTATGACTATTATCAGCCTGAAGCCTACGTTCCTCAGACAGACACCTATATAGCCAAGGATTCTTCCATAAATGATGAGATCGATAAGCTTAGACTGTCAGCTACTGCATCACTTACCGAGAGGAAGGATGTAATAGTAGTAGCCAGTGTTTCATGTATATATGGTCTTGGCAGCCCCGAGGAATTCAAGGGTATGTCTATTTCGCTGCGTCCCGGTATGGAGAAAAGCAGAGACGATATTATCAGAGACCTGGTGGCTATTCAGTATGACAGGAATGATCTTGATATAAACAGATGTAATTTCAGAGTTCGCGGCGATACCATAGAAGTTTTCCCTGCTCAGGCAGATGACTATCTGATCAGAATTGAGCTTTTTGGCGACGAGATAGACAGAATCTGCGAGATAGAACCTGTAACTGGAGTTGTAAAAAAAGAACTTTCTCACGTAATGATCTATCCTGCATCACACTATGTTGTGCCTCAGGAGAAAATCAATCTTGCATGCAAGAATATAGAAGCTGAGCTTGAAGAAAGGGTCAGATTTTTCAAGAGTGAGGACAAGCTTATAGAGGCTCAGCGTATTGCGGAGCGAACTAATTTTGATGTGGAGATGCTAAGGGAGACAGGATTCTGCTCCGGTATTGAGAACTATTCAAGACATCTGAATTTCATGGAGCCCGGGGCAACGCCTCTTACGCTTATGGATTTCTTTGACGGAGAGTTCCTTATTATAGTGGATGAGTCCCACATGACCATACCGCAGATAGGTGCTATGTTCCACGGAGACAGATCCCGTAAGAATACGCTGGTGGATTATGGCTTCAGACTTCCGTCAGCCTTAGATAACAGACCTCTTAATTTTGAAGAATTTGAGTCACGTATAGATCAGATGCTTTTCTGTTCTGCGACGCCCGGCCCTTACGAGGAGGAGCACGAGCTTCTTAGAGCAGAGCAGGTAATAAGACCTACGGGACTTCTTGATCCTGAGATTTCGGTACGACCTGTGGAAGGTCAGATCGATGATCTTATTACAGAGATCAATAAAGAGACTGATAAGAAGAACAAGGTTCTTGTTACGACGCTTACCAAGAAGATGGCTGAGGATCTTACCGAATACCTTGCAGAAACAGGAATCAGAGTAAAGTATATGCACTCCGATATAGATACTCTTCAGAGAGCAGAGATCATCAGGGATATGAGACTTGATGTTTTTGATGTTCTTGTGGGAATCAACCTTCTGAGGGAGGGACTTGATATTCCCGAGATATCACTTGTTGCCATAATCGATGCCGACAAGGAGGGCTTCCTTCGTTCAGAGACATCACTTATTCAGACCATCGGACGAGCAGCGAGAAATGCTGAAGGCCGCGTAATAATGTATGCGGACAATATGACGGACTCCATGAAGAACGCCATAGAGATCACAGAGCGCAGAAGGAAGATCCAGCAGCAGTACAACGAGGAGCACGGAATCACTCCTCAGACTATTAAGAAGGCAGTCAGGGATCTTATCAGTATCAGCAAAGCAGTTGCTAAGCAGGAAGTACAGTTTGAGAAGGATCCTGAGTCCATGAACAGAGATGAGCTGGAGAAGCTTATCGGAGAAGTTCAGAAGAAGATGAAGAAGGCAGCAGCCGAGTTGGACTTCGAGTCAGCTGCTATGCTGCGTGATCAGATGATTGATCTTAAGAAGAACTTACTTGAACTTACAGGCGGAAAATGACGCCCCATCGAAACTTACAGAATTTTCAGGCTAAATGAGATGCCATAAGGAGCATTATGAGAGAAGATAATTCACACATGACAAAAGAAAACACCTCATCCAAGCGTATTTTACCTACGGATATCCATGACTATATCAGGGTAAGAGGCGCCAATGAGCACAACTTAAAGCACGTTGATGTAAATATTCCAAGGGAGACTCTTACTGTTTTTACAGGTCTTTCGGGCTCTGGAAAATCATCCCTTGCCTTTGATACTATTTTCGCTGAGGGACAACGCAGATATATGGAGTCACTGTCTTCATACGCAAGAATGTTCCTTGGACAGATGGATAAACCTGATGTTGAGAAGATTGACGGACTATCTCCCACGATCTCCATCGATCAGAAATCCACCAACAGAAACCCCAGATCTACAGTGGGAACGGTTACTGAGATCTATGATCATTTCAGACTTTTATATGCCCGTATAGGTATACCTCATTGTCCTAATTGTGGTCGTGAGATCAGAAGACAGACCGTTGATGAAATGGCAGATCAGATTCTCTCTCTTCCTGAAGGAACCAAGTTCCAGGTTCTTGCACCGGTTGTCCGTGGCAGGAAGGGTGAACATGCCAAGGTGTTTGACAGAGCTAAGCGTGCAGGTTTTGTACGTGTGCGTGTTGATGGTAGTCAGTACGACCTTTCGGAAGAGATTAAGCTTGATAAAAATATTAAGCACAGCATAGAGATCATCGTGGACAGACTTATCATAAGAGATAATCCAGATGAGATGAGAGGAAGACTTACGGATTCAATTGAGAGTGCTTTGAATCTTGCAGAGGGGCTTCTTGATGTTGATGTAATAGATGGCAAGACCATGAGCTTTAGCCAGAATTTTGCCTGCCCTGATTGCGGAATAAGTATTCCGGAAATAGCTCCCAGAAGCTTTTCCTTCAATAATCCCTTTGGAGCATGCCCTGAGTGTACAGGTCTTGGCTACAAGATGGAATTTGACGCTGACCTCATGATCCCTGATAAGAGTCTTTCTATTAATGAAGGGTGCTTTCAGGTGACAGGCTGGGCATCTTCTTCGAAGGAAGGAAGCTTTACCAATGCTATCCTGAGGGCTCTTGCCAAGGAATATAAGTTTAAGCTTGATACTCCTTTTGAAAAGCTCTCTGCCAAGGTTCAGGATATGCTGATAAACGGCGCCGACAGAGAGGTTACCGTTGAATATAAGGGTCAGAGAGGTGAGGGTAAATATCCCATAACCTTCGACGGACTTGTAAAAAATGTCGAGCAGCGATATCGCGAGACCTATTCCGAGCAGCAAAAGGCAGAGTATGAACAGTACATGCGTATAACTCCCTGTGCTGTTTGTAAGGGTCAGAGACTTAAGCCCGAATCTCTGGCGGTTACCATTGACGATAAGAATATTTTTGAGATCACATCCATGTCCATAGGTGAACTCAGTGATTATCTTCAGAATCTATCTCTTACAAGGCAGCAGGAGATGATTGGTGCCCAGGTTCTTAAAGAGATAAGAGCAAGAGTTGGTTTCCTTATAGATGTAGGTCTGGATTACCTGTCTCTGTCCAGAGCTACAGGAACTCTTTCAGGTGGTGAAGCTCAGAGAATTCGTCTGGCTACTCAGATCGGATCGGGACTTTGCGGAGTATGCTATATCCTGGATGAGCCAAGTATCGGTCTTCATCAGAGAGATAATGACAAGCTTCTTAATACACTTAAGAATCTGCGAGATCTTGGAAACACACTTATTGTGGTTGAGCATGATGAAGATACCATGCGTGCCGCTGACTACATTGTAGACGTGGGACCGGGAGCGGGTTCCCATGGCGGTGAGATCGTTGCTGTGGGTACGGCAGAGGATATTATGAAGGTCCCTGAGTCCATAACAGGCAAGTATCTCTCAGGTAATTTGAAAATAGAGGTTCCGGGTACCAGAAGGAAGCCCACTGGCTGGCTTACTGTAAAGGGTGCCCAGGAAAACAACCTTAAGAATATCGATGTGAAGTTCCCTTTGGGAGTACTTACCATAGTTACAGGTGTTTCAGGATCCGGTAAGAGTTCTCTTGTAAATGAGATTCTCTATAAGCATCTTGAAAGGGATCTTAACAGAGCAAGATGTATCCCCGGCAAGCACAAGGGTATTGATGGCATTGATCAGCTTGATAAGGTAATAGCTATCGACCAGTCTCCTATAGGAAGAACACCGAGGTCTAACCCTGCCACCTATACCGGTGTCTTTGACATGATAAGAGATCTTTTTGCAGGAACTCCTGATGCTAAGGCAAGAGGATATAAGAAGGGCAGATTCTCCTTCAATGTAAAGGGCGGACGCTGCGAAGCCTGCGGCGGTGACGGTATCATCAAAATAGAGATGCACTTCCTTCCTGATGTTTATGTACCCTGCGAGGTCTGCGGAGGTAAGAGATATAACAGGGAGACTCTTGAGGTTAAATATAAGGGAAAGAGCATCTATGATGTTCTTGATATGACGGTTGAAGAAGCGCTTCCTTTCTTTGAAAACATAAAGACTATTAAGCGCAAGATAAAGACACTCTATGACGTGGGTCTTGGATACGTCAAGCTTGGCCAGCCTTCCACCGAGTTATCCGGAGGTGAGGCTCAGAGAATTAAGCTCGCAACAGAGCTTTCAAGGGCTAGCACCGGTAAGACCATTTATATTCTCGATGAGCCCACAACAGGACTTCATTTTGCTGATGTCCAGAAGCTGGTTAAGATTCTGCACGATCTTGTAGATGCAGGCAACACTGTTGTTGTCATCGAACACAACCTGGATGTTATTAAGACTGGTGATTACATAATTGATATGGGACCTGAAGGCGGATCCGGCGGCGGAACTGTGGTTGCCTGCGGAACTCCCGAGAAGGTTGCCAAGTGCAAGGAATCCTATACCGGGGCATACATCAAAAGAATGCTGGAAAAAGATTAAAAAAATATCATATAAAGTATAAAGTTTTTATAAAGAGCTGCCGATACTCTCTATGAGGTAGTTTAGCCTTAATATGATTTTTTTGTGTTTGCTATTTCAAAATATTGCCCTTTGGTTTATAATTGCATTGAATTATGGTTTGATGACAGTTAATGTGAGCGATTATGCGCTTTTGACCTTTAGAAAGGGGTAATAGAGTAAATGCAGTATACAGATATAGGAATCGATTTAGGAACAGCCAGCATTCTTGTATATATCCGTGGAAAGGGTGTTGTGCTTAAAGAGCCCTCAGTTGTAGCTTATGACAGAGACACTGAGAAGATTAAGGCTATCGGCGAAGACGCAAGACTTATGCTTGGTCGTACACCCGGTAATATTGTTGCAGTCAGACCGCTCAGACAGGGCGTTATTTCAGATTATAAAGTAACAGAGCAGATGATGAAGTATTTCATCACCAAGGCTATCGGACACAGAACCTTCAGAAAGCCTCTTATCGCTGTATGTGTACCCAGTGGAGTTACAGAAGTAGAGCGTAAGGCGGTTGAGGATGCGACTCTTATGGCAGGTGCCAGAGATGTTCGTATCATTGAGGAGCCTATTGCGGCAGCTATCGGCGCAGGTATTGATATTACAAAGCCCTGCGGCAACATGATCGTAGATATAGGTGGCGGTACATCTGATATCGCTGTTATTTCACTTGGCGGAACTGTTGTAAGTACTTCAGTTAAGATCGCCGGTGATGATTTTGATGAAGCTATTGTTCGCTATATGCGTAAGAAGCACAATCTTCTTATCGGTGAGAGAACAGCCGAGGATATCAAGATTAAGATTGGTGCAGCATATCCCAGAGCAGAGGCAGACTATCTCGATGTAAGAGGACGTAACCTTGTAACAGGTCTTCCCAAGACTGTTAAGGTATCTTCAGAAGAGACAGAGGAAGCTCTCAGAGAGACAACAGCTCAGATCGTAGAAGCTATTCACAGCGTTTTGGAGAAGACTCCTCCGGAACTTGCTGCTGATATTGCAGATAGAGGTATTGTGCTTACAGGTGGCGGAAGTCTTCTTAGAGGACTTGATGACCTTATCGCTTCCAAGACAGGCATCAACACTGTAACTGCAGAGGATCCCATGACAGCAGTTGCCATCGGCACCGGCAGATATGTTGAGTTCCTTGCTGGTTACAGAGAAAACTGAACACTTAGCGAGAGCAGAACTACCTAAAAAATAATTTAATAGGGGTAAGAGTATATGGTAAAAGGGCTGTACACGGCGTATACAGGTATGGTTAACGAGCAGAATCGCATGGACATCCAGACGAACAACCTTGCAAATGCGAATTCTACAGGTTTCAAGGAGGAACGCTCAGTCAGTAGGTCTTTCCGTGATCTTTTAGGACTTAAGATCAAGGATTATACTGATGCGCCCTGGACCGCGCGTAGACTCGGCCTTATAAATCCCGGTGTTAAGCTTGCCGGATCATATACTAACTTTGAACAGGGAGGCCTCGAATCCACAGGCAATACCTTTGACCTGGCGATTAATAATAATCTCCCTGATAAGAATTCGGCTGACGTTAATGATAATATGGGAGCCGGAGGAAATGCCTTTTTTGCTACTTCCTATGCATCTGACTTTACTCAGGGAGAAGCACTTATCAAATATACCAGAGACGGAACGTTCACCCTTACACAGGATGGCTATTTGGTCACCAGTGAGGGTAACAATGTCCTGGATGTCAACAACAATCCCATTCAGGTTGATCCAACACAAGAAACTACAATATTGCAGGATGGTAGTATTTCTCAGAACGGAAATACTATCACTACTATTCAGGTTGCAAGATTTGATAATCCTCAGTTTTTGCAGAGATATCAGGATAATGCCTTTATTATAGGCGACGGTCCTGCGCAGGTAGTAAGCCTCACAGCAGCCGAGGCTAACGCTACCGTCAATCAGGGATTTTTGGAAAAATCTAATATCAGCGTTGTTGATGAGATGGTTAGCATTATTTCGATCCAAAGGAATTATGAGACTAATTCCAAAGTAATGCAGGCTGAAGATGATACCCTTAATATTGCCGTTACACAGCTTGGAAAAATTAATGGATAAAGGCTAAAGATTTCAGAATAATGTGACGAAATAATAAACGGTAAGGTGCGTGTTTTTTTGAGGGTATACACGAACTAGGAGGCAACGATATGGTAAGAAGCTTATGGACAGCTGCATCAGGAATGAATGCGCAGCAGACAAATGTTGATACTATAGCCAACAATCTGGCGAATGTTAATTCGGCAGGTTATAAGGCACAGAGTGCAAAGTTTAAGTCACTTCTTTACCAGGAGCTTAAGACAAAGACAGTTCAGAATACAGGATCTCCGGTTAATTCCGATGTAGGTCTTGGTGTACGAGTATCATCTATCAATTCATTTTTCACACAGGGCAGTTTGCAGGATAATGATTCAAGTTCTGCATTCGCAATTCAGGGCGACGGATTTTTTGCATATTCCGTAGATGCTCAGAATATCAACGAAGCAAATACGAGATATACCAGAAACGGTAATTTCGTTTGGGCTCTTACAGAGCAGAATACATTGGAGCTTACAACTTCAGAAGGTAATCCGGTTCTTGGAATAGACGGCGGTCCTATTGTTGTAACAGATGAGACCGTAAAGGCAACAGATATCACTTGCGATCAGGAAGGTGCATTATATTATCTTGATGCCAATCAAGAGCGTGTGGATGTTGGACAGATAGCTCTGTTCCAGTTCAGAAATGCGGAAGGTCTTGAGAGAACAGGTGACACCAGCTTCTCAGTAACACCCGCCAGTGGTGATCCTCTTCCGGAGGCAACCACCCAAGGAATCAGAAGAAGTGTTATCGTTCAGGGATACCTTGAAGGATCAAACGTAAACGTTGCTACCGAGATGGTTAACCTTATCGTTGCACAAAGAGCATATGAAATGAATTCAACTGCAATCACAACTACTAACGAGATGATGCAGACAGCTAACCAGCTCAAGAGATAATCTAAGGGGATGATGATATGGCATTAGACATGAATTCAATGAATCTGTCGGGAATATCACAATATGCCAGCGGTCAGGCTCAGGTTGATAAAGTCAACTCAGCAGCTTCCAGGATCAGAACGATCAAGACCGATGAGGACAAGGCTCAGGCTGACAAGGAACTTATGGATGCCTGCAAGCAGTTTGAAGCATATTTTATGGAGCAGATCTATAAGGGGTATGAAAAGACAGCAAAGGTATTCAGCAAGGATGAGTCCGGTTCAATGGGCACGCTTGTAGACTACTTTAAGGATGTAACCATTCAGGAAGTTTCTTCACTTCAGTCAGACAAGCAGAGCACGGGCCTTGCACAGATGTTGTATGAGAATATGAAGAGGAATTACAATTTATAATTCATTTCAAAGATAATCCACGGGCTGCCATGTTTTTTAGAAAAAGTGGCAGCTCGTTTT
>JAEEGL014191039.1_pt1 | contig 13000 bp, 3 predicted proteins | sample 9134231 | NCBI WGS metagenome assembly JAEEGL01 (sample SAMN16246548, study PRJNA631951) | gut metagenome | biome: gut microbiome; feature: rumen; material: fiber-attached | host: Bos | place: Iran: Karaj | collected 2018-10 | reverse complement strand
GTACTCCAAGTTCAACGTATCGGCAACGAACGGTGACGGTGTGTACCTCAACCTCTTCATGCGCGCATTGGGTAATATAGAGATCGCACGTGCGAAAGCGCAGGATGCCGGAGAGAACGGCGTTTATCTGCAGGCTACCGTACTCCGTGCCTTCACCTACCAGCTGCTCGTGGATGCTTTCGGCGAAGTGCCTTTCTCCGAGGCGTTCGATCCGTCCAACGTGTCGCCCAAGTACGACGACGGCAAGACCATCTACGAAGCGCTGATCAAGGAGATCGATGATGCGCTCGCTAACGTAGGTGCATCCGAGTCCATGGCGCGCAGCTTCATCTTCCCCGACAAGAACCTCGCAGACTGGGTATCGTTCGCCTATGCGCAGAAACTGAAAATGCTCTCCCGTATGTCGGGCGTCAAGGACGTGTCGGCGGCTATCCAGAAGATCATCGACGCCGATATGCTGCCTACAGAGGACATCAAGATCGCCGGTTGCTGGGCCAACTCGAAAGGTCAGGCGAACCCCTTCTTCTCCGAAGAGAAAGCTACCTGGGGACGTGCCAACCATAATATCATCGCTAATGTGGCACTCGTAGGTACCATGCAGCAGGATGCGTATAATGATCCGCGTCTGGCAGCTTGGTTCGAGACTAACGGCAGCGGCCAGTATCAGGGTAGCATCTCCGGTACCAACCTCTCTACGGTGGAGGACAAGTATGCGTCTGCAGCTGTATGGTGCGAGACCAAGGTGGCTTACAATACCCCGGTCATCCTTATCGGTATGACGGAGATCGAGTTCTTCCTCGCCGAGTACTACGCACGCAAGAGCGATGCCACCAATGCGGCAGCGCACTATGCGGCAGCTGTCAACGCTTCCTTCCTTACGGCAGGTGTCAGCGGTGCAGCAGGCTATATCGCCAAGTTCCCCTACGACCAGACCAAATGGCAGCAGTCCATCGGTCTTGCCAAATGGGTGGCACTCGCCGGTATCAACGGCTTTGAGGGCTATACCGAGGCTCGCCGTCTCGATTATCCTGCCTTCAGCGCTGTCAAAGGATCGGATATGTACAGCGGTAGCGGGGCGCTCGACCTCACCAAGTACGAGCCCGGTACACTCTATACCCCCTTCCAGCGTTTTGACCAGGTAGGCGACAATCATCTGCTCGAGCGTTTCCCCTATCCGGAGAACTCTACCGCGCGTAACAGCAATGCACCCGCTTTCCCCGGATTCCTCGCACCTGTCTTCTGGGGCAAATAATGAGTACTAACGCCTAAAATGTATAGAATTATGAAAAATAAAGTATTATATGCAGTTGCAGCTTTGATGCTGCTGACGGTAGGCTTCACGAGCTGTGAGAAGAAATCCAAAGACCTCACCTCCGTCACCTACTACGCCGAACTGTTCCTGGAGGGCGACGAGGTGATGGGGCTCAATCTCAACGGCACCTATGTCGAGCCCGGATACACGGCGATCATGAACGGCGAGGATGTTACCAGCCAGGTCAAGATCCTCAGCGATGTTGATCCGACCAAGAAAGGCGTCTATTCCGTCAATTACGTCATCGTCAACCCCGACGGCTTTGCCGCAAGCGCTTCGCGTACCGTTATCGTCTATGACACAAGCGACCCTGTCGAGGGCTTCTGGTGGGTGGATCCCAACAGCTACCGTATCTACGACGGCGGTGCTCCGGTCAAGTACGGCGGTAACTACTATATCATCGCTACCAATAACGGAGACGGTACCTATACCTTCGATGACCTCATGGCGGGATGGTATGCGCAGCGTGCCGGATACGGCGAACTGTACGCCATGGAAGCGGACGTCACCGTTGCCGGTGACGGTACGATCACCCTCGTGGACAGCTACGTACCCGGATGGAAGGATGCAGCGGACGCCCTTACAGCAGCTACTTTTGACGCTGCTACCGGTACCATCAACTACCACCTCCAGTACGCTACCGTGATCGATTTTTATGTTACACTTAATAAAGGGAAATGACAATTATGAAAAAGATATTTTTTGCACTTCTCGCACTCGCCTCTTTCGCACTCACCTCTTGCGAGAAAGAGAAAGTAGGCGGCACAGCCGTTGAGAGCATGGCGGGACAATGGTACGTTACCGTGCAGGGTATTGACGAGAACGGAGACCTCCTCTATACGGACGATGATCTCTATGGCTTCGGTCCCTTTGTCATCCTCACCTATAACGACGCTGCGGATAAGGGCGACAAGCTCTTCATCCAGGATACGCCGAATGCGGACGGTGAACTCTTCTGGGACTTTAAGGTGAAAGCCGACTGCAATCCAGACGCCGGAACCTTCAGCATCCTGGGTGCGGAGGACTACCAGAACGGTATTTCCATTGACCTCACCAACGGTAAGATCCTCAAAGGTGCAGCTACCACCCCCAGCGGTATGGCAGCAGACAGCATCACCTTTGATATCCTCTTCGAGGACGATGTCTATGCAGCACCCAATGCCGGCAAACCCGGCTGGAAAGCGGCTTACTACGACCGTCTCCGCATGACCGGTTACCGCTACACCGGCCTCACAGCGGATGAATGATGAAAGCGATCAGCTGTCAGTTGACAGTCGTCAGTTGACAGTGATCAGCTAATATTCAAAAAAAATGACGTGAAATTTGCTCACGTCATTTTTTTTTGACCTATACGCTTTTTTTTCGCCAAATACTTGCATATATCAAAAAAAAGCAGTAATTTTGCGCCATGATTGGCGCAAACGACAAAAAAATTATACATATGAAACGGAAATTTTATCTATTGGTAATGGCGCTGTGCATGGTCGGAATAGAGCATGTATGGGCGTATGGTAATGATTATTTGGAGCAACAGGACCACTACAACGTCTATGCAAAAGGCGTGGATGTGATCCACTTCAAGGTGCCCGTCTATTCGCGCGGTACGTACAATTATTTTGTAGGAACGGACGACAGTAACGTGTCGGAGTTCTATTTCAAATGGTACAGCAGCGAGATCTGTATTTTCACCATCAATGCCGAACGGTACGGCGACAACAACGACGATGACGTCACGTACGGTACGGTGTCCGTCCGATCGAAGGCGGGTACGGTGGAGATCACGAACATCTATAACGGTACGCGTGTGGTAGTGCCGCAGGACAACAAAGAGCACAAGTACAACGTGACCAAGACCAAGGAAGCCGACAACGACAAGGACTACGTGACCTGGCTCGAGATAGACTGGTATCCGCCTACCTATCTGGACAAGCAGCCTTTCTCCGTCCATTCGCATATCAAGATCTTCCAGAGTTATGCGGATAAGGTCTATTACCAGAGGAACTGGGATTTCGGTGAATATACAGGTGCGGATATGATGACCGAACCGCAGTTGTACGATCCGGTCTTCTATGTGTCGAAAGAGTCGTCGCTGTCGGGTTACGGATGTGCAGCCGTGCCGTATGTGGTATATCACGACCTGGAGTCCTACCATACCTCGTTCAATTCCGAGGAACTGAAAACCACCAAACGGGCGGAGAATATCTACGTGCAGACGACGGACACGCTGCAGACGGGTTTTCAGGCGATGTTCAATGTCTATCGCCGTAAGTCGCCGAGCGTGGAGATGGTAGAGCAGAAAACGAACGTTGTGACCATCCCTGCGTACCACCGTATCTATGATTTCACGGTGACGGAAGAGAAAGATGAGTTTGAGACCTTCACGGGTAGAAATATCCTGAGTTGGACGATCAAGAATCCGAAAACGGAAGACCTGGTGCAAGGGGATTATTTCGAGGTACAGCGTGCGCTCAAGAGTGATTTCAGCGATGCGCAGAATCTGGAGAGCGTATCGATGGATAACGACGGCGTGAACGGTGTGTTCTCGGTTCCGGACGACAGTCGCGACACCTGGTCGGGTAACGCAGCCGTGCGGCAGGACACGCTGTCCACGAAGTTCACGCACGAGGTGAAGGACTTCGAACTGAGCGACGCGCAGGGCAACAGATTATGCAAGGTCAATTTCACGGTGACGGCGGATAATGTGCTCTTGCCTACCGTACCGGTCTATTACCGTATCCGCCGTGCGTCGGCGTCCATGTGGGGATGGAAAGGGCATGATTTTTCCCGCGAATACAAATGCGTGAAGCATAATTTCCTGGCGCCGCTTGCGGCGACCCAGGCGGACTATACCGTGAACTCCGAATCGCATCAAGTGGACTTCCGCTTTGTACTGGAGAACAAGGAGATAGCGACAGAGACCGTACATGCCGGTCAACTCTCGTTCGACAACATTACCACGCATGCCCATCAGATGGATGAGAACCATATCCGCTATGTCACGATCAAAGGTGAGTTCCAACCCATCCGCGAGATGGAAGGCAAGGTGTCTGCCCAATGGTATGAAAGCGGATACGGCTATCATTCCGTAAAGATCGCCAACGATACGGTCATCGCCTTGCAACCGGGTAGCGAATTATATCTCATCTGCTCATTGAACGGCTATTACCGGGCCTCCACGACAACGAACAACTATTCCGCCGATGATAACCGGGACGCACGGATCCTCCTATGGGAGTCCTACAGCAGTCGGTACGGTAGGACTGTCATCAACCAGACCACAGAACTGGAAACGTTCAACAAGGACGAGCAGCCCCGTTTCGAGGCCGTCAAGGCGCAGTTGGCGGACAGCTTGGCCAAGGTGATGGGAACTGAGATAGCGGGTTCGGTCGGCAAATGTATGTGGGATCGCTCGGCACGGTTGGTACTGGAGAAGACGGTGGACGGATTCACCCATCAGATCATCATCCCGCAGGATAGTATCCGTCGTCTGGAGAACGGCAACTGGGAAGCGCATTATGTCGATGTAGCCGATCATGCCTGCACGGACTACCGTTATGCCGTGCGTATCGATCAGAGTCATGCCGATCTGCATGTGAGTGACAGCGCGTATCTGCAACCGATAACTATTCATGGACCGAACCTCTATTTCGATGAAGGAGCAAGCATCAAGTCGTTTACGGCATCGAGTATGGAAGCCGAAGGCGAGATGAAACGCGGTATCATGCTGCAATGGGAGCCGACGAGTGCGGCAGTGGACAACTACGTGTTGCTGCGCAGGGCGGAAGAAGGAGCACATGCGGATACGGTTTATACGGGAGTGGATAACTCGTATTTCGATACCGTTGTATCGCCTGAACATACCTATCTATATACTATCCAAACGGTCTATGACTGCAACGGCCGTCATTCAGAGCATTATGCCGAGACGACCGGTCAGCGTTCGCCGTACGGCGAGATACGCGGTCAGATCCAGATGTCGGATTATAGCGGTATGGCTGGCGTGACGGTCAGCCTGCAGAACGGCGAAGGTCAGATCGTTCGGTCCTTCGTCACGGGTGCGGACGGTTCGTTCGTGTTCGACAGTCTGACATATGACTACGCTGCCGGAAGCGATTATGTGCTCATTCCGGCTTCGCAATACGGTATCTTCCGTTTTAACAACACGAGTGCGACTACGGCGACTGTGCGTTTATCGCAAGACAACTGTTTCGCGCGCGATCTCGTGTTCCTGAATACCGCGACGGTGCGTCTGAGCGGTCGGGCGCTGTATAAGGGCAGTACGATCCCTGTCTCCGGTGCACTCTTCCTACTCAACGGCGACACGATCCGCCGTAACGGTGCACCGGTGACGACCGGCATTGACGGTAACTTCGAGTTGACGCTGACGACCAGTCAGCCTTATACCTTGCAGATCATCAAAGCCGGGCACACCTTCGAAGGCGAAGGTATGCTGCATGTGGAGCAGGACAAGGACACTTTTGCGCTGACCAAACCGCTGGACGGCGTGCGGTTCTACGACCAAACCAAAGTGCGTCTCGTCGGTCGTGTAGCCGGAGGAAATATCCAGCGGGATCTGCCCGAGGCGTTCGGCTTGGGAACGAACAACCTCGGCGCTGACCTGCAACTGGTACTCCAGCTCGAAGGCGACAATACCGCCCATTTCGTCCACGACCCCGATGACCTCTCGCGCGACACGCTCATGCAAACCGTTGCCCATGAAGTCTATGAGCTAACGGCCAACAGCCAACAGCCAACAGCCAGAACCGTCGGCAAGACCTCCATGCTCATGGAGAAGAAGCGCATCACCATCCGTCCGGATCTGAAGACAGGCGAGTATGAAGTGGATCTGTACCCCGTCAAGTACAAGGTGGTACAGGCGTCCGCCAAGGGCTATGCTACGCTCTTCGCTTCGGGGCAGGGTAGTGAGGTCTTCGATCTGACCAACGCCCCGCTCGAGTCTTATGACCCCAAACGGGGCACGGACAGCGTCCATTACAACGCCGTCTATGACCGCATTTACCATACGCCGGTACAGATCCATTTGCAGCAGCTGCTCTACGGTATGCCGCAGGACGGATACGGCGAGGCATCGATGAAGGTGAGCTCGTTCAATATCCGCAGCGAGGAGAAAGTGGCGCTCTATACGGCGCATGACAACGGTACGGTCGATTATACGCTCGGTTATCCTGTCTTCTATCATAACCGCAAGTACCAGTTCGAGGCACAGGCTTACGAGGATTATTTCTATAACAACGACCACGAGACGGGCACCAAAGACCGCGTTCCGCAGCGCGGCGGAGTGATCACGATCCATAACGGCATGGAGAGCGCGACGCATCATGTGTCGTATCCGTTGGACAGCGTAGGCAAGAACCGGAACATCTACCTGAATGTCACCCGCATCGAGACCGAACTGAGGGGGGATGCGGCGCTGCATACGGTCAGCACGGCGCTGGAGATGGAAGGCAACACGGTGGAGACCGAAGTCTTCCGTGCGTTCGTTGCCGGCGATGTGGTGCTGGCGAACGAACTGCGTTCGACTGACGCGGCGATCACCGTGCTCGACATCATCCGTGACCCGGGCGGAAACGGTTCGTCCGCATGGGTAGAGAGCGGCTCCTCCTATACCTATAGTTATAAGGAGAGTTATGACTTCAATCTCGGTGTCCAACTGACGCCTACCTGGGGATCGAGCGTGTCCACCGAGATCGGTACCATCACCGGTGCACCGGGTACCTACACGGGTATGTCGATGAATACCAGCAAGGAGTTCTCTTTCTCCATCCCCGTGACGCACGAGGTGGCATGGAGCAACGAATATACGTATAACTTCACCACCAACGACAAGATCACCACTTCGGCAGTGAAGAGCAAGCAGGGTATAGGTGCCAACGCGGATGTGTTCCTCGGCGTCAAGACCAGTGTGCTGGCAGGCAAAGCCAAGTGTATCTCCGTCATCAACGATACGCTCTACCAGCAGCGTCAACCGGCTATTCAGTCGGGTGCGATGCATGTGTTGGCGCAGGGTATGGACAGCAAGGACAAACCCTATTATCTGGTCATCGGCGAGAAGATCGTCTTCGGCAGTCAGATAGACAATACCTTCGCCTATACCCAGCATCATATCCTCCATTCCGTGCTGCCGCGTATCTTCATCGAGCGCGATAACCTGCTGGAGTACTTCGCCGATTCGGCGGCGGCTCAGAAAGCAGCCGACCAACGCGGTGAGGAGGTCTATTGGTATATCGATTCGCTGACGGCCATCCAACTGCAGGACCGACTGAAGGAGGGTACGTACAAGATGATCACGCCGTCCAACAGCACCGCTGTCTTCACCGACCGCGTAGGAGCGATGGAGCGCATGATCGAGAACTGGATGGCGGTTATCTCCAAGAACGAGGAGGAGAAGATCAAAGCGCGCTATTCGGGGCAGACGGTAGGGGTCTATAGCGTATCGGCAGGTACCAGTTATACCCACACCGAGTCCTTTGCGTCCGCCTTCAATTACAGCCATAAACCCCAACTGCTGGCATTGGGTTCCACCGGTGCGGCTGCGGCCGGCAATGCGGCGGCATCGGCTGCCAGCAGCTTGTTGAAATCGCTGCACGGTTCGCTCGCCCAAACGGGCAGTAAGATCATGCAAACGGCGAGCAAGTTCCTCCAGAACTTAGGTAGCAAAGCGTCGGTGGAGGACGGCAATACCGTCACGTCGATTACCTCCAAGTGTGCCGGTTCGACTTTCCAGATGGTGATCGAACCCGTGCTGGATATTGATCTGGACTACCGCTCGGGACAGGAGATGACCAATAAGAAGAATGTCGGTTTCACCATCATGCCGGACAAGCAGGGCGAACTGACCGTGCTCGATAACCTCGGTGAGATCACCGTCGCGGTCTATCGTGCCGACATGGACTCGGTATGGAAGAGCCAGTCCGAACCCGTTATCGACGAACTGCATACCACCGTGCCCGACAACGACAAGTACGGCTCCTATGTCTTCTTCACGCAGGCCGGCTCGACCTACTGTATGTTCGAAGACGAGGACACGACGCTCTTCTACAATAAGGGAACGAGACTCAGCAACCCGACCCTCATGCTCGCCAAACCCGAGATGAGCATCAATACCTACGAGCAGGCGAACGTGCTGCCCGACCAGAAGGCGACCTTCAAGATCGAGCTGCGCAACGCCGGAGAGATACCCTACGGCTGGTATAACGGCGGCGTCTATTTCACTCTCTCGCTCTATAGTAACAGCAACCCCAACGGCGCCAAAGTCTTCGTCAACGGCGCCGCGTTGGCGCAGGGTATAGAGTACTACCTCGAACCCGGCCAGTCCATCGTGCAGACCCTCGAGGTCGAGCGCGGAGACGTCGATGACTACGAGAACCTGCAGCTGTGCTTCCAGGTCAGCGACTGTCCAAAGAACTGGACTTTCCTCGATTTCTCGGTACATTTCATCCCGCTGTCCAGCGATGTGCAGATAGACATGCCGAGACAGAACTGGGTGATGAATACCCTCTCGCAGCATGACTCGACCGGCTATTACATCCCCGTCGAGATCTCCGGCTTTGACACCCACTACAAGAACTTCGACCATATCGAATTCCAGTACAAGCTCTCCAAAGAATCCGAGGAGATGTGGGTGACCGCCATGTCTTTCTACGCAGAGGACAGTCTTTATAATAAGGCGACAGGCAACAAAGCGATGATAGAGAACGGACGCATCATGCCTTTCCGTTTCTACGGCGAGAAAGACCCGATCGAGCAGGAGTATGACCTGCGTGCTGTCTCCTTCTGCCGCTACGGGTCTGGCTATGTACACAAGGCGTCCTCCGTCATCAGCGGAACGAAAGACACCCGTGCACCCCGCGTGTTCGGACATCCGCAGCCCGTCAACAGCGTGCTCGGGGTCGGCGATGATCTCAAGCTGCGGTTCAGCGAACCTATCGCCGGCAATTATCTGGATGCCGACAATAATTTCAGCCTTACCGGCGTGACCAACCAAACCGGCATCACCGCCGGCACCTCGCTGCATTTTGACGGCAGTGAGAGCAGTTATGCCATTACCAAGGTCAACCGCGATCTTGCCGACAAGTCCGTCTCCATCGACCTGCTTGTCAAACCATCCGATCCGGCTATGGGACAGATGTTCTTCGCCAACGGTGCAGGCAATAACGCCGTCATCGTAGGTCTGGATTACAGTAATCGTCTCTTCTTCACCAGTCCCCAAGGTACTGCCTACTCGAAGCCGCTGGAACCGATGCTCGACTTCACCCACGTCACCGTCGTCTATGACCACGACTCGGGCTCCGTCCGCTTCTTCGCCGGCACCAAGGAGGTCACCAATAACCAATCACCAATAACCAATCACCAATCACCAATCACCAATTCCCCCTTCTCCAACGCTCCCCTCATCTTCGGACGCGGTTTCAACGGTAATATGTTAGAGGTACGTGTGTGGGCGAAAGCGCTCACGCCGGAGGAAGTGGCGGCGATGCACATGAAGCGGCTCACCGGCTACGAACGCGAACTGGTCGCTTACTACCCGATGAACGAAGGACGAGGCACCACTTGCTCCGACAAAGCCAACGGCGCCACGCTCTACCTCAACGGCACCTCCTGGACGCTACAAAAGGGCATATCGTTGCGGCTCAAGAACGACTCCGTCGCCCTCGACGGCAACCTCCTCTCCCGCTCCGATGTCTATGACGAGACCTTCATGCTCTGGTTCAAGTCCCATAACCCGTCACCCGGAGCGTCTCCCCGACGGAACGGGGAGAGCGGCCTCCGCCTAGAGGGGCAATCACCCATCTTCCGTGCCTCCAACACATGGCTGGGCATCGAAGACGGCCTGCTGACCCTGTATAGCGACAGCAATGCCGTAGTGGTAATGGGTAAGGTCAACGATGACGAATGGCACCATTTCGCCCTCTCTGTCAACCGTGCCTACAACACCGCCTCTTTCTTCCTCGACGGACAACTCAAAGAGAGCGTTCCGGCAACGCAGATAAGCGGCATCCGGGGGGCTATGTACCTCGGAGGCAGGGATTTTGACGGTGCGGTGGACGAACTGATCTTCTACGAGCAGGCACTGCCCCGTTCGCTCATCGAGGAGCGGTACAATATGTCCCCTGCCGGCGATGAGATGGGACTGATGGCGTACCTGCCTTTCGAAGAGCAGATACTCAATCCAAACGGTGTGCTCGAACTCGTCTTCTCGCCCTACGACCAGCGTATCATCAAGCGTAACGGACAAGTCGTCGAGCAGAAAATACCGCTGCTAATAGCCAATGGCCAAAAGCCGATAGCCGACTACGCGGACTTCGCCAATTTTGCCCCCATCCGTGACCATGGTCTGCTCACCAAACTCAATTACGACTGGTCGTTCAATAACGACGAACTGCTCATCAACCTCAATATGGAGGACTACGAGATCAATAAACAGACTGTCTATGTCACCGTCCGCGATGTGGAGGATATGCACGGCAACCCGATGAGCTCGCCTGTGACCTGGGTCGCTTATGTGGACCGTAACACGCTCAAATGGGAGCAGCGCAATGTCTATTACAGTTATGACTACGAGGACGATGCCGACGCGGAGAGCACTTATCCGCTGCTGATCCTCAATACGAGCGGCCGGACGCATCAGTTCACGATCGACAATATCCCCGACTGGATCCGTCTGAGCAGCACGCAGGGTACGATGAACGCCCTTGAGGAACGCCGAATCGAGCTCACCGTTGTGCGGACGCTGCCGCCCGGAGAGTATACAGAGACGGTCTATCTGACGGACGAGAACGGTCTTGCCGAGCCGCTCAATATCCACCTGACCGTGGTAGCCACACCGCCGTATGAGGACATTGACAGAGCCAAGTATCCGTACAACATGTCCGTTTGTGCACAGGTCCTGCTCGATGATGCGAGCCTGTCGTCCGATGAGAACGACATCGTCTATGCTTTCTGCAACAACGAGTGCGTAGGTATGGAGCATGTTTCCTTCACCGAGCAGACCAACAGCTCCGATCTCTACCTCACTATCTACGGTTCGGAAGCGATGACCGGCAAGAAGATCCATTTCGTCCTCTGGCAGGCATCGACAGGCAAGACCTCGGATATCTACTGCTGGCGGGATGTCGAGTTCGAACCCGGCAAGGTAATGGGCTGCGGCGAGGACGAACCGCTCATTTTCGTAGCTACCACCTACGAGCGTCAGACGATCGACCTCTCTCCCGGCTGGAACTGGATCTCCTTCAATCTGGATCTGCAGCCCTATGTATCCAAGATCAGCAAGGTGGTGACCGCCGCGCAGCCGTGGACGGAAGGAGACCTATTCAAGAACCCCGCCACCATGCACTTCTCCACCTACTCGGAGGCAGACGGCGTTTTCAAGGGCGAGTTCGATTATCTGAGACATATATACACCTATATGGTCTATTGTCGTGAAGGTAACCGTATCCACGTGACGGGTCAGCTGCTCGATCCCGATTCGATGTACGTTGTGGTGCGCGGAAAGGGCAAATGGAGTGCGTTGCCTTACCTGCTGCAGGAAGCGGCACCGGTATCCGAGGTGCTTGCCGACTATTACGACAACGCTTCACCGGGCGATCTCATCAAGAGCCACGACCGCTTTGCGGTCTTCTCCTCCGACGGCAGATGGCAGGGTAACCTCACCACCCTCCGTCCGGGCGAAGGGTATTTCTTCCGCCGCCTCGCCGAAAACGACGTCACCGTCCGCTTCTACGACCGCGAGAAGAACAAAGCGCAGAAAAGGGTGAGTGGTTACGGGTTACCGGTTACGGGAGATGCTTTCACCAACCCCAATGCCGCAACCAACATGACGATGATAGCGAAGGTGGAAAATGAGGAAATGCAAAAAGGTGAAAATGCGAAAATGCTGAATGTCTTCATCGGCGATGAGTTGGTAGGTGTGGCTGAACCCATCTCCCTCTCCTTGGGACAGGGTCGGGGAGAGGTCAGCCTGTATTTCGTGACGATCCAGAGCGACCGTTCCGGTGCTCTCCGCTTCGAAACGGAGGACGGTGTGATCCTTACTCCCTCTCCTTTGGAAAAGGGTCGGGGAGAGGTTTCGTATGTTCCCAATGCCCATTTGGGTTCGCTCGATGCGCCGGTCATCCTTACTCCCTCTCCCTTAGAAAAGGGTCGGGGTGAGGTGTACAAACTCATCGAGGACGACCATGTCATCATCATCCGTAACGGTGTCCGTTACGACGTCACCGGCAAGAAACTGGAATAGGCCAACGGTTAAAGTAGGAAAAAAGCGTCCATTGGGCGCTTTTTTCTTTCGTCCCATAACCCGTAACCCGTAACCCATACCCCGTAACCGAAAAAATCGCAGATTTATTTGCATATGTCAAAAAAAAATTGTAAATTTGCAGCGGATTTTGAATAAAAACGGTCGGGTTTACGACTAAAGTTATTATACAAGCAGACGTTATGATAAATTTGACTTTTTGCGGAAAATCCTTGCATATTTGAATAATTTGTAGTACCTTTGCAGCCGATTTTACAATAAGAGATTTGTATGTATAGCAGACGGATTAGCGAAATATGGCAGATTTATTCCCGTGAGATGATCTTTGGGGCTGTGCTATTTATGCTAACTATCGTGTGTTGCTACGCTTCGCAGTACATAAATGCTACGCTGTTTGACTCCATCATCACGCCCCT
>JAEEGL012872511.1_pt1 | contig 13000 bp, 12 predicted proteins | sample 9134231 | NCBI WGS metagenome assembly JAEEGL01 (sample SAMN16246548, study PRJNA631951) | gut metagenome | biome: gut microbiome; feature: rumen; material: fiber-attached | host: Bos | place: Iran: Karaj | collected 2018-10 | reverse complement strand
ATGGCCGGAGGCGAGAATATCGCGAAGGACGGCACGTACTACATGTATAATGTAGAGGATCTGGTTGCGGCGGATCCGGATGTGATCCTGCTCCCTTCCTGGGCGGATGGTTCCTTCCAGGTAACCGAGCCGTATTCGAATCTGACTGCCGTGAAGGAAGGCCGTGTCTATGTTCTCCAGAGCACGGATACGCTCGACCGTCAGTGCGCAAGAAATCCGGAAGCGGTGAAGATGCTCGCTGAGATCTTCTATCCGGAGATCTTCGCAGAAGAGAAGGCGGCATAATCCGTAACGTGCCGACCAGGCGGCGCTTCAGCGAAAACAGATATAAAGGCATTCGTATGAGAAAAGAACCGCTAAAAACTTGGACTTTAACGATGGCCGGAGGGATCATGACGATCCTTCTGGTCATTGTTGTTATTTGGGCGGCGGCCGTGGGGTCGGTGTCCGTGCCGCTTACGCAGAGCGCGCGGATCGTCGCGTCGAGGTTTCCGTTCGTGAATAAAGAGGAACTTCTGGAGGGTATCCCGAAGGCGAATAAGCTGATCATCTGGAATATCCGGCTTCCGCGTGTGCTCCTCTCCGGAATGGTGGGCGGCGGGCTGGCTGCGGCGGGTGTCGTGATGCAGGCGCTGTTTAGAAATCCCCTTGCGGATCCGCAGGTGCTGGGTATCTCGTCCGGTGCGGCATTCGGTGCAGCGGTGGCGATGGCGCTCGGGATCACGTTTACCGTGTCCGGGGTAAGCAGTATCTGGCTGTTTGCTTTTACCGGGGCGATGCTGACGATGCTTCTGGTCTTCCGCGTGGCGAGGATCGCGACGTCCCGGTCGGTGACGGGGATCCTCCTGGCGGGGATCGCCTGTTCTTCGATGCTGACGGCGGCGATCACGCTGCTAATGATGTGGAACCGTGAGAAACTCGAGCAGATCTATCTGTGGATGCTGGGGAGTTTCTCTTCTGCGACTTGGCTCAAGGTGGGATTTATCGCTGTTGTGCTGGTGACGGCGGTGCTGTGCTTCACGGTCCTCGGAAGGGATCTGGATCTTCTGAGTTTCGGGGATCAGGAGGCGCAGAGTATGGGTGTTTCGGTAAGAAGGACCCGGACGATCGCGGTGGTGGCGACGTCGCTTCTTGTCGCGGCCAGTGTTTCGGTAAGTGGCATTATCGGATTCGTGAGCCTCATTATCCCGCATATTTTCAGGATACTGACCGGTCCGAAGAGCCGCCGGCTGATCCCCCTCTCTCTTCTGGGCGGGGCGATCTTCATGATCCTGTGCGACATGATCAGCCGGACGGCGGCGCCGCCGAGTGAGATCGCGGTCGGGGCGATCACGCAGGTGACCGGTGCGCCGTTCTTCCTCTATCTTCTCTGGAAGGAAAGAAGAAAGGGGGAGCGTGAATGACGGAACGTGTTGAGGGTGTGAACCAGCCGGAGAGGTCTTCCTGTGATCTGGAAGCGAAGAATCTGACGTATCATCCGTCCGGGGCGAAAGAACCGATCCTTTCGGATGTTTCCTATACTTTTGCCCGGGGGCATATGACTGCGCTTCTTGGGCCGAACGGTTCCGGTAAGACGACGATGCTCCGGCATTTCCTGTCGCAGATCCGTTCGCCGGAAGGCGCGGTGCTGATCGACGGCAGGGATACGCGTGACTTCTCGCCGAAGGAGCGGAGCAGGCGGATTGCCTGGGTGCCGCAGAACAGCAGCGGGGATAGTGCTTTTGAAGTGGAAGATGTGGTATTGATGGCGCGCTACCCGTTTAAAGGTATGTGGGACGGGGATTCGGACGAAGACAGAAAGATCGCCGAAGAAGCGATGAAGACGGTCGGCGTGTATCAGTTCCGGAAAAGAGATTTCTCGTCTCTTTCCGGTGGCGAGAGGCAGAGAGTCCTGATTGCGAGGGCGCTGGCGCAGACGACGCCGTGGATCCTGCTGGATGAGCCGACGTCGAACCTGGATATCAAGCATCAGATCCAGACGCTTCAGATGCTGAAAGAGGGTGTCGATGCCGGGAAGATGAGCGCGATCGTCGTCATGCATGATTTCAATATGGTTGAGAAGTACTGCGACCGGGCAATCATCCTCCGTGAGGGGAAAGTGGTGGCCAAGGGCAGTGTAAGTGAAGTGCTGGTGCCGGAAATTATGAGGGAAGTGTACGAAGTGGAGTTCGATGTGGTGGAAAAGGGAGGAAGACGTCTTTTCGTTCCACGAAGCGGGATCACGTGATACAATAGTGCGGAAACCATAAAGAGGAGACGGCAGGATGGAACTGATTACGAAGGCAGACCGCTTCGAAGAGTATCTCGAAGTCAGTGAATATATCAATCACAATCACATCAAGATCGTGTATATCGCGAATTACCTCATGGAGATGATCATGAAGGACCAGGCCGATGGGAAGGCGATGGACTATCTGGATCCGGAGATGGAGTTCGCTTCGCGTGCGTTCCTGTTCGTGAGAGACCAGATCTCCCATAGTAACGATGCGGGACGGCGGGAGCTGTGTCTTCGTGCCTCTGATGTGCTGGATAAGAGGACCGGACTGTGCTTCGGGAAATCCCATCTTCTCTGCGCGATCCTTCGCGCGGCAGGAATCCCGGCAGGGCTGTGTTATCAGTATCTGCGTCTGGATGAGAACGATGATGCTTCTCCGCTGATCCTTCATGGGCTGAATGCCATCTATTTCGAGTCGCTCGGCCGATGGGTACGTGTGGATGCACGCGGAAACAAGGAAGGTGTGGATGCGCAGTTCTCCGTGGAGGAGGAGAAGCTGGCTTTCCCGGTGAGACCGGGACTGGGGGAGACGGATCTTCCCTTTATCTTCCCACGCCCGGATATCGGTGTGATCGGGAAGCTTATGCTCAGTAAAACGGCGCAGGAAGCCATGGCGAATCTCCCGGACCGTATAGCGGGGAAGTGCTGAAGAACGGCTAAGAAAGAGAAGAAAAGAAAAGTTGCGGGTGCTTTTGACTCAGGCACTTGACGCATGGACGTATTTGATGGTATCATTTCATACGCTGATTGTGGAAATGGCGCCATAGCCAAGTGGTAAGGCAGAGGTCTGCAAAACCTTTATCCCCGGTTCAAATCCGGGTGGTGCCTCCAGATCAATAAAGGAGCTGTCCGGGTGGACGGCTCCTTTTTTCATGCCCGGAAAGGGGATGCGCGAGGCGACATATTCTTCTTATCGCGTGTACATGTGCTTCTGTGTGGTGTTTTCCTTCGTTTCCTGATTCGCGTGAAAATCTACTCCCGTTATAGCAAACCCCTATAAATATCGATGACTAACATTAAACGGCCGTTTCCGTTTTAAAGGAACGACCGTTTTTCTAATATGAAATCGATAGGGAACAAAGTTTAGGAGGTGATTTCATGATGGGATTTGCTCAAGGGATCGACATCTGTTATGGAAGCACGAAAGACGACCGGAACGTTGTTTTCTTTCAGGACGGGACACAGAAGGACTATCGTGTCGGAGGGATCCTCGAGGAGGTCATGCGTGACGACGTCGCGGAGATCCTCGTGGACCGGGTGCGGGAGTGGATCGATAAAGAGGAACCGAAGACCGGTATTTCTTCGGCAAAAGCACTTCTCCGGAGCGAGTATCTGCGTCTTTGTGAGGCAATCGAGATTCCACAGGCGCCTTCTGCCTGCGCACTGTTTCGAAGTACCTTCTATGAGGCGCTAATGAGGGAACTCATACGAAGAAAGGATCGGGAGGAAGAAGAGAACAGTGCTTTTCTCAAGGAGTGTTACGAAACGTATATTGACGAATATGCGACATTTGCCGGATTTGTCGAAGCGGTCGCGGCCAGCAACAGTGGTGTCGGAGATGAACAGACGGAACTTATTACATCCATGGTGGAAGATTGGGCCGATCATGCGCGAGAGAAGCTGTCGACACTGCGTGTGACGAACTGGCTGTCACTTCTTCTGGCTGAATACAGCCATATTCGGAAGAGAAAGAAGAGAATCAGGTTCTGCGCGAATTGCGGGCGGATCTTCGTGCCGCAGAAACGATCGGATACGATCTATTGCGACGGGCCGGCTCCTCAGAATATGTCGAGATGCTGTAATGAGATCGGTGCGCAGATGAGAAGAAAACGGAAACGTGGTGATGACGGTGATGAACGGGCGCACCATAACACGATCTGCCGTCTGCACAACATGGTCCGCCGGGCCAGAAGCCGGGGCGACGGGAAAGACCTGATCGAGTATTACAGAAGGAAGATCGATGCGGAGATGCTGAGATATGAGAACGAAAAACATGCTATTGACAGCAACATAAACAACAGCGAGGAGGGATAAATATGAAAGAAAAAAAGAGAAAAAAACAGTTGTGGACAGTGCTTTTCTGGCTGGCTATCGCTACGGTCGTGTTGGGATGCTGTATCCCGACGAATCTGGGCTCCATAACCCAAACGACTACCACCAAGGCGTCGGATACGGATAAAAAAGGGAAAGAGACGACCAAGAAAGCGGATAACAAAAAAACGTCGACGGAGCCGGAAGATACAGAAGCATTGCCGCCCGAAGACACTAAGGAGACGGATGCAGATGAGCCTACAGATGCGCAACCGGAGGTGACCAGTGAGTCGAACGATGAAACGGAAGCGTCCGAGTTGACTGAAAATGAGGATTCCTCAGCTGAGACATCTGCGACTGAGGATCCGGGACTCAGCTATAACGATTATATAAATATGTTCCAAAACGGAGATTATTCCTATGTTACGCCGTCGTTCAAGGAGTCAATGGATAGTTACGAAGAATTCTATGATGAATATATCGCATTCATGAAGAAGTATCTCAGGGGTGAGGGCAATTTGATGGAAATGCTTGAAGATTATTACGCATTTATAGAACAGGAAGAAGAAATGGCTGTGAAACTGGATGCGATCGATGATGATAGTCTTTCCACGGCGGATGCTGCTTACTATTCATATGTTAGCCTTCGAATCGCCGATAAGATGCTTTCTATCTATTCATAACGGAAGGGCTGCATATTGAAACATATGTAGTGGAAGTGCAAATTAGCCCCGCCGGATATGCTTCTGGTCTGCAAATACAGAAGTGCCGGCGGGGCTGTCTGCAGTTTTTGGAAAGGTTATCAGGTGCTATACTTGAAATAAGATCGGGGGGATAGATTATGAAGAAAAGAGTAATAACGATAGCGGCCATGCTGATGGTGATTTCGATCATGACAAGCGCATGTGTCATCTCCACAGAGAAGAAGTCGAAAGAGAAAGAAGATACGACCGCGGAGCAGAAGGAGCCTGATGACGAAGAGGAAACCACGAAGGCGACCTCTGAAGCTTCCGAGGATGCGAAGGCGGCAAGTGATGATTCAGAGACGGCTCCTGCGTCTACAGACACAGCCGAGACAACGGAAGCGGCACCTGAAACGACCACGGCGGCGATTCCTCAGGAAGACTGTGAACTGATCATCGATGTCACCTATGAAGACAACTACGTACTGGCGAAGTACTCGATCAATCTGTATCTCGATGGCGAGAAAATCGACACCATGGAGAACGGCAGATACTACCTGACGAAGGTAGATACCGTGACCGGAGATCATGAAGTGAAATTCGAGAAACGGGGAGACAGTGACTTCGAGACTACGGCGAAGGTGACGATTGCCGGCGACAGCACACTGATCTTCGAGATCAAATCACACCTCGATGAGATCGAGATCAAGTCGTCCCGCGTAGTGGACGGTCTTCAGGAAATGGAAGTCGAGATGCCGGATGTCACGGAGATGCGCCTCGATAAGGCAATCGAAGCGGTTGAGGCGGCGGGCTTTAAGAATATCTCGACCAAGTCCGACAAGACGATCATCCTCAAGAGCAACTGGGTCGTCATCGAGCAGAGTGTTGCGGCAGGCCAGAAGGCCAACCGTAGCACGGAGATCATCCTAACTTGTGAGAAAGATGGCTGACGGGCGGCACGGACGATCCTTCGGGATCGGATCCGTGTATGGGCACCGGCCGGCATAAGACCATCTCCTCAATATGGGAGCCTCGCTTCAGAAGCGGGGCTCCCTGCTTTCTGCGGAAAACAAGAGTTTGAGGAGGTTTCGGGACAAGAGACGAAATGTGGTATATAATGATTCCGGTCATCGAATCTCAACGAAAAACGGCGAAAATCGATGAATTTTCGAAAATCGTCGAGATTTTTAAAGAAAAAGTGTTGACAATCCCTTCTTCCGCATATATTATAGTGGAGCGCCCGAAAACAGGGGGCTTTTATGCGTATACTTTTTAGGAGGAAGAAGTCCATTATGAAGACATTTGTTGCTACACCATCAAATATCGAGAGAAAATGGTACGTAGTTGATGCTTCCGGCAAGACACTTGGTCGTCTGGCAACAGAAGTGGCAACAGTTCTGCGCGGCAAGAATAAGCCGACTTACACACCTTTCATCGATACAGGAGATTATGTAATCGTCATCAATGCAAGCAAGCTCGTCCTTACAGGTAAGAAGCTGGAGCAGAAGATGTACCGTTATCACACAGGCTATGCAGGTGGTCTGAAGGAGACAACCTACAAGAAGCTTATGGAAACGAAGCCGGAGAAGGCTTTCGAGTTGGCTGTAAAGGGCATGCTCCCGAAGAACGCTCTCGGACGTCAGATGTTCAAGAAACTGAAGGTTTATGCAGGTGCGGAACATGAGCACGCTGCACAGAAGCCGGAAGTTCTGGAATTCGAAAGCTAATATAGGGAGGAATAAGTTACATGGCTAAGAAAGCTACTAAAGTTTACTTCTATGGCACAGGTCGTCGTAAGAATGCTGTAGCATGCGTACGTCTTCTTCCTGGCACAGGTAAGATCACCATTAACGATAAGGACATGGACGATTACTTCGGTCTCGATACTCTGAAGCTCATCGTTCGTCAGCCGCTCGTAGCAACCGCTACAGAAGGCAAGTTCGACATCATCTGTAAGGCAGTCGGCGGCGGTATTTCCGGTCAGGCCGGTGCGATCCGTCACGGTATCTCCCGTGCGCTGGTTCAGGCAGATGAAGAAGCATATAAGGCAATTCTTAAGAAGGCCGGTTTCCTCACACGTGATGCACGTATGAAGGAAAGAAAGAAGCCGGGTCTCAAGAAAGCCCGTAAGGCTTCGCAGTTCAGTAAGCGTTAATCGGAGGATTCCTTCGGTTATCGTCTTCGGACGAGAGAAAAGTTTATCAGGAAGAGCCGTTCCTTTATGGAGCGGCTCTTTTTTCCTTTCAGGCATCTTTGCGTGCCGGTAATTATTTTGAAAGGCCGTTTATGGTTGGTTGCTGCAATTTATGCGCTCTGGAAGTGCAGTCTGTGCAGAACCCCTTGCCACAGGCGATTATATCGGTAGAATGAAAAACAGAAAACGAGACAGGATGGTGGCAAATTGAAGATCAGACTGAACATTTCCGATGAGCATTATGAAGAAGTGCGAGAGAAACTTCTGGATGCCGGGTTCGAGATCAGTGAGGAGGGAGAGTATATCCTTTCTGAATGCGTTTCGTCCGACAGGAAATATGTCATCTCCAGAGATGAAGAGGGACGGAAAGTCCATATTGCTTCCGATAATATCATTTATATCGAGAGCTTCGGGCACGATGTGGTCGTGCACACTGCTGAAGGCCGGTTCTTCGCTCTGGAACGCCTGTACCAGCTGGCGGAAACGCTTGACCGCGAACATTTCGTCAGGGTAAGCAACTCCGTCATCATCTCGAAAAATCACGTCCGTAAGATCCGTCCGGCGCTCTCCATGAAATTCGTTCTGACCATGGATGACGGCACACTTGTGGATGTGACAAGAAGCTACTACTACGCATTTAAGGAATTCTTCGGGATCTGATCCTGTGGAGTGTATCTGGAGGTACAAGATGTTTTACAGACTGAATACAGAAATCGAATCAACTAAGACACGCGGCTTAGGTGTTCCGCTAACTGCGCTCCTTATCCTCTGCGCGGTGCTTCTGACCGGTTTTCTTATCTATATGCTTTCACGGTACCTTTACGCCCGTCACCTCGACCGTGTGGTGGCGGGAAAGGAAAGAAATGTGCACACGCATGTAGTGGATCCGCATACGGTAGGGAAAATCCTTTTTGCCGTATTTACGATTGCCTTGCTGGCATGGTCGATGGTTACGATCGTCAAACTCAAGTCCGATATGGCAGACATGAAGAAAGACCTGGAAGAAAGGATCCGTTTCCTGGAGGAATCTCATGATGAGGAAAAACTCGGGGGACAGAAAGAGTATTCTCTTCTCCAAAGCTGCGACTACCGATTCGTAAAGATCGATCCGGAGGAGAACATGGTTGAAGTGCTTTTCGAAATCGTGCCGAAAAATGTGTCGGCGGAGATGATTCTTTCCATTTCCTGGGAGGGGGAAACCGTGGTGCTGTCCAAAACAGAAGGAACCTACCAGGGAAAGATGACGGTGCCGGGATTTCAGTATACGGACGCCTATCCGGTACTTACGATGAAGCATGGAGATACGATTGAAACTGAAGCCCTGAGTACGACTGTCAGTGGATATCCGGCGGAAAAATGTTTCCTGGAGCTGTTGCCGGAAGAATACAAGTTATCGATGGAACCGACACGTGATGGCGAACTCGTCATTAATGGAAACGTCAGAATGGACAGGGAGAATGATAAATTGGCGGACGACCTCGTGAGAAAAAAGGAACTGGTACTTTACGCGGAGGGAGAAGAACTGAAGCGGACGCCGCTTTCCCTGGAGGATACGAGTGAGACGGCAGACGTATCGGGTGTTTACGAAGTGCGTGAAGATCTGAAATTACGCATGGTGCTGGAGATCGAGACGGACTGTGGCTGGTTCGTCACCATTCCGGTCGCGACGGTCAATACAGATGATAGTAACGCCCTTCTGACCGGAGAAACGATGACTGTCCGGGATGCGTCGGGGGAAATCCTCTTCGAAACGATGGTCTGATATCTGAAAGGGAGCGGACAGAGTTTTCGTGACATATTCGTCACTCCCCCATCTTGCTGTTTTGCTATATTGAGGGTGGCAAACTCCAACACAGAGGGCATTGGGAAGCAGCAAGGTGGGAGGATACAGCTATGCAGGGCTTGGGGAAACGAGTATGCGGGACCGTGTTGGTGCTCTCGCTTTTTCTCGGATGTACTTCGTGTAAGAAAAAAGATAAGGACGGCAGAAGACGGGAAGTGAAGGCGTCGGATCCTTACTTTGAATCGGAATTGATCGAATTAAAACTCCCCGCAGATGCCACCCAAGAGGTGGAGATAACCAATATCGAATCAGTCGGGTATCAAAATGACAAAGTCATACTGAATTACTATATTGGCTATAAGTTGCCGGAAGGTGCTGATCCGATGATCGACGTGTATGATTACGTACAGACCGGAACGGCGACTTACGATCTGAAGGGAAACTGTGTGCGTGACCAGCAGAGTACGGATGAATCCGGCTCCACAGTGGATGCTACATGCATCGATAAAGACGGAAATACGGTCGCGCTGATGGGGATACTGAACCAAAACTTATTCAAGTATACGACCGCAGTTGTCTGGATGAATGCCGAGGGCGAAGAGATAAAGAGAGTCGATCTCGATACTCCATGGGAATATGATGATAAAATGTTGAGCAGTATCCAGATCCTTCCGGATGGGAAAATCGTTCTGGGAGGCACGGGATATCCGGATTATGAATACTACATTTTCGATGAACAGGGCAAGTTCATCTCGAATGTGTTCTCTACCGACCACCGGTCTATATCCGGTGAAATCTTCATCCAGGATGGGAAATACTATGCGCTGACAACGCCGGGGGAGGATGATGAATCAGGCAGTTTCTATGTGATCAGCGAGATCGATATGTCGACCGGAGAGATCAAGAAAGGGAAGGATGCAAAAGGAATACGATCTACACAATCCATCATCGTGACGGAAGATGGAATCTATTCTTCTACATCTCAGGGTATCTCGAAATATAATATGAGTACGGATACGATGGAAGAAGTGCTCGATTGGAATCAGACAGATGTGGATCGTACGATTCTTGATTCCATCAAGTGTTACCCGAAAAATCAAGACGAATTTCACGTCATCATACAGAAGCATTCTTCAAGCTATGACAAAGAGACGTGCTATCTCCTGAACCTGAAAAGGGCGGAAAAGAATCCGCATGTGGGACAGAAAGTGCTATATGTAGGCGGACTCGAGATCCCGGAATCGTTCTATGAATATATGTATAGCTATAATTCCACGCCCGAACATGAACTTCGGATCGAAACGATCGATTACGCCCTGTCAGAAGATATGACTATGGGGAATCAGGAAGCCGGTCAGGATCCGATAGATAAACTGTATTTGGCTATCCTTTCCGGAGAAGGACCGGATATCCTTCTGAATTTCGATGGCTATTTGCAGTTTTTTGATGAGTCGATGCTGGTGGATCTGAATCCGTATATCGATGGGGAAAAAGGTCTCAACCGCTCGGAGTTCTTCGACAACATCTTCCGTTCAATGGAAGTGGACGGTAAGCTTTATCAGGCACCGGTCACGTTCTATCTGCAGGGATGTATGATCAATTCTGACGTTCTGCATGTGGATAGAAACTGGACGCTTGATGATCTGGATCAGGCGGTACGGTCACTTCCTGATGATGAGGTATCCCTCCTCTCTCCCGCTCCCTGCAGATTTCTACTGGAAAAGTTTGTCGGATCAGAGGTCGTGGATTATCTGGACTATCCGAAAAAACAGGTCAATTTCTCTTCGGAAGGTATGGTGAAAGCCCTGGAGGAGGCCAAAAAGTACGGCAGCCCGAATACGAAGATCTATTATGTCAGCGCGGTGTATGGGTCGGGCACGGAAGCCTTGAGCGAGGGAATCTTGGGACTTGTGGTGGACAATGAGTTCTTCGCAGAGGATGAAGGATATAAAGCATCCATGAAACTTTATGAGGGGATGACAGCTATGCATCTGACACAGGTGTGGAATGTGGCCGAATACAATATGATGAAGAATCTGTTGGCGGAGAAAGGAAAACTCGTCGGATGTCCGACCTTTAAGGGGGAGGGTGTCACGGCCGGATCCGGAATATCCCTGTCGATCGTGGCCTCCACGAAGTATAAGGATGAGGCGTGGGAACTGATCCGGAGTTTCTATACGGAAGAAGCACAACGGGAACTCGGAGAGAGCTATCAGATGAGGGAAGGCGGTTTTGCTATGCGCAAGACTGTTTTTGACGAAGTCTGCGTGAATACGGTGGAGAAGATCAATCGTGTATATGACCGGGTGAAGAAAGACGCGTCACGTGATACGGATTTAGATGACACGAAGTATTTCCGGGCGGATGAAGCGACGCTCGATGAACTTCACGAAATTGTCGAAGGTGTCCATTGCAGTGTAAAGATCGTCGGAAGTGTGTGGGACATAATCGGCGAGGAAGCAGAAGGATACTTCGCAGGATCGAGATCGGCGGAAGATGTGCTGAAGAATATCGATAACCGGGCACGTCAGATCGTGCAGGAAAAATAAGGAGAAGACATGGCAGGACAGGGAAGAATGAAGCGCCTTTTGGCATGGAGCCTTTGTTTGTCTGTGGTTGCAGGCTGTGCTTCGTGTAAAAAGAAGGATACAGCCGGGAGAAGACGGGAAGTGAAGGAGACGGATCCTTTCTTCGAGTACGAATGTCATGAACTGAAGATCCCGGTAGATGATTCCAAAGAAGTCAGCCGCATTTCCGTATACTCCGAGAAAATACTGGGAGATCATATCCTGCTGGAATACGAAGTCGATTATGAACTCCCGGAAGGATTCGGCGTGCATGGCTATATTCCGGAAGGGTATTCCTATGAAGATTACTTCAGCCATTCTACCGCAATCTTCGATCTGGAAGGAAATCTGGTCCGAAGCGCTGATGCCCTTCAGGAGGATGCATTTCTGCAGTGCATGGCTTCCGACAAAGACGGGAATATCGCGTATCTTTTCACTTCGTACGGGGAAACGTGCAGTGACAGGATCGTGATCCGGAATGATGCCGGAGACACGGTCAGGGAGATCTCTCTTGCGTCCCAGTGGGACCCGAGGGATACATATTTTTCGGATCTGAGCATTCTTCCGGACGGAAAAAACGTCATTTGTGTTTCCGGAAGCCAGGCGAGGTATGTGTTCTCGTCTGAAGGAGAATTTCTCTTTAAAATCGATCCTATGGATCGCTATATAAGTGGTACGATTTTCGAAACGAATGGTAAATACTATGTTGTCACCATGCCTTCCGATTTCAATTCGGAGATGGAGGGCATGCTTCATGAGGTCGACATGACGACCGGGAATCTCGGGGAGGGACGCAAGCTGCGTCAAGAGTTAATGTTCGGACTGAACATGGTGTCAGCCGAGGATGGACTCTATGTTTCGAATCCTTATGGGATACTCAAATACTCTCCTGAATCCGGCGAAATGAGTGAGATCCTGAATTGGAATCAGACGGATATCGATTATACGCTTCTGGCTTCTGTGAAGAGTTACCCGAGGAACAAAGATGAGATCTATGCCTTGGCCTGTACCGCAGATATGAGACTAAGTGATACCGCGTATGTGCTGCATCTGCGCCGCATGGAGAAGAATCCGCATGCCGGTCAGACGATCCTGTATGCGGGAGGCATGGCGATGCCGGATTGTTTCTATGAATTCATACATGACTACAACGCAGATCCTTCACATAATATCCGCATCGAAGCGGAAGATTATCTGTTCTCCATGGACGATACGCTCGAGTCGGGAGAATCAACAGGAAATAATCTGGAGGCAAGCACCCGGCTGAAGCTGATGAGTAATGAGGCGCCGGATATCCTTGTGAATTTTGCCGGCTTTTCCGGGATCTCGAACGAAGACCTGTTCGTGGATCTGAATTCATTCATAGACGGCAGAAACGGACTGGACCGATCGGAATTGTTCGATAGTGTTTTACGCGCGGAAGAGATGAACGGCAAGCTTTATCACGCTCCGGTCACATTCGCTCTT
>JAEEGL012658530.1_pt1 | contig 13000 bp, 5 predicted proteins | sample 9134231 | NCBI WGS metagenome assembly JAEEGL01 (sample SAMN16246548, study PRJNA631951) | gut metagenome | biome: gut microbiome; feature: rumen; material: fiber-attached | host: Bos | place: Iran: Karaj | collected 2018-10 | reverse complement strand
ATTCTGTTCCCTTATTGATGCACCCAGGATTTCCACTACCCAGACGGAAGTCACTTTCCGCTTTGGCACCGGGATTGGCCCCATCATAGTTACCACCCGCTATATCTGCTTTAAACGGTGTATTATCCGCAGAGGGAGCTACACCATTGAGGAATACATTGCCAATGCCATAATTGCCCGAATCATCACTATGATTACCAATATTTTTCTTATAAAGATCTTGTGTGAATGCAACTTCCGTCTGTACATAGCAGTTAATGAACGGATTGACCGCATCGATATTAATGTCCGTGTCATAACGCTCGCGTATGGCCATACCCGTATTACCATATATAATGGTGTTGGCAATAAACAGGTTTGGATTGGAGCTGGTGGCAATGGAAATGGCACCGCCATTGATATGACCGCCCTCTTCAAGAGCACATGTGTTGTAAGCGATGGTATTGTTATAGAAGCGTCCCACACAAAAGCCTACGCCGCCGGCAGAACCATGTGAGTAGTTGTTGGCAAAGAGCGAGTTGAAGCATGTTCCCTCGTACATAAACATACCACCGGCAAAGACTTGTTTCTGGTCACCAGTCGAAGCTATTTTCCCGTGTGTCGAGGTGTTATTCAGCACAAAGCAGCCCTCAATAGAGGAGTTGGAACCATCGCAGAAAATGCCAGCTCCCTTCACGCGCTCGCAACATGATATATTATCGATAATAATGCTGTTACGCAAACGGGCACCTTCGTACATATTCACGCCGGCACCGCCGCCGTGAGCCATGGCTTCTTCGGATATGAAGCCGTGACGAATCGTGAAGCCATCCCAGATGACATCGGTGTATTCCACATAATTCGGATCGCTCTCTTTCGTTCTTGTTGTAGATGTGCGGCTGGTCTTCTCCACACGGTCAGTGTGGGAAAGGTTATCACTGAACTTGCCACGATTAGTTGCGGTCGGGTCACCCACGCTGCCGGCACCGTACGTTGGCACACACACATCGGGCATGGTCAGCACACGCTTGCGCAGAGTGGTACGGTGAGTTCCTCTCGTGTAGAGCGTTCCCGTCTCAGTATCGGTATCTGAGGGCTGGCGGGTCGTTACCTGATTTTCAAGTGATTCCTCGTCCTCTTCGTAGCCATCTGTTATGGGGATAAGATGAAGATTAGACATCCAGAACTCACGACGGTTGGGGTTGCTTCCACCGTAACTAGTAGCATAGGATTGTGGTATCGGATCAGGGTCTCCACCTGTATCAGTTCCGTATGTGGCATTGGCTGCCTTCGTATTGCGTACGCCGTCTTCTACCACAATCTTGATGGTAACATTGCCCGTTGCAGGTTGCGTAAAATCCAGCGCATAACGGTAAGCCATGTTACGATTGTTACCGCTATTGTTGTCATTAGTGGAGCTGCCAATTGTCTTGAGCATCTCTGGAGCTCTCAGTTCTGTTGTGCCATCGTCAGCTATAATCTTGAAGTAGATATTAGTCGGGTCTTTGGATTTGAACTGATTTCGGTATCCGCCTGCCATGTCCACGTAGAGCCGATAATCGCCAGCTGGTACATCAGGCATGGTCTGCCAGAATTCGACACCAGTCAGTGAGCCGTTTCCTAAGAATATCCAGTTTCCGTAATAACTCAGGTTATTTCCGTCTCCGTCTTTCAGCCTTTGATTAGTTACTGGATCATATATCGCTCTCGATTTGTTTACACTATTACCATCGCCTACAATATCAACAACATAATTATCCTTAATGGGATGTCTCAGATGCCAAATATCTTTTCCTTGAACAGCTGCACCGAACGTATAATTCCGATATTCTCCCTCGTCAGAAGGAGTAGGTGTAAATGAAACAGAGTTGAAATTGGGATACGTCAGATAGTCAGATGTCACTTCGGCGCCCTCTGCGGTGCCCCACTTGTAATGATGGATAATGGTGCGGTCCTTATACTCCGTTGTTTTCGTGTCAGAACGCTCCAAGAGAGCATAGTCATCGTCCCAGAATTTCACGGCGTCTGTGTTCAGATGGTCATTATCCTGTTTAGGGTCAACGTCCGAAATCTGGAGAATCGTCTCGTAGTCTTCAGGGTCGAAGTCTTGGGCCTGTTTCGATTTGGGTATGTTCACCTTTGCCGACATCAATGCTTGGCGTTCGTCAAGGCCCGGAGTGCCGTATGCGTCCACGGGGAAGCCGCCCATCACGGTTGTGTTGTCGCGCATGACAAACCCCTTGTAGTCATTGTATGTGCCGTTGCCGACCCAGACCTGAATGCTGTCCACACCTTCTTGACGTGGCAGCGTGCTACCAGGCGCATTGTAGGCAGCGGCTGTTTCCACGGCATACTGCAGACCACCCACGTAATTCTCTGCCCGGGTGTTGCAAATCCAGCGGTTCGTGTTGCAGGCAGTTATAAACCCTGCAAGGTCATAACTAGCAGCATTGTTCCAGTCGGAGCCGCTATGGTAGGGGTTCGCCCGCCAGAAGGAGCGCGATGCTCCCGATATCTCGCCGTATGGGAAGTTCGGGTCGTCGTAGTAGCCAGCTGTTGTGAACCCTGGCGCTATGCTTCCAGCGTTGTTAGTGACAGTATTAGTCTCTTCGGTAGGTGTTGAACCGTCGTTTAGGGTTTCTGTTTGCCCCATCCTTATACCGTCATCATAGACGTTTGTCTCTGTGAGCCATGTCTTGGTGACGTTTGTTGTGGTGATGCCACCCGTTTTCCAGTCGGTCACCCATACACGACCGAAGCCGCCGCAGTAGCGGTTGTCGGTGGTTGGGACACCGTTGCCGGGGAGTGTGCCGATGGCAGGGTCGGTATTGGTGATGCGTGCGCCGTTTTGTGCATCCAGGGCGTCGCTTCCAGCGGCACCACCTGCCAGTGCATAGATGGCATTGCCCTGTATGGCATTGCCCCAGCTGCTGCCGTCGCGTCGTCCGGCACCGTTGGGGGTGACGTAGAGCACGGTGCCTGCTTTGGGCAGGGTGCGGTCCTCGATGGCGCCGATGTCGGGGTCGCCGCCGTAGTCGCGTTTGTAGCCGTCGGAGTCCCAGAGGTCGCGGCTGCTGTTGACGGCTGCGTTCACCATCGGGTTCTTGTTCTGCGGCATATAGCTGATGACGCCGCCGTTCATGGGCTTGTCGCCCTCGGTGGAGTGACCCACGTTCTTGCTGGGGTTCTCGAAGAAGGGATAGTCGAGTAAGACGGGAGCAGACCAGTTGCTGCCTCCTTGAGCGGCTATGAAGGCATTGGCCGCTGCTTCGGTCTCGAAATAACGTGGCGACACACCTTCCTCAACGATGGTCAGCTGGTCAGCGCCGACCTTGCGCACTGCCCATTTCTGGTACTGCTCACTCATGTCGCGGCAGAGTGTGGCAAAGTAATTGGGCGCTGATGCGGGGTAGGGGGCATCCCAGTCCAGGAACACGTAATTGCCCGTGATGTTGGTGGTGCTGCCTGTCGCACTCCGGGAGCTCAGCGGTTGCTGGATATTCTTGCGGTTGTCACGGTCTATCCTGCCGTTGGCATAGATGACCGAGTTGTATATGCGTATCTGTCCCTCGTCGGCGGGGTCGGTGCTCGCTGTCCTGTCGGAATAGCGGAGCGTCTCCATGGCATAGCCGCAGTTGTTGACGATGTCGCAGTGGTCGATGCGTATCTTGGCCAGTCCTCCGCGGGCCGTGATGATACCGGCATCGCCGTAGCCGGGCTGCAGCACGTTGTGCGTGCCGTCGCCAACGGTGTTGTTGCGGATGATGGTGTTGAGGATGCTCAGCTCGGCCGCACAGTAGTCGCCGTTGGCTTTCTTGTTGCTGCTGTTCACATAGACGGCAGCGCCGTCGGGGGCCGAGCAGTTGGCGATGCGGGCGTTGCGCAGTATGTTGCCCGTCATGTCGATGCGCTCCTCGGCCGGCACGGAGGCGTTGTTGACGATGATGCCGCCGCCGTAGGTGATGAGCTCGCGCTGGCCCGTCACGGGGTCGATGGGCGCATAGGAGTGGTCTTCGTTCAGGTTGGCGTTGCCATCCACCAGTTTCAGACCGTCGATGATGACGTTTCTCACGTTGATGAGGGCGACGATGTGTGCGGAGTTGTTCTCGTAGCCGCTGTTGGTGATGTTGCCCGAGATGATGCTGTAGTAGCTGCGGGCATTGCGGTCCTGGGTGTTGGTGCCGGTGCTGGTGGGGAAGTAGCCGCCGTAGATGCGCATGTTCGAGGTGGGACGGATGGCCGAGGTGCGCAGCTCCGTGCCGAGATAGGCATCCATACCGGCCGTGTTGACCGTGATGCCGCTGCCTCGTTCAAACGCCTTGACGAGCACCTGTACGTGCTTATATTCGTTGCCGTCAATGACATAGCGCACATCGCCGTTGGCATCGTAGATGATCTTTCCGTTGCTGTCCTTCTTCAGGTGCTCGCGGAAGTAGTGGATGGCATCGTTGATGTTGCCGACAGGCTTGTCCCAGCTTGTGCCGATGCCCGTTTCTCCTATCTGAATGCCGATGGCACCGGCATTGCGCGAGGGGTCGACGAAGATGGTGGGCAGATCGGCTTCCGTGCCGTCGTCGGGCAGCTGCGTAGGTAGGAACAAGTTGTCACCCACTTCTTCGTTGTAGGTGGCAACCACATCCCCATCCTCATCATTTTGGGTATAACCGTTGTCGCGATAGATTTGCTTTTCCTGATTGGGAACACCCAGCGCTACGCCGAACTGCTCGTCGCGGCGCACCAAGGCACCGAAGGTGGACATGGGTTCGTAAATGTCATTGAAGAGGTCGGTCCCTGTGTGGGCATGGCGGATCCATTGCGAGGTGAGGTGCAGGGCGTCGGTGACCTGCAGACCCTTCTTGGCCATCGACGAGATGGCGGCGGGCTTCCAGTAGATGGGACGAAGTATTTCAAAGCCTGCACCGGCATTGTCTGTCATCGTTCCATGGCCGTCGCTGCCGATGAAGTAGGGATAGTTGGCATCGATGCCGCCGGGGTTGGCGTTTTCGCTTTCGAGCGACAAGACGCTGCGCTTGCCCGTGCCGGCCCAGTCGGTGATGTCGTGTTTCTCCACGGCGGAGAAGTAGAACTTGGGGTTCAGGCCGTCATGGGTGACATCGCCCGTCACCGGGTCCACGGTGTCCTGGGTGGAGCCTCCTACGTAAGTGGCATACTGTATGTCGTTGTTGGCTGCGCACTTATTGCCCCAGAGCACGCTGTTGTAGATCTGTCCGCCGTTCAGGATATAGGCTCCGCCGGAACGGCCGTGACGGCGGCCGTAGTAGGTGATGTCCTGACCGACACAGTTGTTGCGGGTGATGGTGAGGTGGTTGCCCACGCCGCCGTCGTAGAAGTAGATGCCTCCGCCCTCGGCCGTCGTGGTGTTGTTGCTGATGATGCAGGCCGTGGCGTGCGGGCTATAGACGTTGATCTCGCCGCGTGCCGTGCCGCCGTTGTCCACGCGCCACGCGTCGAGTTCCAGCCAGGGGTAGTCGTTGGGTGCATGGCAGATGGCTACGCCTCCGCCGATGCGCGACGAGTTGTTGACGATGTAGCTGCGTGTGACGGCACCGTCATAGTCGATGCAGACGCCGCCGCCGTAGCCCTGCATGATACCGACGCCCGATGCCTGGCAGGTGTTGATGAAGCATCGGTCCACGAGCCCGCCGCCGTCGAGATAGGCCCCGCCGCCGCGCATGGTGGCCTCGCAGTGGTCGATGATGCAGCGGCTCAGTGTGGCATTCTCCACGAGGTAGGCACCGGCACCGTAGGCCGTGTGCACGCGCTCGGTGGTGGTCTTCGACGCTGCATAGCCGCCGGTGATGCGGCAGCCGTCGACGCTGGCGGGTGCACTCAGCGGCAGGGCGTGCATGGCCTCCATGGGGTCGGTGGTGGTGATGAAACCGGTGGTGGCAAACCACACCACATGGTAGGAGTTGCCAGGGAAGAGCGTGGTGAAGGTGCCGCGCTCCTGGTCAAAGGTGAACGTTGGGTCAGTAAGGTGTGTGCCGCTAAGGATGGTCTGATTCAGGAAGTTCCAAGGCTGTACCTTGGCTTCCTGGCCGCTCTCCAGGGATAGCATTGAGTGGTCCAAGGGGCGGTAGGTCTCGTCCACGCTGCCGTCGGCGTTGTAAGGTTTGGCATCATCACGGTCCTCGTTGTCTGCAAAGCCGCCATAGACATGGATGCCCGGATAGATCTTGAAGGCGGTGAACTGCAGGCCGCCGCCCTCGGCCTCCGTGGTCTCGGTGGGCGTGTAGATGCCGGCCGCCACATAGATGCTGCCGCTGGTGAGGTGGTTCTCCTGAAGGTATTCGTAGAGGTCGTTGATGGCGCCCTGAAGGTCGCTCTTGGCGTTTGCCCACGAGCGGCCGTTGTTGGTGTAGGTGCCCGTCGTCTTGACATAGCGGATGGTGTCGGTGGCTTGGGCAAAAAGGCTGCCTGTTCCTGCCAGCAGCAGGAAGAGTATATAGAGGAATGTTCTAAACAGTCTAGTCATTTTACACGTTAACACGGCTGCGCCGTTAACACGTTAACACGTTAACTTGTCAACTCTCAACTCGTCAACTCGTCAACTTTCAATTATCAACTTGTCAATCTCAACTTTCAATTTGTCAACTCTCAACTCGTCAACTTGTCAACTTGTCAACTCGTCAACTTGTCAACTCGTCAACTTGTCAACTTTCAATTTTCAATTATCTAATGCCTTTTCAATTTCATCGGAACTATAGTTCGCGATGCCGTCCGTGGTAAACCGAAGGTCGGCACGTATCCAGGGGGTGAAGATAGGGAAGGCGCTCATGGCCTTGGTCAGCTTCAGGTTGTAGCCCGTAGTGGCGTAGGTGGCCTTGTCGTCGCCGTTCTTCAGGAAATGCAGGTGGATGTAGTATGTAGGGCCGTAGGGGATGGCATAGAAATAGCGTCGGCCGAGCCATTGCTGGCCGATGTCGCTATCCACGAGGTCCAGGGAGTAGTTCTCCGCTCCGTTGCTGGGATCCCCGTCGTCTGCGTCAGCGCTGGTCCATGTGTTTTCGGTGGGGCGGAAGAGCAGGCAGTTCTTCTGCTTCAGCTGGCGGGCCTGAATGTATGAGATGTAGTAGTCGTCCTGCTTGTCCTCGGCGACGTTCCACTTCACATCCACCTTGGCGGCGACGTGATAGAGCATCATGCGGATGACGCGGGTCTTCAGATTCACCGTTCCATAGTAATTGCCGTTGTAGGGTGCGGCGGCAGGCCGGTAGTTGTAGGGGGTGGAGTAGAGGTTCTGCAGGTTGTTCCGGAAGGCGCTCTCATCGGCATCGAAGGTGAGGTTGAGGACGTCGGTCTCGGTGTTGGCATCGGTCAGTTTGGTGATGGCGACCCCGTCCTTCTTCAATGTCAGAGGCTCGTAAGATGCGGCAATATAGACTCTGGCGGACGTGGTGCCAGAGGGTAGCATGAAATGTGCCTCGAGCGAAGTGTGGCGGTAGATGCTGTCATTCAGCGTCTGCGGCACTTCTTGGCTATTCGTGGCTTTGCTCCAGCCCGTTGTCAGCACCTCCGGCCACCGGTTACCCTCGCCCGTGCCGTCCTCGTCCGTGTCTAACTCGCAGACCTTGCCGGCAGGGAAAGCGTCGCCAAAGGCCACCAGGTAAATATAGACGTATCTGGGGAAGCGGAATTTCTCCCACGTCCCCGGGTCGCCGGGGGCACGTGTCGCCGCCATGTCCTCCTCGGGCTGTAGCATCAGCTCAATGGGCAGGGTGAAGGGAACGGCCTGGCCGCGGCGTCCCTGTTCTTCCTCGTCACGGCAGGAGATGAAGAACAGTGTGAGCAATGTCAGGAAGAGCATTCCCTGTTTCATAGTTCATCAATCAGTTTGTAGCTGCCCACTTGCCAGAAGAGGTTCACGCTGATGGTGATGGTGAAGTTCTTGGTGACGGGGTTGATGTTCAAGGTGATGGTATAGACCGTGTTGCCATGAAAGACCTGAGGGTCTGTCTGTGGGGGATCTTTTGTGATATCGGGGAGCTTGGCTTGCGCCTCATAGACCGTCGTGTCGCCCTCCCGCTGATAATAGACCGTGATGACAAAAGGGTTGTCGGTGGGGTAGGTGCGCGGGATGATGAGCAGCCCTTGTTTGGCCACGTCCACGGGTACTACGGGTTCCGTGGGGTCAGCTGGCTTTGTGATGGTGACGTCATTGAGGTCGCTGTTGGCTGGGGTGTCAGTGTCGAGGTTGAGGGTGAGTGCTCCGGTGTCTTTCATGTCCTCATCGGTGTCGTTGAACCCTGTCCACGTGGGTTTGTCGCTGGCACTGGTGGAGGCGCTGCTCAGGTCGAGCAGGCCCCGTGTGTAGAGGGGCTCCAGCTTGATGGCCGTGATCGTGATGCGCTCATCGTCGGGGGCTTCGTCTGCCAGCTTGGCTTTGAACACCAGCTTGGTCATGCCGTGATGGAAGTACCAGTGAATGTAGCCGTCGGCGGTGTTGTCGGCTGGGGCGTCGGGCGTGGTGCGGTGGCTGCTGGTGGCGTAGGTCACGTTGTCGTAGTGTTCGCCGTACTTGGCGTCGGTGTCGTAGCGGCCTGTCCCCCACAGCGGGTCGTGCTGTGCGCCGTTGTGGTAGTCGTCCTTGGTGACCACGACGGGCAGCTGCGGCATACCGGTAGTGGCATCGGTCAGGAGATAGTCGGTATAGGGAGCGTAGGCGCGGAACGTGAGTTTCTCTGTGGGGTCCTGCGGCCAGTACTTCACGGGTGAGTAGTTCCATGCGGAGGTGGTGCCGTCCCACGTCACCTTCTGGTTGCGCATGAGCATGAGATAGGGCTGTGTGCTGCCTGTGCGTGCCGTCGTCGGCTTGGGCTCGGTGAAATCGTCACTGCCTGTGTACCAGCAATAAACACCGAAACCGCGGTCTCGCAGCAGCGCTGTCGTCAGCTCGCCGTCGCCCACGGTACGTGTCTCGGGTTCCTCCACCGAGGCGCGGAAACCGATCTTCTGCTGCGCCGTTTCGTCAACAGCGGAGGGCAGGTCGGACTCCTGGCAACTCACGGCACAGAGGGCGGCCAGCACAAGGGCGGTGATGATGGTTACTGTCTTCAACGTCGTTTCGGTCTATGATGCTTCAGGTGCTACTTCGAAGGGTACTTCCTGTCCCCACTCCACCACCTGTCCGGTGAACTGTATGCGGTGGGGGTTGATGAGCAGGTTGTAGATGTAATGGTGGTTGGGCAGCCACGCATCGATGGGTGTGGTGGTGCCTGCGATTTTCAGCGTGTTCAGCTGGTAGGTGGTGGTGCGGCTGGTGTAGGCATATTCCTCGGTGGGAACGGGGTTGCCGTCGGCGTCGTAGGTATAGGTGGTGCCCTCGCTCTTGAAGGCGAGGTCGTAGGTGACTGTCAGTCGGGCTGCATCGCCCAGGGTCTGTGGCAGCAGCAGATAGGCCTCGGTGGTCTTGCAGTCGTAGGTGGTCTGGTGGCTGTCGCTGTAGTCGGACCAGGCGAGTGTGGTGGTGCCTTCGGTGGCGGGAGCCACGGGAGGGGTGTAGGTGGGTGTGAGCAGCGCCTCGTCGTAGATGTGTGTGAGCTGGATACCCTTGATGGTGAAGTAGGCCAGGTCCTCGCGCACAGCAGGATCCACCACGACACGGAACTCTATCTTCGACATGGCGTGCCTGAAGATGAAGCGCACGCGGTCGGTGACGGTGAGGTCGTCGCGTCCTGCGGGTTCGCCGGGCACGACGGCGGCGGTGCCGTCGGGCAGGTTGGGCAGCAGGTCGGAGACCATGAAATCTACTTGTTGCTTCACGTTGTCTTTCACGGCAAAACGGAAGGTGGGCAGGCCGGTGCCGGCCTTGTCAAGCAATGCCGTGATGCCCAGCGCGCTGATGTCGGCCGCGGTGTTGGCGGTATAGGGGTAGTAGGCGATGAAGCTCACCTTGTCCTCGTTCTCGTTGGGCCAGTATTTCAGGGGTGCATAGCTGAAGGGCAGTTCCAGTCCGATGTTGGTGGCCTGCTGGTTGCACATGAAGTTGGGCGTCGTGCGTTTGGGGGCGGCGGCATCATCGGCCGCCCACGTGGCGTTGTCGTGGTAGTAGGCATAGACGCCGATGCTCCGCCCTGCCGGGATGGCATTGTCGGCCAGCAGCGCCGAGTCGGCACGCGTCACGGGTTGGGCCGTATAGGAGGTGAAGGCGATGGGTCGTGCAGGGTTCACCGGTGTCTCTTCGGCCGTGCATGCAGCAAGCAGGAACACGATGAACAGCGCGGACGCTCTCCCCGCCCTTGCTGCCAGTGCGGGAACTGTCACCTTTGCCAGCTGTTGCCGGAGGTGCTGGATGAGAGTCGTCATCGTGTTCATAATGTTATCTTTAGCACGAGGTCGTAGGTCTTGTTGCCGCTGAGGGGTGAAAGGGTGATGGCGGAGCTGGTGTCCAGTGTCTTGTGGTAGTCTGTCTTGACACCGGCAGCGGTGATGACGCAGTAGTCGATGACGCAGGAGAGCGTGAGGGGATCCTGGGGGATGAGGTAGAGGTAGCTGAGGGCGTCACCCATGCAGAGGAGGTTCGACTTGGTGGTGGCGTCGCTGGCGTCGTAGTTCACATGTGGCAGTCCGGCGGGCTGCCATGCTACGGGCAGGCCGTCGATATAGCGTGCGTCCTCGGCAATGATGCCGTAGGAAGCGGTGTTGACTTCGGGGTTGTGGTCGATGACGATGGTGGCGGCGGCTTCCATCGTGTGGTCGGTCCAGGTGGGTGTGGTGCCGGCGGTGGTGAGGTCGAGGCGTGCCGAGCGTGCGATGCTGCCGGTGAAGGTCACGCGCTGCACCAGGAGTTTGGACCCTGCTGCCAGGGCGCTGCCGTTGGTGATGCCGAGGCTCACCTTCACGCGTGCCAGCGCATGGCACAGGCTGTGGTCGGCAACGATGACGTCGTTCTCATCCTTCTCCACGGCAAAGCGGATGGGTTTGATGGCCGTCGGTGTGTAGGCGCGCCACAGCAGATCCACGTTTTCCTCGGGATGATTCGCGCGCGCGTATAAAATATAGGGGTCGGTATCGCTATTGGATGACATGCCGACGATGCCGGTATTGGCGGGATCGTCCTTGAAGTCATCGGCGGGTTTCTCTACGTAGGGGGCGTAGGCATAGAAACAGACGGTCTGTGTCTCGCCGTCGTCTTTGTTGGGCCAGTATTTCAGCGGGGCGTAGGTCCAGTAGCCCTCGGTGGTGTTGTTGGCAAAGAAGGTGTATTCGACCTTTTGGTTATACATGAGGTCGGGGGCATGTCCTGCCTGCAAACAGGCGAAGACGCCGAATCCGGCGTAGCGCAGGTTATTGTTTGTGGAGGTGATGTTGCCCGTGTAGCCGTTGGCGGCGCGGGATACGGGTTCATCCTCCTGTGCCATGCAATCGAAAGCAATGGGCACATCATCGCGCGAGACGGTCATCTGCACCGCCTCCTCGTCTTGGCACGCTGCCAAGAGCAGGGCTGACACTATGATGCCATATCGCTTCAAATGCATATTAATTATATATAATGTACGCGCGTGCGCACATATTGTTCATATTTGCAAGTTCGCTTGCTTACGGGATAGAACAAGATAGAATAATCTCGTGTGAGCGTTCTTTAGTGAAGTGAGGCGGCGGCATGCGCCGCCTCACTATAATGGTCATCGGGGATGAGGGAATATTACTTGTTCTTGGGCAGGTCAACCTCTGTGCTGCCGGCAATCTCCCATTCAGCCACCTCAGCATCGAGCTTCACACTGGTCATACCGAGGATGAGCTTCAGGTTGTAAGCCTTGTTGTTGGTAAATCCAACACCTGTGCCACTTGTGAGGGTTACAGTCTTCTTTATGACATTTTGAGTTTCCGCCCAACCTGCACTCAGATTGCCATCATTGGTGATGACAGTATAATCAATTTCAACCTCTAACGTTGCATCGGTTCCAGGAGTAGGAATCAACATAAGATACTTACCATCAGCTAAAACTGCGGTCTCAGAAGTTGTGACTCCTGCTTTTGTTTGAGCGGAAGTAGAACCCTGGAGATCTTCATTCAGCTCATTGGATGCATTAATAGTACATGTAAAAGCTGAAGTAGTAACAGGATTGGTCCAAAGAGCAACTCCTGCTGATGAGTTCTTCAGGTTCAAGGTAGCAGAAGAAGGTATTGTTGCAGTAGTAGCTGCATCGGTAATCTTAACGCTGTTGACATAAATCTTTGTGCCAGTACCTAATGTTCCACCAGCAGGAATCTGATCCACGGCAGCCACGACTGTCATGCCCAGACGAGCGAGAGCGTGTTTGAAGAGGAACTTGATCTTCTGTTCTTTGGCGGGCTTCAGCAGGCCAATCAGAGGCATTCCTTCACTGACGCTAGTTGTTGTGTTTGCCACATTGGTATAGGTTAAGCCTCCAGTGGGAGCTACACCCCAGAGCAAATCAACAGACTCGGAAGGTTTCGTAGCTACTGTGTAAGTGATGGTGGGGTCGGTTGTTGCGCCATTGGTAGACATACCCGTGATGCCCGTTGATCCAGAAGCTGCACTTACATATGGAGCATAAGCAAAGAAAGATAGTCCTTCAGTATCCGTAGAAGTAGCACCATTATTGTCGGTTGCAGTTTCATTCGGCCAATATTTCAGCGGAGTGTAAGTCCAGGCGCTGTTCTCTATAGTCACTGCCTGATTGTACATGAAGTTGGCTCCTGTGGATGCTGTGTAGGATGCCCCTTGCTGAGCAAATACACCGAAACCTGTGGTCTGGAGAGTAGTCGTGGTCATTACACCTGCAGTACCGGCACGTGTTGCACTAGAAGTGTAGGTGTCAAAGGCTACCGCCTGAGGAGCATTCTGAGCGACCTCGGGGGCATTTGCCTCGTCACTGGTACAAGCAGCGAACAGCATGGCTGTGGCTGCGAAGAATAAAATCTTTTTCATACTTGTTTGTTGTTGAATGAATAAAAAAGGTTAATTGAACTCAAATTAGTTAATGGAAGGGTTTGTTGCTCTTTGCAATTTTGTTAGTTGCTCTTTGCAGATTGT
>JAEEGL017216890.1_pt1 | contig 13001 bp, 12 predicted proteins | sample 9134231 | NCBI WGS metagenome assembly JAEEGL01 (sample SAMN16246548, study PRJNA631951) | gut metagenome | biome: gut microbiome; feature: rumen; material: fiber-attached | host: Bos | place: Iran: Karaj | collected 2018-10 | reverse complement strand
CCCCAAAGCGAAGTAACAATTGATATTGATGCAAAGGGAATTGTAAATGTTAAAGCGAAAGATCTTGGAACAAATAAAGAACAAACAATTACAATTACTGGGTCAACAGGTTTAACTGATGAAGAAATCGATAAAATGGTAAAAGAAGCTGAAGCTAATAAAGAAGCTGATAATAAACGTAAAGAGGAAGCTGATTTAAGAAATGAAGCGGAACAAACAATTTTCGCAACTGAAAAAGCAATTAAAGATTTAGGTGATAAAGTTGATTCTGCTGACAAAGAAAAAGCTGAAGGCTTAATTAAAGAATTAAAAGAAGCACTTGATAAAAATGATTTAGATTTAATCAAAACTAAAAAAGATGAACTTATGGAAAGTGCTCAAAAACTAGCTGCAAAGGTTTACGAAGAAGCTGCAAAAGCAAATCAAAGTGAAGCAACTGAAAATACAGAATCTGATAAAAAAGATGATGTAAAAGATGCTGAATACGAAGAAAAATAAAATAAAAGCAAAGTTCTAGGAATACTAGAACTTTCGCTTGTATAGGAGAAGTATGAGACAAAGAAGACGAAGCGAAATAAGTGATAATTATAAATGGGATTTAACAACAATTTATAAAAGCAGTGAAGAGTTCTATAAGGAATATGAAGAAACTAAGAAAAAAATCGTAGAATTTAAAACTGATAATGTCTTTAAAAATGGTAAAAGTTTATATGGTTTTTTAGAAACAGAAATGGGAATAGCTGTAATTATTGATAAGCTTTATTCCTATGCCCATTTAAATAGTGATTCAGATACAACTGATAGTTTTTATGATGAAATGACTAGAAAAGTTTTAATTTTGTACGACGAACTATCTAAGAAAACAAGTTTTTTTGAACCAAATTTATTAAAACTTAGTTATAGCAGAATCGAATCATTTTATGAGGAATATCCAAAACTAAAAAAATATGAAATATATTTAAAAGAATTATTCCGCTTCAAAAAACATGTTTTAAGCGAGGGCGAAGAAAAAATAATGACTGAACTCTCTCGCAGTTTAAGAGCTTCGAGTGAGACGTATGAAAAATTAACTGATACAGATTTAACATTTGGTTTTATCAAAGATGAATCTGGTAGAATTGAACTCACTGAAAGTAACTATTCTTGTCTCTTACAATCTAAAAATAGAAATGTTAGAAAACAGGCATTTAAAAAACTTTTAAATCGCTATGGCGAATTTATTCACGCCATATCTAGTACATATTCTGGATATGTGGACACTTTAAATGCTTTAAGTAATATCTATAAATACAAAAATCCTTTGGAACAAGCAATGTTTCATGATGATATCAGTGAAGATGTCTATAACTCACTAATTGAAACAGTTAATGAACATATGGATGTCATTTATAAATATTACGGCTTTAGAAATAAAAAACTTGGTCTTAAATCACATATATATGATACTTATGTTGAAATATTTGATGGAGTAGGACCTAAATACACATTTGAAGAAGCGAGAGACATTGTTATAGACGCATTAAGTGTTATGGGTGAAGACTATATAAACACGATGAGACGTGCGTTTGATGAGCGCTGGATTGATGTTTATAACAACAAAGGTAAAAGAGGAGGAGCATATTCTTCTGGTAGTTATTTAACTAATCCATTTTTACTTTTGAACTTTGAGGGAAGATATAACGATATATCAACTCTTGCTCATGAACTTGGGCATTCAATGCATTCTCATTATTCAAATAAAAACAACGATTTTATTTATAGTGGATATCCAATATTTATTGCAGAAATTGCATCAACTGTAAATGAAATGATCCTTGCAAAATACATGCTAAAAAATGGTGATAAGGAAACTAAAAAAATTGTTATTAACAATTTACTAGGTTTATTTAAAGCGACTATATATCGTCAAACAATGTTTGCAGAATTTGAAAAGAATATGGTTTTAGATAGTAAAAACGGTATTGTTTTGACCAGTGATTACTTATGTGATAGTTACTATAAGTTGGTTAAAAAATACTTTGGTAAAAATGTTATGATTGATGATGAAATAAAATATGAATGGGCAAGAATACCACACTTTTATTACCACTTTTATGTCTATAAATATGCAACAGGTTTATCTATAGCAAGTTATATTGCAAGTGAAATATTAAATGGTAATAAAGAGTTATTAGCAAAATATCTTGACTTCCTAAAAATAGGTTGCAAGATGAAACCAAGAGAAGCTTTAATGACAATGAATATCGATATAACTAAAAAAGACGTTGTTGAAAGAGCAATTAATATGTTTGATGAATTCATTGATGAAGCAAACGAAATCCTTGAATAAAGTAGGTGTAATATGGAAAAAAGAGATTATTATGAAGTACTAGGTGTTAGTAAAAGTGCAACTCAAGATGAAATTAAAAGTGCATTTAGAAAACTAGCAAAAGAATATCATCCAGATGTAAATAAAGCTCCTGATGCTGCTGAAAAATTTAAAGAAGCTCAAGAAGCTTACGCAGTTTTATCTGATCCTGAAAAGAGAAAACAATATGATCAATTTGGTCACTCTGCATTCTCTGGAAACAATGGATCTGCAGGTTATGACTTTAGTGGGTTTGATTTTTCTGATATTTTCGATGGCCTTTTTGGAAATTCTGAATTTAGTAGTTTCTTTGGTGGTGGTCGAAGCAAGAATAGACCGACTAAAGGAAGGGATAAATTAGTTAACATTAATTTGACATTTGAAGAAGCAGTTTTTGGATGTAAAAAAACATTATCGATTGACACAACTGAAAGATGTGAGGAATGTAATGGTAAAGGTGGTAAGGGTGAAAAAACTTGTTCTACCTGCCATGGATCTGGAAGTGTTACTAGTGAACAACGTACGATATTTGGTTCATTCATGTCTCGTACGACATGTCCTAGATGTGGTGGAACAGGAGTAGAATATGAAACAACTTGTTCTAGCTGTCATGGAATTGGTAATAAAAAGGTTAGAAAAGAATTAGAAGTTAAAATTCCAGCAGGAGTTGATAATGGAAATCAGTTGAGACTAGCTGGAAAAGGAGAAGCTGGAACTAATGGTGGTCCTAATGGTGATGTTTATTTAGAGTTTACAGTTAAAACTCATCCATTATTTGTAAGAGAAGAAAGTGATATTTATGTCACGCTTCCAATCAGTTTTACAGATGCTGCTTTAGGTTGTAAGAAAGAACTTCCAACTTTAGAAGGAACTGTTAAAATTGTAATTGATCCAGGAACTCAATCTGGTGATAAACAAAGACTTAGAGGAAAAGGTGTCCCTGATGCTAATAGTGGTAGAAAAGGCGACATGTATGTAATTATAAAAGTTATCACACCAACAAAATTAGATAGAGAACAGAAAAAATTACTTCAAGCTTTACAAGAAACTGATTTAGAAAACGAAACAGAGTTTAAAAAATTCAAAGAATATTTGTAGTTTTATTAAATTTAAGTTATAATTGAAAAGGTGAAGTATATGGAAAGTAAAAGGATGAAAATTATATCAATCGTGATGATTGTTATTGCTGTTGCGATAATTGCTGTATGTGGAATTTATTTATATGGTTCACAAAAAATGATATCAAAGTATGATGTTGAGTCGTTTAAAATTGGAGAGGTTGAAGTTCCTTCATTCAATAGCGCTGTAAAAAAGAAAAAGAAATTACTATACGCTGGAGAAAGAGATGGAATTATAACGCTTAAATATGATATCAGCGACATCAAGTTAAATGATGTTTTAGATTACTTATCTAAACTTTCTAAAGATGATTATGTCGTTGTAAATTTTGAAGACCTCTATATGAGAACAATTAACGAAAAAAAAGATATTCAAATAAAGGTTAAAATTACTTCAAATCATCTAATATTTGAATATAAATCTGGTATCGATACAGCAGAGAGAATAAATAAAAAAAATGACGAGAAATTTAAAGAAGAATTAAATGAAGTTAATAAAGAGCAAACTAACTAATTGCTCTTTATTTCATTTTGAAAATTTGTTATAATATGCTAGAAAGAGGAATTATTATGGATGAAAGAACAGTTCTACATATTGCAAATCTTGCAAAGTTAAAATTAGATGAATTTGAAATAGAAAAATATAAAAAAGAACTAGAAGATTTAATGGCTGAAGTTCGAAAAATTGAAGAGGTTTCATTAGGTGATGAAGAAATCTTAATTTCAACTTCAACTAATACCAATGTTTATAATGATGATAATGCTTCTGACATGCTTTCAAGAGAAGAAATTTTAAAAAATGCTAATAAGAAATACGGTAGTTTTATCGCTACTGCGAGGGCTTTAAATGAGTAATTATTTAGATTTAGAAATAACAGAAATTAACAAACTCTTGAAAGAAAAAAAGATTAAACCAGTTGATTTAGTTAGAGAATCACTTGAAAAAATTAAAAGAAATAATTTGAATGATTTTATCACAATCAACGAAAATGCAATTAAAGAAGCAGAAGAACTAGAAGGTATGGAAGTAGATAATATATTCTTCGGACTTCCAATCGCAATTAAAGATAATATTACAACTAAAGATCTAAGAACAACTTGCGCATCAAAAATGCTTGGAAACTTTAATCCGATAAGTGATGCGACAGTAGTTGAAAAGATTAAAGAAAAACACATGATAATCATAGGTAAAACTAATATGGATGAATTCGCCATGGGTTCAACCGGAGAAACTAGTTTTTTTGGTAAGATTTTAAACCCAAGAAATAAAGAAAGAGTCCCTGGTGGAAGTAGTAGTGGTTCTGCAGCAGCAGTTGCTTCTCGTGAAGTTGCTCTTGCTCTTGGAACTGATACAGGTGGATCTGTAAGACAGCCTGCAAGTTTCTGCGGATTAGTCGGACTTCGTCCAACTTATGGACTTGTATCTCGTAGTGGATTAATTGCGTTTGCATCAAGTCTAGATCAAATTGGGCCGATGACAAAGAACGTTTATGAGAATGCATTACTTTTAAATTTGATATCTGGTTTAGATGAAAAAGACTTAAATACAGTAGAAAATGATAAAGACTTTACAAGTTTAATTGGAAAAGATGTCAAAGGATTAAAAGTAGCAGTACCAAACTACTATATGGGTGATGCTATAAATGAAGAAGTAAAAGATAAAATCAATGGCGTTTTAGAAATTCTTAAGAAAAATGGTGTTACAGTTGATTTTGTGGATATACCAAACCTAGAGTATGCAATTCCGCTATATCAGGTTATTGCTTTAGGTGAAGCAAGTACTAATCTCGCTCGTTTTGACGGTATCAAATATGGATTTTTAAGTGACAATGAGAACTTAGAAGACATGTACGAAGAGACGAGAAGTAATGGCTTTGGTGCTGAAGTTAAAAGAAGAATTATGGTTGGTTCTTATGTCTTAGCTGGTGAAAATGCCGATAAGTATTATTTCAAGGCTTTAAGATTAAGAAGAAATATGGTAGACAATTTCAAAAAGATTTTTAAAAAATACGATCTTATTTTAGGCCCAACCAATACTGATGTTGCTTATCCATTCAACCGAAATTTAGACAACGTTCTTCAAAGTTTTTACGACGATCTTCTAACAATACCGGTTAGTATGGCTGGTCTTCCAGGACTTGCTCTACCAGTTGGCTTTAATCATGACAATATGCCAATCGGTTTACAGATAATCGGCTCTTATTTTAAAGAAGATGTTATTTATGAACTCGCTAGTTTTATTGAAAAAGAACTTGGTTTAGATCTTAGAATAGGAAGTGATTCTTAATGTATATTCCAACAATTGGTCTTGAAGTTCACGCCGAACTTAAAAGTAATTCTAAGGTGTTTTCAAGAAGTAAGAATTCATTTAATGATGAAGTAAACACTAACGTTGATGAAGTAGATCTTGCTTATCCTGGAACACTTCCAAGACTTAATAAAGAAGTAATTTCACTTGCATTAAAAGCATGTCTTGCTTTAAACTGCAAGATTAATAGACATATGCATTTCGATAGAAAAAATTATTTCTATCCAGATCTTCCAAAAGGATTTCAGATAACACAAAAAGATACACCAATCGGATATGATGGTTATGTCTTGATTGAAACTGAAGAAGGAACAAAAAAGATTGAAATCGAAAGAATTCATATCGAAGAAGATACTTGTAAGAGTATTCATAGCACAAAGCAGACATTATTAAACTATAATAGAGCAGGAGTTCCTTTAATTGAAATTGTAACTAAACCAGTTATCAAAAATGGTAAGGAAGCATGCCTTTATTTAGAAGCTTTAAGAGAAACTTTACTTTATCTCGATGTAAGCGATGTAAAGATGGAAGAGGGAAGTATGAGATGTGATGCCAATGTATCACTACATAAAGAAAATGAGCCTCTTGGAACAAAGACTGAAATTAAAAATATCGGTTCAATTAGTAAAGTTGAGTTAAGTATTAACTATGAAATCGAACGTCAGAGAAGAATACTAGGAAATGGCGATAAAGTAACTGAAGAAACGCGAAGATTTGATGATAAAACTAATACGACAATCTTGATGCGTGTAAAGGAAACTGGAAATGATTATCGCTATATACCAGAACCTAATATCCCATTTGTCGATATCGATGATGAGTGGTATGAGGAAGTCTTAAAAAGTATACCAATTCTACCTAAAGAAATGAGAAGCGAATATGAAACTTTGGGTATTAGTAAAAATAATATTAAAACATTAATTCAATATAAGGAATTAAATGACTTTTATCGAAGACTTTATAAAAGAACAAATCCAGTTGTTCTTGCTAACTTACTTACAGGAGATATCTTAAGTCATCTAAACAAGAATAACATTTCGTTAAAAGATACCAATTTAACTGATGAAAATATCATTAAACTTTCAGATATGTTAGGTAATAAAGAGATAAATTCAAAACAAGGGAAAGAAATACTACCATATTTACTAACAACTGATGAAGATATTACTGCTATAACTGATAAACTGGGTATAAAATCCTTGAGTTTAGACGAATTAAATAATATAATTGAAGAAGTAATAGACAATAATCAACAATCAATTATTGATTATAAAGCAGGTAAAGAAAAGGCTTTAAAATATTTGGTTGGTCAGGTAATGAACCTAACTAAAGGAGCAGCAAATCCTTTAACAGTTAATGATGTTTTATTACAAAAGATAAAGGAAAGAGACGATAAGAATGAATAAAAACAAAAAATGGATCATTATAGGTGGTGCTGTAGTTGTATTTTTAATAATTGTAGCAGCACTTGTAAAGGTAGTATTACCAGATGAATCTAAGTCACGTGACGGCAATAGAAAAGAAAACACAGTAGAAGTTGACAAAAAATCGTTAGCTGCTGCTAACAAATTGATTGAGGAAAGTGAATTTGTCAATTCTAGTAAAACTTATGTAGGTGGAGTTTTAATCGTTAATATCGTAATTGATGTTAAAAAAGACACAAAACTTCTTCTAATTGAGTCAATGTTAGATAAAGCGCTAGAACTTTTCTCAGATGCCGAAAAGAAAGACTATGATTTTCAAGTATTTGTAACTTGTAAAGAAGACACAAGTGAAGATTCTGCTTATCCAATAATTGGATATAAGCATAAAACAAGTCTAGCATTTAAATGGACTAATAATAGTTAGGTGGTTTTATGAACAAAAAATTATTTAGAATATTAATGCTCGCTCTTATTTTAATAGCGGGTGGGGTATTCACATATTACTATTTTACTAAAAAAGAAGATAGTACTTCTCTTACTAAAGCTGAGAAGGAATGGATTGAAAGCAATAAGTTAAAACTAATTGATATCGATGTTGAAAACGATATCCCAGTTTTTAACTATGTCGGTGAAGGTGTTGTCTTTGATTTCTTTAAAGATTTTGAAGCAGAAACCGGACTTGAATTCAATCGAATTTCTTTAGCGTATGGTGAACAAGGTAGTAGTAAATATAGTTTTAAAGTTTCAAAAAAAGTATCTTCTAATCAGATAAGAGTATATGAAGATAATTATGTTTTACTAACACTTAATAATAAAAAAATAAATAGATTAAGTGAGATAAAAGGGTTAAAACTAGGTGTTTTAAAGGATGATTTAAGTGAGATCAAAGCATTTCTTCCAGGAAATGAATTTGTAAGCTACGCAAGTTTAAAAGATATGGATTCTCCTCTTGGAATAGATGGTGCTGATGCTATCCTTGATGGAATTGTAGTACCAAAGATTCTTTCTTTAAAATATTCTTTAAATGAAAAAACAAATATTGCATTTCAAGTAAATGATTTAGTTGTTAACTATGTTATTGAACTTGGAGATAATGAAACTTTAAATAAAATTATAAAGAAATATTATAAAGGTTGGACGAACGAAAATTTCGACGACGAATTCAATAAGTATTTCACAGAAAGTTATTTCGACTTTAAAGGAATCGATCAAAATAGTATCGCTGCATTTAAGAGTAAGAGATATGTCTATGGCTATATAGAAAATGCTCCATTTGATGTCGTTGTTAATAATGAATTAATGGGATCAAATAAGGCGATTATCGACAAGTTTACAAGTGCAGCAGAAATAGAAGCAATATATAAGAAATATGATAGTATTGCTGATCTATTAGATGCATTCCAAAATAGTAAAATTGATCTATTCTTAAATAACACAAATAAAACAGGATACGATTTAAATGGTTATGTAACAGGTAGTGCTTATGAAACGGTATTAGTTGTTATAAGTAAGAGTAATGTAAAAGAAAATATTAATTCTCTTGCATCACTAAATGATAAAAAAGTCGCAGTTTTAAAAGATTCATTTGTAAAAACTTTGCTTAAAGCAAAAACTGTAGAATATAAAACAGTAAATGAATTAGTTAAGAGCAAAGCAGATATTATTGTTTTAGATTATGCAACATATGAACACTATAAAAATTCAAGACTTAAAAATTATAAAACAGATTATATCTATACTTTAGATGATGGATATAGCTTTACAACTAAGAGTGTTTCTGATAACCAAATATTTAACGGATATTTTGATTTCTATTTGAGATTAATGGCTCAAAATGGAGCAATATCTGATGGAATTGGTGAGATTCTAGCAAGCGAGCACTCAAAAGGTGTGTTTAAAACAATCGCACTTGTTATTGGAATTGCTTTAGTTTATATTGCAAGTGTGATACTTACAAGTAGAGTAAACAAAGTAAAACAACCAACAGTTTCATTCAAAAAGAGTGAAAAAATAAAATATATGGATATGTTAACTTCTTTAAAAAATCGTAATTATTTGAATGATAATATTGATACTTGGGAAGCAAATAAGGTTTATCCTCAAGCAATAATTATAATCGATTTAAATAATATCGCTTACATCAACGATAACTATGGACATAGTGCAGGTGATGAAGAGATTAAAGAAGCAGCAAATGTTTTAATCAAAAACCAAGTTATTAATTCTGATATTGTAAGAACAAATGGAAACGAATTCTTAATATATTTAGTTGGTTATAAAGATAAACAAATTGAATTCTATATAAAGAAATTAAATAAAGAATTGAAAGAATTGAAACATGGGTTTGGAGCTTCAATCGGATATAGTATGATTCTTGATGATATCAAGACAATAGATGATGCGATAAACGAAGCAACAATTGAAATGAGAAAAGTAAAAGAGGAAAGAAATGAAAAAAGCGGGGAATAAAATAAGCAGAGGTTTTAAAAGGATTATAAGTATAATAAAAAAACCAGAGATGGTTATTCTTCCGGGAAATATTGCGTATTCTTTAATACTATCAATATTTCCTGCGATTATAGTCCTAGCCTTTATTATTTCCCTTTTTAATTTAAATGGCACTGATATTTCAAATGTATTATTTTTGAATATGCCAGGCAATACCTATGAACTAATTAAAAACTTCTTATCAGATGAATATAGTGGATTAGCTCTTATCACATTCTTTTCAGGAGTGTTCTTTGCAAGTAATGGAGCAAGATCAATTATAATTGCAGCTAATACATTATATAAGACGAAAGAAAAAAACTATTTAAGAACAATTATTAAAAGTTTATTGTTAGTTTTAGTATTAATGTTTACAATGATGTTCATTATTTTAATACTTGGATATGGTTCATTTATATTGAAACAAATTGTCGATTATTTTGGTATCAATGATACAATAGTTTACACTTTATTTAACATTTTGAAATGGCCGATATCTTTTGTAATCATATTTGTAATTACTAAAATCATCTATGTGATTGCACCAAATGGTAGAATCAAAAGCAAATCTGTTAATTTGGGTTCTCTATTTACAACCGCAGGTTGGCTTTTAGCGACATTCGTTTATTCGATATATGTTAATAACTTTGCAAGATATGATGTCTTCTATGGAAGTTTAACATCAATTGTCGTTTTGATGATTTGGGTTTATATCTTATGTTATATATTAGTAATTGGATTTGCTATTAATGCATCAAATTATTTGGACGAGAAAGACTAAAAGTCTTTTTTGTTTTGAATTTATTTGATATAATTAAGAAAATAAGGAGTTTTTAATATGGGTTTAAAAGTTAAGTTGATAATTATATTTGTTCTTTTAGTTTTGATGTTTATTTCTTACTTGCTAGCTAAGAAAAAGAATAATAAAAAAATACTAATTGCAACATATATTTTATTTGCTCTAATTATTATGATGATTACATATCTTTTGCTAGATTTAATAATAGTTGGTGGACTTTGACACTTAACTAAAATAATGCTATAATTCTTACTTGATTGAGGTGAATTAATTTGAAAATAACAAGTGTAAATTTAGAAGTTAGTGCTGTTAGACGTAGTCAGTATCCAACAAATGATCTACCAGAGTTCTTACTTGTAGGAAGATCTAATGTTGGTAAGAGTAGTTTTATAAATTCAATTATAAATAGAAAAAACTATGCTAGAACAAGTGCTACTCCAGGAAAGACACAGACAATTAATTTCTATTTAGTTAATGAAGCTTTTTACTTAGTAGATGCACCAGGATATGGATATGCAACACTTAGCAAAAAAAATCAAAAAAAATTCGGACTTATGATGGAGGATTACTTAACCACACGTGAAAACTTAAAACAAGTTTTTATGTTAGTTGATTTCCGCCATAAATTAAGTAAAGACGATATTATGATGTTTGATTACTTAAAACATTATCAAATACCTGTAACAATTGTTGCAACTAAAATTGATAAGGTAGGAGTAACAATGCATCAAAAACAAAGAAATGCTATTTTAAGCGAATTAGAACTTCCAGTTGGAGATGAATTTGTGATGTTTTCAAATGTCACAAAAGAAGGAAGAAACGAAATATACGATAGAATTGAAAGAATAATCTAAGATTTATTCGTTTTTTCATATATAGAAATAAGGTGATTAATGTGAAACCAGTTGTAGCTTTAGTAGGAAAACCAAATGTTGGGAAATCAACTCTTTTTAATCGTCTAGTGGGGAAGAAAATCTCTATTATTGAAGATACTCCTGGTGTTACAAGAGATCGCATATATGGAGATGTATCTTTTAGAAACAAAAAGTTTTTAGTTATCGATACAGGTGGTATTGAAATAAGTGAAGATGAAGTAAGCAAGAATATTAAAATGCAAGCTGAAATCGCTATTAATGACGCTGATTTAATCGTCTTTGTTGTCGATGCTAAAACCGGACTTGACTATAACGATATAAAGACAAGAGATATTATTTTAAAGTCGAATAAAAAACTAATTGTTGCTGTTAATAAAGTTGACTCTCGTGAATCAAAGGAACATCTATATGATTTCTTTGAGTTAGGTCTTGATAATTACGTAAATGTCAGTGCTGAACAAAATATTGGAATAACAGAACTATTAGAAAAGATAACAGAGGATTTCCCTGATTACGAAGAAGAAAAGCAAGATGACAGAATCAAGTTTTCAGTTATCGGACGCCCTAATGTTGGGAAAAGTAGTTTAGTTAATGCATTAGTTGGATATGAAAGAGTAATGGTAAGCAATGTTGCAGGAACTACTCGTGATTCAATTGATACAGTGTTCAAATATGAAAACAATGAATATGTTGTAATAGATACCGCAGGAATGCGCAAAAAAGGAAAAATATATGAGTCAATCGAAAAGTATAGTTTACTTAGAGCATTAAAAGCTATTGAAAGATGCGATGTCTGTTTACTTTTAATCGATGCAACAACAGGTATTATTGAACATGACAAACATATTGCATCATATGCTTTAGAAGCGGGAAGAGCAATTATAATTGTTGTCAATAAATGGGACACAGTTGAAAATAAAGAAGAGTATATTAAAACATTCACAAAAGAACTTAGAAATAACTTTCAATTTATGACATATGCACCAATTGTATTCTTGTCAGCTTTAACTAAAAAAAGAATTCACACATTGATGCCGGAAATATTAAAGGTTTATGAAAACTATAAGAAAACTCTTGATGATGAATTAATTGATAGTTGTATTAAAGAGGCATATGCTTTAAATCTTCCACCTAGTTATAAGGGTAAAAGACTTAGAATTTATAGCGCAAAGCAAGTTAAAAATTCACCGCCAACATTTAATATCGAAGTAAATAGCAAAGGTCTTATCCACTTTTCCTATGAAAGATATCTTGAAAATAAGATTCGTGAAAACTTCGATTTTGAAGGAACTCCAATTGTGATTAACTTTAAAAATAAAGGTGAAGAAAAGATTTAGAACTGTTAAAAAAAACAGTTCTTTTTTTGTTAAAAATTCTCGACAAAAAAGACTAAAAATGTTATTATTATATTAGGGTAGAGTAATTTATCATGTTTTAAGTCTATCTTAAAATAGAAAGGGTTTGAAAAAATGAACGAAAATATGAAAAAACTTTTATATGTTTTAATTGGTATTTTATCAATTGGTATAATTGTTTTAATACTATTAAAAACAGGAAAACCGGAGGTTAAAACATATGCGGTTAAATTTGACACAGATGGAGGAACTGAAATAGTAAGCCAGACCGTTGAAGCGGGATCGGTT
>JAEEGL016143258.1_pt1 | contig 13001 bp, 11 predicted proteins | sample 9134231 | NCBI WGS metagenome assembly JAEEGL01 (sample SAMN16246548, study PRJNA631951) | gut metagenome | biome: gut microbiome; feature: rumen; material: fiber-attached | host: Bos | place: Iran: Karaj | collected 2018-10 | reverse complement strand
CCTCCCGGGAGAGTAAGATGAGTAGAATAGATTCAAGAGAAGCTGTTGTTTTCTTCGTATATCAATATGAATTCAGGATTGAAGATCTTGAGCAACAGATAAATCTTTATATTGAGAATAACGGTGATCTTGAAGAGGATATAGACTACTTCAAATCAACTGTTAAAGGTGTTTTGTTGAACAGAGAGGCTTTGGACCTCGAGATCACCAAGTATCTTAAAAACTGGACTTTGGCAAGAATCCCCAAGCTTGATAAGGCTATTCTTGAAACTGCTTTTTATGAGATTTCTTCAAATGATGATATTCCCACAAGTGTAGCTATTAATGAGGCCGTAAGACTTGCTAAGAAATACGGTACTGATGATTCGTATTCTTATATTAACGGAGTCCTTTCAAGTTACGAGAAGAGTCTGTAAGGCGCATAATGTATTCTTTTACATCCGTATCTTCACTTAATACATATGCGGGACAAGTCTTATCTTCTGATGAGAGACTTTCAAGTCTTGAAGTAACCGGGGAGATATCCGGTTTCAAAGTATATTCGAGCGGACACGCTTATTTCACATTAAAGGACAGTACATCTGAGATATCTTGCGTTATGTTCGCATCGAGGATGGCGTCAGTTTCTTTTAAACCCAAAGATGGTGACAAGGTTACACTCACGGGATCGTGTACGATTTATCCTGAGAGAGGTAAGTACCAGATAGTCTGCAGCACTATGAAGCATGCAGGTAAGGGTGATCTTAAGGAGCAGCTTAAGTTACTGTTTGATAAGTTATCCAAAGAGGGACTGTTTGATCCTGCTCATAAGAAGAGTATTCCTATGAGACCTTCAAGGATCGGAATAATTAGTTCTCCGACAGGTGCGGTTATCCACGATATATTGGTTAAACTTAATGAACGTAATCCGTATTTTGATGCGGTTCTTTATCCTGCGGCCGTACAGGGAGAGAATTGTCCTTCCGAAGTAATAAAGGGTGTAGATTATTTTAATAATAAGAATAATGTCGATGTAATTATCATTGCCAGAGGCGGCGGCTCTATCGAGGACCTGTGGGGGTTTAACAGTGAGGAGCTCGTCAGAAAAGTATATGAGTGTGATATTCCGGTTATATCTGCGATAGGACATGAGACGGATATTACGCTGCTTGATCATGTGGCTGATAAGAGGTCTCCGACGCCTACGGCAGCTGCCGAAGATGTTCTTAAGACATATGAGGAATTATCAAATACTAATCTGATATTAAGGGATAAGATAATCTCAAATATGAAGGCTCTTATCGCGGGTAAACGTAATACGCTCGATGCATTAAGATCAAACAAAGCCCTCTATGAGCCTGAATATACCGTCAGAAATAAGCGTATTGAGCTTACTACGATTACTGACACTCTTAACAGAAAACAAAATGAGATAATGGACAGGGAGAAGCAACGGCTTAAAAGCTTTATTGACAGCCTTGCATTATTGGGACCGCACAATGTTTTGATGAGAGGTTATTCATATGTTTCATCACCTGACGGTTCACCTGTTGTATCAGTTAAAGATATAAAGTCCGGCGGGCAAATCGATATTCACTTTAAAGACGGTACTGCCGGTGCTGTGATCAAGTCAATCAAGGAGGAAAAGGGGAATGGCTGATAAGTTTGTTTATGAGGATGCTGTCAAAGAGCTTCAGGATATTGTTAATAAGTTAGGTTCCGGCAATGTGTCGCTTGATGAATCGTTAAAGTTATATAATCGTGGTATCGAATTGTCCAAGTTGTGTGATAATAAGCTTAAAGAGATTGAACAGAAGTTTTCTGTTGTTAATCCCTCTACTGGAGAAGAAAGCGAAGCGGAAGTGCAATGATAGATGCTAATGAATGGATAACACCTTATCTTGAGGAAGTATTCTCAAGGCTTGATGGTGAAGATATTGTTGTAAAAGCAGCCGGTTACAGCCTTTTCGCAGGGGGAAAGAGGATGAGACCTGCCCTGATGCATGCAAGTGCCGTTATGCTTGACAAGTATGGTGTGACGCCTGAGGATATTGCAATGTATGCGGGTGCGTTGGAGATGATACACACCTATTCGCTCATTCATGATGATCTTCCTTCAATGGATAATGATGACTTAAGAAGAGGCAGGCCCACATGCCATAAAGCTTATGGGGAGTCTTATGCGATCCTGGCGGGAGATATGCTGCTTAATACCGCACATGAGGTGCTTTTGCAGTTAGCCGTTAAGGGGGAGAAGTATGCTAAAGCTTCTTATAATGTATCTTCTCTTGCCGGAATCGGCGGTATGATAGGCGGTCAGAGCATAGATCTTAGTTCTGAAGGAAAGAAGATACCGCTTGAACTGCTTTATGAGCTTCAGAAGAAAAAGACAGGTGCTTTGATAGAGGCTGCCGTTACTACACCGTTCTTTTTGAGTAGTGCTCCGGATAAGATATATGATCTTCTTAAGGAGTATGCAGATCACCTTGGACTTGCGTTCCAGATAAAGGACGATATTCTTGATGTTGAGGCGGATCAGGAGAAGCTGGGTAAGAGTACGGGCAAGGATGAAAGAGATGATAAATCCACTTTCGTTACATTGTTAGGTCTTGATGAAGCTAAGAAGAAACTTAATGAGGAAGAGGATTCTTGTAAGAGAGTTCTTGACAGTTTGAGAAATGACGGTCTTAATGTGTCAGATCTTGAAGAATTAACTATATTTAATCTTAAGAGGGATTATTAATTGGATTATAAGATATTAGGAACTGATCTTACGCCTTCAATGCTCGCGTCGCTAAGCAAAAGCGACAGGGAACTTCTGTGTAAGGAATTAAGAGATAAGATAATTACCACCGTATCACATAACGGAGGCCATCTTGCAAGTAATCTCGGAACAGTTGAATTGACCGTTTCCTTGTTATCGGTGTTTGATTATACAAAGGATAAGATCGTCTTTGATGTGGGCCATCAGGCTTATTCTTATAAGCTCCTTACAGGCCGTTTTAAGCAGTTTGACACTTTAAGACAGCAGGGAGGTATCTCAGGATTCCCAAGGATTTCAGAGAGCCCTTATGATGCTTTCGATACAGGTCATTCCAGTACTTCGATATCTGCTGCGCTTGGTATGGCACGTGCGCGTAATATAAAGGGCTCAGATGAGTATGTTGTTGCCGTTATAGGTGATGGAGCCATGACGGGCGGTCTGGCTTATGAGGCCTTGAATGACTTAGGTCACTCTAAGAATACGAAGATGCTCGTTATCCTTAATGATAACGAGATGAGTATCGACAGAAATGTCGGCGGAATGAGTAAGTATCTTAAGGAACTCCGTATTTCTTCAGGTTATTTGTCTGCAAAGAAAAACACGGAGAGTTTCCTCAACAGGATTCCGATTTTGGGCAAGGGCATAATAGCCATTATCATGGCTGTTAAGAAGTTCTTCAGATTCCTGATCTACAGGAAGGCGCCTTCGATGTTTGAGGATCTGGGACTTCGCTATTACGGTCCTATCGACGGTCATGATACAGAGGGACTTATTAAGAGTCTTAATGCTGTTAAGGATCTTAATGTTCCTGTTCTTCTTCATATAGTTACGAAGAAGGGAAAAGGCTACTCTTTTGCTGAGCAAAACCCGTCTGATTATCACGGCGTCGGTCCTTTTAATATCGATGAAGGCGTCAAGAGTTCATCCAAGCTTTCATATACGGGAGCTTTCTCAGGAGCTCTTCTTGAGGTTGCAGCAAGAAATAAGAATGTTGTCGGTATTTGCGCGGCAATGGCTATTGGTACTGGAATGGATAAGTTCGCATTTAAGTATCCGTCCAAATTCTTTGATTGCGGTATAGCAGAAGAGCATTGTGTCACGATGGCGGGAGGAATGGCCGCTTCCGGTATGGTTCCTGTAGTAGCCATATATTCTTCATTCCTGCAAAGGGCGTATGACCAGATTGTTCATGATGTATGTTTTATGAATAATCATGTTGTTTTTGCGATAGACAGAGCCGGCTTTGTCGGTAATGACGGACATACGCATAACGGGCTTCATGACATCTCTTATCTTAATTCAATGCCCGGTATGACAATATTGTCACCGCGCGACTATACAGATCTTAAGATGAGCCTCGATTATGCGGTAAATGTTGTTAAAGGTCCTGTTGCTATAAGATATCCCAGAGGCGCTTCTCCTTACGAGGAGCAAGGACCGCTTTATAAAGATCCTGCATTGATATCCAAGCCTCACATCGTTTCTGATGAAGGTGATGACTATGTATTCATATCAACAGGCCTTTTCAGCAAGGAATGTGAAAAAACAGCAGATATCCTTTCCAAAAGAGGACTTAAAGGCCGGGTGATTTCACTTACGGTATTAAAACCGTTGAATTCATCGGATATAATGGATGTTATCGGTAATTCACGATTTGTCTTTACAGGCGAAGAGGGAATCTTAAGCGGAGGATTCGGTGAGAATCTTAAACTGGCTTTGACAAGAGCAGGTTACAGCGGAACAGTTGATAACTATGCCGTTGAAGACCAGATGATAAGAGCTGGTACCGTTGATCAACAGCTTAAGTGTGCCGGCCTTGATGCTGAAACTATGGCTGACAGGATAGAGAAAACTATACGGAGGACTTAAGATTGAAGTTCGGAATTCATTCGAATGACACGAGAGATGTCGGTTATAAGATCGCCATGAAGTTGTCCAGGCTCCTCATTAAGAAGGGCTGTGTTCCTGTGTTTGAAGAGAGCCTTAAGGATTCCGTAATTTCTTCATTGTCAGGAGTTCAATTTGGTGCCTTTGATGATGTAGATGTTATAGTTTCAATCGGCGGTGACGGAACTTTCCTGTCCGTTATATCTACTTTCAGAAAACTCGATAAGCCTTTTATCGGCATAAATAAAGGCAGTATCGGGTTTCTTACTGAAGTCTCGGAATATAACATGGATGATGCCTTTGACCTTATAATAGAGGGCAATTATACGATCTTAAACAGAATGCAGCTTCGCATAGAGCACTACGATAAGAACGGAAACCTCAAGGGTAGTGATATTTGTCTTAATGACCTGTCCGTTTTAAGAGGAGCTAAGCCCCATATAACAAGACTGACTTTATATATTGACGGAGAGAGGGTTGAGAAGTTTTATGGCGACGGTCTGGTCGTTGCCACTCCTACGGGATCTACCGCGTATACACTTGCAGCGGGAGGGCCGCTTCTTATGCCTGATATGAATAATATCCTGATTACTCCGTTGTGTCCTCATACATTGCAGAATATGAGTTATGTTATATCGCCTGAAAGTGTGGTGGAGATTCATCTTGGTAATTTTGAATCTGTTCCGATCGTTTGTCCAGACGGTAGAGAATTCTCCAATATAGAGGACTATGATATTCTCAGGATCAGGAAACATGATTATCCGTGCAGAACAATTTGTCTTAATACGACAGGTTTCTTCCAGAATGTGAGACGCAAGATCTTGGCAAGGGGTAGTTTCTATGAAGACGGCAAAGAATGACAGACAGGAACTCATTTTAAGAATCATAAGAGAGAACGATATCTCTACGCAGGAAGAGCTTACCAACCTTATCCGTAAGCACGGCATTGAGGTAACTCAGGCAACCTGTTCACGTGATATTAAAGAACTTGGGATCATAAAGGTTATCCTTCCTAATAATCAGAGTAAGTATGCTGTATTGGATAAGACCGGTGATATAGCTCCCGGGAGGCTTCTTGCCGTGTTCTCCAATTCACTTTTATCCTGTAAGAATGCCATGAATCTTGTTGTTATACGAACCCTGCCCGGTATGGCGCAGGCTGCAGCTTCCGCTCTTGATTCAATGCATCTTCAGTATGTTGTAGGAACGATAGCAGGAGATGATACTGTTTTCGTTGCTACCGAAAGCATTGATGATGCCAAGGCCCTAAGTGCCACTATTCTTGATCTGACAGGGTCGGAGCATGCTGACAAGGCTTGAGATAAGAAGCTTTGCTGTTATAGATCATGCTGTTTTTTGCCCGGGTGAAGGTCTTAATGTTATCTCGGGTGAGACCGGTGCAGGTAAATCGCTGCTGATTGATGCAATCGGACTTATTCTGGGTGATAAAGCTTCCAAGAGTCTTATAAGAAATGATTCAGACAACGCTTTTGTCGAGGCAGTCTTTGATTGCTCATCTTCTGTTATGGAAAAGCTTGGCCCTGTCATGGATGAATATGGCATTGAAAGGGAAGACGGTAATGTTATCGTCACCAGGACTATTGGTAAGGACGGTAAAAGCCAGGCAAGGATAAATGGTATGACTGTGGTCTTATCACAGCTTAAAAGGGTTATGAGTGAGCTTGTGGATATACATGGTCAGACTGATAATTCGAAGATCTTTGATCCTGCCGTTCATATTGACCTTCTTGACAGTTACGGTTCCGGTAAGATATCCGGATTGCTTTCTTCATACCAGGATAAACTCAAAGCTTATAAGGACCTTACCGTTAGGTATTCCGAAGTAATGAAGTTAGCATCATCTTCAAATTCTAAGAAGGATTACCTTACATATGCAGTAAAAGAGATTAATGATGCATCGTTAAAGCCCGGAGAGGATGAGAGTCTCATGGCAAGAAAAAAGGAACTCTCGGTCCTGTCAAAAAACTTCGCTTTGGTTGAAGAGTCAAGAGATCTGCTTTTGGGCTCTGACGGCTCCGGAATGACGCTTGTATCGCGCCTGTCGGAATCGTTAAAGAGAATAAAGAAACTTGCATCAAATGATGATTCCTTTACAAAAACCGCAGAGGACCTGGAGAGCATTGTCCTGGATATAGAGGCTTTTTGCTCTGATTATGATGGTAAAACTAAGCTTTCCTCATTTTCGGAAGACGAGGAGAAGAAGGTAAACGACAGACTCGGTAAGATATTTGAACTTGAATCCAAATACGGGAAAACGATAGATGAAGTAATTGCTTTCGGTGCTGACGCACAAAAGCAGTTATCGGACATAGACAGCGCATCAATAGAAGCTAATTCTTTAAAAAAGCAGCTTCGTGATGCTGAATCTGACTTGCTTAAGACTGCTCAGACACTCTCAGAGGCGAGGAAAGAGCTTGCTTCTGCGATGTCTTATAAGATAACTGAAGAATTATCGGATCTTGAGATGCCGTCTGCTTCGTTTTATGTTGATTTTAAAAACAGGCCTAAGGAAAGATTCTTCAACAGTAAAGGTATTGATGACATTACTTTTATGTTCAGTGCCAATCCGGGGCAGCCGCCTATGAATCTGGCCCAGACTGCATCAGGCGGTGAAGCATCCCGTATAATGCTTGCGATCAAGAATATTCTTTCCAAAGCAGATAATATGCCTACTTTGATCTTTGATGAGATTGATACAGGTGTATCGGGAAAAGCGTCTTTATCAATCGCCAAAAAACTTAAGTCAATCTCCCGTGATCACCAGGTTCTTTGTGTGTCTCATACCGCCCAGCTTGCTGCAGCAGCCTGTAACAACTTCCTCATCGAGAAGAAAACTGACGGGAACAGCACATTTACAAGCATTGTTCCTTTGGATGAAGAAGGCCGGGTTGTTGAGGTTTCAAGGCTTCTGTCAGGTAAAACCGATAAGGAGTCTGGCGAACTCGCATTAAAGATGATCAGCGAACTTCGGGCTTAGGTTAGTTATTTCATCAGGAAGCTTAGCTTCAAACTCCATTTTTATGCCTGAAACAGGATGCATGAAGGTGATTTTCGCTGCGTGAAGCGCTACGCGGCCGCATTTTTTATCAAGAACAGAGCTTAAAGGGAAGGCGTCCGAGGGATTATCGTCTGAGTTCGGTCCATAAAGGCCGTCTCCGATAAGCGGATGTCCCATAAAAGTTGAATGAACGCGTATCTGGTGGCATCTTCCGGTCCCGAGGACAAATCGTACGAGTGATATATCAAGGTCTTTATCAAAAGTTACGGATTTATAGTGCGTGATGCAGTTGTGTGCTCCGGTATCGCTCTCATGGCATACATCACGTATCATCACGGACCCCTCACGGCGTTTAATGGGAAGGTCTATCGTTCCTTCATCCGGCTCGAATATGCCGTAAACTGCCGCCAGATAGGTTTTCCCTATTTTTTGCTCGCTGAAAAGTTTGTGAATGTGCCCCGTCTTGGCCACTATCATAAGACCGGAAGTCTCTCTGTCCAGCCTCATTACGGGGTGCAGAGGGTTCGCGGACGGGTTAAGAGCTGTAAGTAAAGAGTCATCAAGGTGTCCGTGAACAGGGTGAGTAACCATCCCTGAAGGCTTCACGACAACAGCGAAGAACTCGTCCTCATAAAGAATCGGTATACCCGGAATATCGTTTAACTTGCCAACATCGTCGTCATACTTCGCGAAAATAACATCTCCCTCTTTAACAATATGCTTCACAATGGCGTGCTGCCCGTTAACTTCGAGGGTTCCGTACAGTTTTATGCGCTTGATCATGGTGGAACTCATATTAAGTTCATGGGACATGACGGATTTTAATGTTCTGCCGTCCTCCTGCGATGTTACTGTATGGTTAAATTGCATTTTGCTGTCCTTGACACTAATTAAAATTATTTTTATTATAACTAATGGCTAATGATAGCTTATAAAAATGTTCTTTGACAACTTTATATTTGGAGGTGAGTACCAACATGCAATGGTTATATGGAATCATTGGATTGGTTCTCGGCGTCTTTATCGGTCTTATCAGTGTGCATATTTACTATAAAAGCGGTTTGTCTGCCCAGCAAAAGCAGCTGGCGGATGATTCGTTAAAAGCTAAGGCAGAAGCTGAAAAGATCGAGGCAGAAGCTCAGAAAGATGCTGAGAATCGTAAGCGAGAACTCCTCTTGCAGGCAAAAGAAGAAATCTCAAAAGCCCGCGTCGAACTTGAACACGATGTCAGGGAGAAGAGACAGGAACTTGCAAGAGAGCGGAACAAGCTTGAGCAGAAAGAAGACAATGTTGAGAAGCAGCTCGCTATCGCAGAAAGTAAGCGTGCTGAACTTGAAGCAAAACTCGAAGAGGCTCAAAGATCACTCGAGAGAACGAGAGAGATCGAGGCCAAGAAAGAACATGAACTCGAGAATATATCAGGATTGTCTATCTCCGAGGCAAGAAGTCTTGTACTTGACGCAGCGGAGAAGGAATACAGCCATGATATGGCTCTTATGCTCAGGCAGATGGAGGAGAAAACCAAGCAGGATGCTGACAAGATCGCCAAGGATATTATTGTCACATCCATTCAGAGATATGCATCAGATTATGTATCTGAAGCCACAGTATCTGTAGTTAATCTTCCCAACGATGAGATGAAGGGACGAATCATTGGTCGAGAGGGCAGAAATATACGTGCTATCGAGACAATCACCGGCGTCGATCTTATAATCGACGATACACCTGAAGCAGTTATCCTTTCTTCCTTTGACCCTATCCGCCGTGAAGTGGCAAGAATGACGATCGAGAAGTTAGTATCAGACGGTCGTATCCACCCGGCAAGGATCGAAGAGATGGCAAACAAGGCCAGGAAAGAGATTAACCAGATTATTAAGCAGGAGGGTGAGAGAGCTGCTTATGAGACAGGTGTCATGAATCTTCATCCTGAGATTATTAAGCTTTTGGGTAAACTCAAATACCGCACAAGTTATGGACAGAATGTACTTCAGCATTCTATTGAAGTCAGTTTCCTTGCAGGTATGATGGCAGGCGAGTTAGGTCTTGACGTCAACTTTGCTAAGAGAGCGGGACTTCTCCATGATATCGGTAAGGCTGTAGACTTCGAACAGGAAGGTACACATGTACAGTTAGGTGCTGATATCACAAGGAAGTATCATGAGTCTGATGGTATTTGCAATGCCGTTGAAGCTCATCATGGTGACGTTGAAGCTAAGTCTGCTGAGGCAGTACTTATAGCTGCAGCCGATGCTATATCTGCTGCAAGACCCGGAGCCAGAAGAGAGAATCTTGAGACTTATATCAAGAGAATACAGAAGCTCGAAGAGATCGCAACAAGCTTCGAAGGTGTTGAGAAGAGTTATGCGATACAAGCAGGCCGTGAGATCAGAGTAATCGTTGAACCTGAGAAGGTCAATGACGAAGAGATGATCCTCAAGGCAAGACAGATCTGTAAGAAGATCGAGGACGAATTAGATTACCCCGGTCAGATAAAGGTTAATATCATCCGCGAGACTCGCGCAACTGATGTTGCTAAATAAACAGTTAACTTTTTACCTTAGTTAGTTTTATTTGTTGATGAGTTGGCAATCACCCAAAAAAGACGGACATTCTGCGGTCCGTCTTTTTTTGTTTATTATTATTTGAAAAATGTAAAAATTAAGTATAATGATAAATATACAAATTGAATTGATAGGGTGATTTCTATGGACAGAGTAATTTACATTGCAGATGATGACGATAATATCAGAAATCTGTTAAAGTCATTCCTTGAGCGTGAGGGTTATATCATTTATGGTTTCCCTACAGGAGATGATCTTCTTAAGAAGTTCATCGTTGAACCTTGTGATCTTATCATTCTTGATGTAATGATGCCCGGAAGAGACGGTTTCTTTATTCTTCAGGAAATCAGAAAAATCAGCAATGTACCTATTATCATGTTAACTGCAAGGGACTCTGATTCTGACTATATTGAAGGTCTTAATCTTGGCAGTGATGATTATTTTACCAAGCCTTTCAGCCCTATTAAGCTTGTTACTAAAGTAAAATCCGTATTCTCCAGACAGGAAGCTGCAGCCACGGCTACTGCTGATGCTTCGGATACTGAACTTGAATTTGCGGATATTAAACTTAACAGGAAGACAAAGACAGCGACTTTGGAGGGCAAGAATCTCAATCTTACACCTAATGAATACACGCTGTTGGCATATCTTATGGTTAACCGCGACAGAGCGGTTCCCAGAGTAGAACTTCTCGATAAGATCTGGGGTTATGAGACGGAGATTGAGACACGAGTAGCTGATGATACTGTCAAAAGACTTCGTAAGAAAATCGTGAATTCTGATGTAAAGATATCTACAGTTTGGGGTTATGGCTTTAGATTAACATCTAAGTCCGAGCAGGACGGCGATGACACAGAGGACTGATTACAGAGTTCAGGAAAGAAGAAAGCGTCAACGTTCCAAAGTTCCGTTATTTCTTCACATATATTTTTCTTTGATAGTTGTAACTATGGTTACAGGAATCCTTATATGGCTTTCCTGTAATTATATTATGCAAAATTATATTGCTACCGAATGTGAGAACAGAATCGGTAATGCGGTTAATTCGTGCCAGTCATTTGCTGAAGCCTTCAGGAATTCGCTTGATCCTGATGAGTTCGGTTCAGAAGAACAGATAAGGACTAACCTTCTTAACTCTATTGTTTCTTCCTCAGACCTTTCTAATGAAGCTTCAATCGTCTTGTTCGAAGATGATGTATCCGGTGACGGATATAATGTCCTTTGGCCTTCCGCTTCGTATTCCGTATCAGCCAGAAACAGAGCGGAGAAGTACCTTGTAACGATCTTCGAGAATATGACTCGTTATAAGACCATTACGTCTACTGATACCCGTAATACAATGGTTGACGGAAACCTTGTTTACTATAAGTTCGTGGATGTTGAGTATTCCGGATTTGAAAGTGAAGATAAGACTGAATATGACAGTTATTATCTGCTCGTATATATCGATACAACCACTTACTATAACTTTACTACTGCGGTTAATGTATCTATATTCAGAGCGATCATTGTATCAGTTCTTGTTTCCACAATCATGAGTATTATCGTAGCTTTTCCTCTTTTCTTCTCAACACGTAAGCTGTCTAAGTTTGCTTCCCGTGTCGGTAAGGGAGACTTTACTCCTGTTAAAGGCAGGATCATGAGCAGTGAGTTGTCGCGTCTCGGAGATACAATGAACCTTATGGCTCAGAGACTCGAACAGGCTGATGTCGAACAGAAGACCTTCTTCCAGAATGCTTCCCATGAATTGCGTACGCCTCTCATGTCTATACAGGGATATGCGGAAGGTATCAAATATGATGTCTTTAACGATGAAGAGAAGAATAATGCAGTAGATGTCATTATTTCGGAAACAACAAGATTGTCAAATCTTGTTGAGAATCTTCTGTCTATTTCCAAGATGGATATGTCAAAGAGCGGTGCATATACTGTTAAAAAGACCCTTATCAATGTCCGCGAAGTATCAGAAGATGTTGTAGACAGGGTTCGCGGAAACTTCTTGCATGATGGCAAGGAGCTTATTACTGATATCAAGATTAAAGAAGCATATATTCTTGCAAATGAGAGTGACATATTAAGAATGCTCGAGAATATTTTCTCCAACTGTCACAGATATGCTGACAAACGTGTGGATTTCACTGTATTTAAGCAGAAAAATGATATCAAGTTCATAATTAGTGATGATGGTCCCGGTGTTTCCGAGGAGGTGCTGCCGACGCTTTTCGAGAGGTTCGCGAAAGGAAGTGACGGTAAGCATGGTATCGGTCTTTCTCTCGTTAAGGCGATAGCAGAGGAAAGTGACGGTAAGGTAGAGGCTGAGAACAAGCCTGAGGGAGGTGCAAGATTTACAATCACTCTGCCGACAATTGAACCCAAGGTACAACTTTCATACATGAACAATGAAGGTAAATAAGTTTACTTTGAAAATCGTAACATTATTATAATAATTAATACTATTCAAAAAATATAATTTTATTTGTATAATCATTTAGGCTGTCTAAGAGCGCTTTACGATAATAGGAGGGAAATATGCAGACTGTTCTTGTGACCGGTGGAACCGGTTTCATCGGCTCTCACACTGTAATATCTTTGCATGAAAGCGGTTACGAAGTAGTTATTGTCGATAATCTTATTAACAGTAAAAAAGAAGTTCTTAACAGACTCGAGAGAATAACCGGTAAGAGATTCAAATTCTATAATATCGATTGTTGCGATAAGGATTCCCTTAAGACTGTATTTGAGCAGAATAAGATTGACAGCGTTATTCATTTTGCCGGACTTAAAGCAGTTG
>JAEEGL014951260.1_pt1 | contig 13001 bp, 11 predicted proteins | sample 9134231 | NCBI WGS metagenome assembly JAEEGL01 (sample SAMN16246548, study PRJNA631951) | gut metagenome | biome: gut microbiome; feature: rumen; material: fiber-attached | host: Bos | place: Iran: Karaj | collected 2018-10 | reverse complement strand
GGCGGCAAGGACTCCATGGCCCTGCTCCAGCTGCTGGCCGAGCGTTCCCGCATCTTCGTCCCCCGTTTCGAGGTCGAGGCCGCCTACGTCCGCATGACCGACATCCCCTACCAGTGCGACGAAGACTACCTCCGCTCCTTCGCCGCCTCCCTCTCCGTCCCCCTCCACATCGTCGAGACCCACAGTCTTCAATCCCCATCAACCCCTTACCACATCTCGGCAGCCCCCCTCCCTTCGGGAGGGTTAGGGGTGGGTTCCCCCTCTCCTTGCTTCCGCTGTTCCTGGCAACGTCGCAAGAAACTCTTTGAGACCGCCCGCGCCCACCGTTGCAACAAGATTGCCCTCGGCCACCATCGCGACGACCTCATGGAGACCGCCCTCATGAACCTCACCTTCCAGGGACAGTTCTCCACCATGCGCCCCAAGATGCCCATGGACGACTTCCCCATGACCCTCATCCGTCCCCTCTGCCTCATCCGCGACGCCGCCTTGCAGCAGTGGGCCGACGACCACGGCTACCACAAGCAGGTCAAGACCTGCCCCTACGAGCACGCCTCCCGTCGCCACGACATCAAGCAGGTCATCGCCCACCTCGAGCGCCTCAACCCCGAATTCCCCTACACCTTCTACCACGCCCTCGAACAAACCTTCCCCCCCTAACAACTCTAGGAAAGGAAACCCACCCCTACCCTCCCAAAGGGAGGGGGCTGCATAGAGGTAAGAGACAAGAGGACTGCGCGCAAGCCCAGAATAGAAGTAAAAGACCCCCAAAGGTATCCCCTCCCCTCTCCGTTCTTTTGCAGCAAAGCGACCAAGGTCGTAGCGCTCACCTCTCAGTTCTCACCTCTCAGTTCTCAGTTCTTTGCAAGCAAAGCGACCAAGGTCGAGCGCTCAGTTAAACATCCCCCTCGGGGCCTTGCGGTGCTTCCCCCCTGTCACTTATCACTTTTCACTTATCACTTAAAACATCCCCCTCGGGGGCTTGGGGGGCTTCCCCTTATCACTTATCACTTTTCACATATCACTTATCACTTTCCCCATGTCCCGTAAACTCTTCTGCGACCTCTCCCCCACCACCTACCGCATCTCCGTAGAGAAAGGCATCCTCCTGCGCCATCTCCGCGACCTGTTCACCGGTGTCCGCTTTGCCCGTCAACGCCAGCAAGCGCCGCTCCCCACCCTTGTCTACCGTCACAACTCCCTCATCCGTCGTCGTCTCGGCAATGTGAACATGCAGCTGCAGGAGAACAAGGCCACCAACCTCTCCCTCGCCACCCCGAAGGTCAGCGGCGTCCTCATCCGTCCCGGCGAGACCTTCTCCCTGTGGAAGCTCATCGGCCGCACCTCCGCCTCCCGCGGCTACTGCGAAGGCCTCACCATCGCGCGCGGCAAGCCCTCACAAGGCATCGGCGGCGGACTCTGCCAGTTCTCCAACCTCATCCACTGGATGATGCTCCACTCCGAGCTCACCATCGTCGAGCACCACCACCACGACGGCGTCGACCTCTTCCCCGACTACAACCGCAAGATACCCTTCGGCACAGGCACCAGCATCACCTACAACTACCTCGACTACAGGGTGCGCAACGACACCGACAACACCTATCAGCTCATCACCTATGTCGACGGCGAGTACCTGCGTGGCGAGCTGCGGGCCCTCCGTCCCCAGACCTATTCCTTCCACATCCACGTCGACGGCGAGCACTTCGTCCGTGAAGCCGATGGCATCTACCGCTGCGGCACCGTCGTCCGCGACAAGACCGACCGCCGCACCGGACGCCTCGTCGCCCAGCAGACCATCCGCACCAACCACGCCAAGATCATGTACGAACTGCCAGAAGACAAAGTCATCAAGACATAGCCCCCATCGGCATCCCTACATTCTTTTCCCATCTTCGCTGCCCATCACCTTCTCCCTCTTTCCTCTTTCCAATCACAAATTAGAGAATGAGGGAGTATCTATTTCGTTGACATTCAGAATTGTTTTGAAATAGAAACGCCATTGCATGCAACAGATAGAAGTCATCAAAAAAAGACTGCCAGTTTTTCTCAGTTTTTCCGCCAGTTTTTTTTCATCAAACCGCCAATATTTGCAAACGAAGCCATTGTTATCGTCCAACGACTCCATTGATTTTCGCAAACAAAACCAATGGTTTCGTCTAACGATTCCATTGGTTTGGTTGCCACAAACTGCCCTGGAGCCACGTCAAAACTGACATTTTTGCCACGAAAAATCGAAGGCCTACACGAGACAATCTGCACCCCTCGTTTTCTTAAACATGAATCTTCAACAGTCTTACACATACAATCGTGACAAACAAATGTATTTCCTTTCCAAAAGACTATGTCATCAATCTCTATCATTTCATGGCTCTTCTTTAATCTTTTGTTAATTTCTCCCCAAATTCTTTGCCCTTCCAACTTTTCTTCGTATCTTTGTGGCGTGCAATAGGAGATTGCACATAAAACAATAGAAAACGTAAGAGCGTTAAAGATATTATCCCCATCTGAAATGTGCAAGATTTCATCCTATCGGGGTAATGACAATAGCTCTCACGTATTTAGCTATATACACTCACTCCTATCCACAATAGGGGAAGTGTACCTATATACGTGGGACTATTGTTTTATTACAGATAGGAAGGTATTGCACAACCTCAGATGCAGTAATAGACAATAGTCCCCACGTTCTTTACCCATAACAATTTATCAAACCTGCCGGCCAGAGGGGATAGGCTGAAAAAAGTAATAAGCCATGGAACGCCGTCTGTTTCTATCCTTTATTTTCCTATACGTTTGTCTGTTTCAGGCAAATGCTCAATCTCAAAGCACATCAACCCCATTGAAGTTGAATGCCATGAGTGACGTTGTCTTTGTCAACTCAAATGGCAGTGCTCTTGCAAATGGCAGTACGATCACTGTTTATGGCACTGATGGAGAGAGCATTGCTATTGACGACTCACAAACGTCCGATGGAGGCAATGCGGATGCAAAAGGTGAGTTTCCATTATTGGCACAGGCACAATCCTCCGACCATTCTATCATCGCAGATGCAAAGCTAAGCATAAAAAACAACACAAACAGTCGCCTCAGGGTGGCTATCAAATACATTGTGTCAGCCATCCCAAATGGTGAGTTCCAAATAGGTTTTAATGATTATTACACAACTGTAACGCAAGTCTGCACGGATGTAACGACCGTAAAGGTTTTAGATAGTTACAATAATAGGGAAGTCCATTCCATATGGTATCCAAGCAACAAGTATTCACAGGGAATAATGGAGGTAAAACTCCAAATACAATACTACGAATACAACTCTTCTACTGGTCAATACGACTACATCGCTAGTGGACGTTCCATAAACATAAAATATGTCTACCCTGAAGGTTTCACACAAAGCTATAATCTTTCTGTTAGCTCATCTGGCAATGGTTATGTTTTATATAATGGGACTAGTATTCGGAATGGCAGCTATACATTTTATGTTGCATCCGGTAACAATGCCACTCTGTCGTTTACACCCGACAATGGCTACAGACTAGCAAGTCTGAAGGTGAACAACGTTAACGTTACATCTAGTGTTTCCAATAACAAATACACTATCAGCAACATTCAAAAGAACACAACTGCAGTTGCGACGTTCGAAGAGATTCCGCCCACATATTATAATCTGACACTTACAGCAAGTGGAGGTGGAATGATCACATACAATGGAGTAAACACAAGAAACGCTTCAAAAACCTATAGTGTTGCTGAAGGAACGAACGCTACCCTGACTTTTACGCCCGACAACGGCTATAGGCTGGCGAGCGTGAAAGTGAACAACACGGATGTTACAGCAAGTGTATCAAACAACAAATACACAATCAGCAACATCAGGAAGAACACTACCGTAAGCGCGTCTTTCGAAGAGATACCAGTCACTTACTACACACTCTCCATCACGGCGGCAGGCAATGGTGCCGTTACATACGGCATGACTTCTGTGAGAAGTGGAGCCAAGAACATCAGCGTTTCGGAAGGAACGAACGCCACACTTACGTTTTCGCCTGACAACGGCTATAGGCTGGCAAGCCTAAAAGTAAACAACACGGATGTTACAGCAAGTGTTTCGAACAACGCATATACCATCAGCAACATCAGACGAAACACCACCGTGAGCGCCACCTTCGAGCAGATTCCTGTTGCCACATTCGACTTGAAAATAACAGCAACGGGAAACGGAAAGGCAACGTTTGATGGCTACGACATCAGGAATAACACGTGGACATTCAGCAGGGAAAGGGGAACGAATTGCATCATCACGTTCACCCCCGATGAAGGCAACAGAATTGCAAGCGTGACGATGAACGGAAGCATCGTAAACACATCGTCTGCCCTTACCATCAGCGACATGAATGAAAACAAGATAGTGGTAGTTACATTCGTACTGGATGAACAACAGGAAAACACCTTCACTGAAGGAGGCATCAACTACAGTATACTATCTTCGGCACTGAAGAATGTAGCTATTGCCAACGGTAACTACAGTGGGACTATGGCGATTCCACGAACCGTTACCCACGGCAACACGACATGGAATGTTGTGGCCATAGCGGACAAAGCCTTCTACAACTGCTCTTCATTGCAAGCCATAGAGGTGCCATCGTGCATACAGTCTGTAGGAAACGACTTGTTTACGGGTTGCCTGCAGCTCTCGGCCATTCAGTGGAATTGCAGCGCAAGGCTGACAGAAGCCGCTATGGGGACGGTGACAAACCCGAACTTGCTATTGTATGTTTCCAACAGGGGGCTGGCGCCAAGCACCATCAACAACGTGGTGGTGAACGGAACAGCAGAAAGCATCAGACTATCCGATGCGGTGAGTGGCAACAACTTCTTCTGTCCCATTGAGTTTACTGCCAAGGAGATTTCATACACCCACCGGTTCGGCATGACAAGCGGAAGAGGCACGTGTCAGGGATGGGAGACACTGGTGCTGCCTTTCGATGTGCAAGAAGTAAAACAGGGGAGCACGGTGCTGACTTCTTTCGTCACGTGGAGTGGTGACCGATGGACCAGACCGTTCTGGCTCTACGGAATGACAAATGCAGGCTTCAGGTCAACTGGCAGCATACGCGCGAACACGCCTTATATAATAAGTATGCCCAACAACACCTCCTACGACGCGGAGTGGAACATCTCGGGCGACGTGACCTTCTCGGCCACGCAAGCCAAAGTGTATGCGACAACACAACTGACTACCGCCAAGTACAACGGCAAGACGTTCACGCCCTGTTACACGGAGCGGCCGTCGGGCGGACAGGTGTATGCGCTGAACGTGAACAACCTGCTGGGCAACCATGCCAACGGCTATGCGGAGGGCAGCGTGTTTGTGAACGCTCCAGCAAGAATGGTACATCCCTTCGAGGCCTACTTGGAGACACAGACAGCGAGCGCAAAGACTGCCTTCAGCATATTCGAAGACATGACGGAGGAAACGCCCACTGGCATGCTGACAAAGAAAGCCGTCTACAATCTGTCGGGGCAATTGGTCAAACTCACAAACGCCACCTCTGCAGAGGAGGCCATCGACGGTCTGCCTGCCGGCATCTACATCGTGGACGGAAAGAAAGTGGTGAGGGCTACACCCTAAGAATGCGGGCTACGCCATAAATAATGGAATAAAAAATAAGGATTAAGGAATAAGGAGATATGACAATGAACGAAAAGCCATTCTTCACTCTTCACTCTTCACTCTTCACTCTCAAAGCGAAGCGTGGAGCAACGCTGATGCTGCTGATGGCTTGTTGCATGGCGGCAGCGGGGCAGGTGCGGTTCCGAACGGCTGAACTGCAACGGCTGGCGGAGATTGTCGGCAAGGACTCGGCAAACCAGCATCGCTATGTGATACACCAGACAGACAGCATCGTCGACCATGTGGGCATCCGCTTGTTTCCCGACGAGATGAAGCAGGTGGCAAAGGCTGCCGTACTACCCTTTCTGGAGCGATACTTCCTGCAGCTGCGTCATCCTTCCCTCGGTCGCACACCTGCCCAGATGATGCGCGACGACGGTTTCCGCTTCGAGCGTGGCAACATGCAGACGGTAGAACAACTGAGAGACAGCGACGCCTTCAGCTATCACTTCGAACTGCGCCGATATCGCGCATCATGGAGCCGCAACGGCAAAGAACTACTCGCCGTGTCGTTCCCCAAGCAATACGAACTATTGGCAGGAGTGAACAAGATTGAAGCCGAGGAACTGCTGGAAGGGGATATAAGAACCTCCCCAAAGACCACCCCAACAACCTCCCCCAGCCCCTCCGAAGGAGGGGAGCTCAGTAGCCTGAACATACCCGCAATGCACTCCCCTCCTTCGGAGGGGTCGGGGGAGGTTATTCCTTGGGAGGGGACGGGGGACGTTTCAGGTTTTCTCATTCTCCCCGGCGTACCCTACATTGACAAGCGCATCAACTCAGACCTGTATGTTGAAAAACGAGACAGCACGTACAGGCTCATCGTGGACGTGCGCCACCCCGCCGAGAGCACTGCCAATATGCTGTTGAGCCGCTTTGCGCCAGGAGACTACACGCTGTGCGTTGATCAGACCTGCTACGGCTACAAGCGTAAGAAATATGAAGTGCAACTGCGCCAGTGGCTATCGTTCTGCATGGAGAGCGGCTGCGACATCTACTGCGGCATTGAGGAAGTGACAGAGAAGGAGGTGAAAGCCTCGGTGTTCGTGGTGAACCAAGCCGAGGGCTACAACCACGTGCTCTACGTGGAGGTGCCGCTCACCACCATCGACAACCACAAAGGCCCCGTCCATGCGCGCCTCGACTGCTACATCCCCATGCACAACGTGGCGGGACTCTTTGCTAAGGAAAAAAAGAAAAGAAATAAAGAACCAAAGATTTATGAAAGAAGAATTAAATAGAACAAACAATGAAGAAAGAACCAATGAAACAAATCTTTTGCCTGTTAACCATCATCTGGTTATCAACTGGGGCATGCTGGAGCCAGACCACAGGTACGAACAATGCAAATGCTGCCATCAACCAGATTAAGAAAAGTAAGGCTTTCCTCTATGGTGAAGCCACAATGCCGACTAAAGAAGGTGCCTACGAACTCGCCAGTGAAATCTTGCAGCAAGAGATTGAGACATGGGCAAAAGAGCACTCGAAGAAAAAAGCCGACAAGATTGTTGCTACCGATGTGCGTCAACTTGTAGACAGTATCATACAACCTCGTGCTAATATGATACGCGTGTTCCTCTATGTCAGAAAATCAAACCTAATCCCTGTTTATCGTGAGGCGGGATTGGTTATCGTGGATGCAGACGCTAAGAGTGACGCAGTTGTTGCGAAAGACTCCGTAAGTCATGATTCCATTGTTACGCCTATTCCTGTCATACCAACAATATCGAATGCAGACAGCATAGCAACAGAAAAGGTATCAAACGACAGCATCTCTTCTTTAACGATACCTACAGACAGTATTCATACAGAACAAGTCCTTCTTCCTACGACGTCAGATTCGCTAACACGCAATGAACGCGTTGTTATTGATAAAGTTAAACCTCTACAATCTTTCTTTAAGATTCGCGACGTTCTTGTCCCTCTAAAAGAACAAGGTCTTGTCGAAAGCTATGGAAAATATGCGACATTATCAGAACCGGATTCTGCCTACCTTATTATATATGACATAAACGGACGCATAAGGGCTGTCTTAGGAAAAGGAAAAGAAAAAAGGACAAACCTAAACACGGGGGAGCAGGAAGGTATTGAGGATTATAAAGAATGTGGAGCTATTTGGTTCAAGGTAAAACAATAAGAAAAAAAATAAAAGGAAACATGAAAAAAAATGTAAAACTACTATTAGCCGTTGTACTCATGATGATGACATGTGTCACAAAAGGCAATGCTGCTGACGAATCCGTACAGCTGATTATCAATGACGGTATAACCAACAAGCAGTTAAAGGCAAAGATGGAGAACACCGTTAGTGCTTTGCTTACTGAGCTGAGGTATGCGTTTACAGAAAAGCGACAACCAAGGCTCAACGGCCTTGACATGACTGAAGACGCGAAGAATGACGTACTTAAGCTATGGGACAATGTCCATCTTTACTGCATTGAATCGGAAGTCGTACAGAAGTGTATCACTACTATGCGTGGCTATCAGGTACGACAAATCCCTGTGGTGAAGATTCCAGTAGGAGAAGGTGAGTCAAGCCAAGAATATCAGGAAGTCGTCGTGGACTTCACGCGCTCTGGTATGTTGGAAAGTTTCTACTTAACCATCGACATGCATCTATACCAGGAAATCATGAAGCATGAGAACAGAGAAATAAGCGACACGCGTCGCCGAATGGAAATACTCGACTACGTGGAGCACTTCCGAACAAGCTATGATCAAAAAGACTTGGCCTTCCTGCGCCAGGTCTTCTCTGAGGATGCTTTGATTATAACTGGTCGTGTTATCCAGACACAAAAGAGCGAGGTCTTTCCTTCTGGCAGTCGAATTGTCTATAGTCAGTACAACAAAGAACAATACCTAAAACACATAGCACAAGTGTTCCGCAACAACCGGTACATTCGAGTGAATTTCGATGATATAAAAATCGTGAAACACCCCGTGAAAGAGAACGTATATGGGGTTACTGTGCATCAGACATGGAATTCAGGCCGGTACAGTGATGAAGGCTACGTCTTCATGCTGTGGGACTTCAACAATGAATATGCGCCAAAGATACATGTTCGCACATGGCAGCCCGACTACATTGACAAGGCCAAAGGGCAGAGGCTACCCGATGATGAGGTATTCTCGATTGGGGATTTCGATCTTGGAGATTTTGTTGACTAAGACATAAAACAATCAAGGGATATGGAAGCAAGATTAAGTAGAAAATGCTGTCTGATAATACTACTATGTATTGTTGGGTGTGTACAAAAAGTACATGCCCAACACATGGAAATCATTAAATTTGAGGCTAATCCGACAAACCTTATGGCACGCTCTCAGCCAAGAAAAGACAGGAATGGAGAAGACTGTGCTTTGATACGGTTCGCCGTGCAAGATGTTGGATTCAAGATTGAGGGAAACCTCGGCGTTGTGCATACCATTAGGCAAACAGGAATGATACTGGTCTATGTACCGGAAGGAACCAAAAAACTGAACGTTCGTTATTCTGGTCTTTTGCCCATCATGGACTATGAGATACCTGTAAAAATTGAAAAGAAGTGCACATACGACGCAACACTGGTATTTACGTCAGATGGTCTCGATGCTATAAACAGGAAACCAGAACGCAATAAAGGTCATAATGTTTACTTAGGGGGTGGATTCAATTTCCTTTCCATATTTGGTCCTACACCGACTCTGGGTTTCATCATCAATCATCATAATGTTGAATTGGGGTTCACCTATGGCATTCAAAAATCAGATGCACTATATTACTACAATATTGATGCCACCACATTGAATAATGCTGTTCAATACCGACCTCTTAGGACACAATTGAGATATGGCTACGGATTTGACGTTACGGACTTTCTTACCCTAATGCCCCAAGTTGGTGCATGTGCTAATATTTTCAATGGCACAGTAGTACCCAACATCAGTGTTGCCTCACCTGAATACATGAGAAGAGGATGGTCGATATCTGGCATTACTGCTGTCAGACTGCTGTTCTCTCCTACGAACTGGCTCAAACTGCATCTTACTCCCGAGTATGATTTCGCTATCAAAAAGAATGTAGAATGCGACATCATTAGCAATAATGACTCCAAGTTTAGTTCGTGGACAAAAGGATTCAATCTGAATGCGGGAATCATGGTGTTCTTCTAAAATCTTTCAACGAGAGATGAAAAGACTGTCATTTATATTATTTGTACTGGCTTCTCTATCAGGCACAAGCTGTACGGGGGACGAGAATCCAAGTAGTGTTGAAATAAGCAAATACTATCTTGCTGTTAGCCCGTCAATAGAACTTTTAGGTGATGGAGAATCAAAAGAACTGTCTATATCGTCCAACTGTGCTTGGACGATCTCCAAGAGTTCCAGTTCTGACTGGCTAACCGTATACCCTCAATCAGGTTCTAATATGGGTTACACAACGATAACCGCAGGAAAGAACAATGGAGAGGAACGCATAGCCGTACTTACAGTTGAAGGCGGCGAGAAAAAGCTTATGGTAACAGTTACTCAGCTGAAGGCAACAAGTGGTGACAATCCTCAACAGACAACTCCTAAAGAGAACGATAACAATCCGCCCTTAACATCTAAAAGCAACTAAAAGAAACAACTATTATGAAAAAGTATGTTTTAGCGTTTTTCGTTTTTCTCAGTCATCCAAGCTTTGCACAAGAAATCATTGAAATGGAAAGTAGTGGTAGTGGCACATACTCCATTAATTGTACTGTAAATGGTGCCCCCATAAAAATGATTTTCGACACTGGAGCATCTAACGTATCTCTGTCTAAAACGACTGTTTTATATCTTTTTGAACAAGGACTACTGAAAGAAGGAGACATTAAAGGTTTAAGCTTCTCGACAATTGCCGACGGTTCTCAGACACCTATTCAAAGAGTTATTCTGAAAGATGTCGGCATCGGAAGCATACACATCAAAAACGTGATGGCCTCAGTCAACTTAGCAGCTGATGCACCTCCTCTTTTGTTGGGAATGTCAGCCATCCAGTCCCTTGGCCCTGTCACAATTGACGGTTCAAGACTGATTATCCATAAAACAGAATACAGTGAAGATGATTACAGGAAAATGGCATACGATGCTCAGCAGTACATCAAAGGAGGTAATTATACAGCGGCGATTAACAACCTACTCCGCATTTACAACACAATAGGATTAGACAAAGACCTATTGTATCAACTTGCTTCTTGCTACCACCACCAAGAACAATACGATGAAAGTCTGGCTGAATGCATGCAGTGGTTGGAGTATTTTGGGAAAGATAACGAATTGACAAAAGAATTCGTTCAGCTATATGCGGACAACTGTTTTTTTCTTCAACAGTACATGCTTGCTATAGACGCATACGAAATTCTTATAGAATGCATTCCTAAAACCGATAACTCCTATTATTGGAACTGTATTCAGCTGGCAGAATCGTATTCAAATACAAATAGCCACCAAAAAGCAATTGCGACAATGAAAGCCGCAATCTCCACATACAGACAGCTTTCAGGGATTGCAATTAGTGACATCGAACGTGGTCTGATTAAAGACAAACATATAGGGGCTTTATTTAAAGTCTATGGATCCATGTTCTTGAAAGCGAACAAAAACAGAGAAGGTCTTTACATGATTGCGACTGCTGCGAAATGTGGAGATGACGAAGCCATAGAATACTGCAGGAAAAACCGAGTGAAATATTAAACGGCAAGTCACAATAATCCCCTCTTTCCACTGCTGACATCAGTGCTTGTGATGTCGGGGGAAAGAGGGGATTTTTCATTTATTCCACTTCCATCACCACGACGCTGTAGGCGGGGAGGAGTAGCTCGTTGGCGGTGATGTCGAGGGACGTCAGGGGGGTGACGGTGAGGGCGTCGGGACGGCCGGTGAAGCCTTCCACATGGGGGGCATCGGGCAAGGGGAGGTCCTCGACGGTGAGACGCACGGGAAGGGGAAGGGCGTTGACAAGACGGAGGTAGCGGCGGCCACTCTTGCTGTCGGACACCAGACTGGAGGCGAAACGGTGGGACACCTCAGGGGAGGCATCGAGGGCGGTGGGCACATAACGGTTGCCGGCGTAGGTGCCGAAAAGGCGCTGCGTGTGGTAGCTGGGCGTGAGTGTCAGACCTTCGTTGGTGAAGTAGATGAGGTCGGGGTTCCAGTTCTGGTGCTTCTCGTTGCACAGGAGCGGGGCGTAGCTGGTCATGCTGACAACATCGCCATTGCGCTCGACGGCACAGAGGTGCATGGCTTCGACGATGGCGCTCTCGACGGTGCGCGTGCGCGACGCCCATTCACCGAGGTAGACCTTGGGACCGGTGCGGGGGTAGTCGTCGTAGTAGTGCTGGTTGTTGAGGAACCAGCCGGTGCTCTCGTAGTAGTGCTCGTCGACAAGACGGAAGAGGTCGGCATGCTCGCGGGCGAAACGCCAGCCTTCGATGTAGTCGGACGAGGGGTCGTGGAAGGGACCGGCGGTGCCGCAGATCTGGATGTCGGGATAGCGGTCGTGGATGGCCTTGCTGATCATCAGACAGCGCTCCTCGAAGTCGGTGGAGATGATGTCTTCGTTGCCGATGCCGATATAACGGAGGTTGAAGGGTGCGGGGTGGCCGGCATCGGCGCGCATGCGTGCCCACTGGCTGGTGGCGGGGTCGCCGTTGGCCCACTCTATGAGGTGGAGCAGCTCGTCGATATATGCGGGCATGTCGGCCATGGGGATGCCGCCTTGTTGTCCGGCATAGCCATCGGCATTGGCGGCGGAGTTCTGACAGGGCACGCCGGCGGCAAGCACGGGCAGGGGCTCGGCACCCATGTCCTCGCACCACTGGAAGTACTCATAGAAGCCGAGGCCGCGTGTCTGATGGTAGTTCCAGATGTTGAAGTCGGGCTTGCGGTCCTGCAGAGGCCCTACGGTGTGGTTCCAATGGTAGATGTTGTCGATGCCTTGTCCGTGGCTCATGCAGCCGCCGGGGAAGCGCACGAAGCGGGGATGGAGGGCGGCGATGGCCTCGGCGAGGTCGCGGCGCAGTCCGTGGCCTTTGTAGGTGTCGCGGGGGAAGAGGCTGACCATGTCGATGGCGGCACGATGGCGTCCCTGGGGCTCGATGACGAGGACGGCATGGGAGGCGGCGCGCTGTGCCGTCAGCGTGACCTTATACTGGGCCCACTCCTTGCCGGTGGCGGTGATGACGGCGACGGGGGTGAGGCTGGCCGAGCCGTCGCGAAGTGATATGCGGAGGGTCTTCTTTTTCTTGTCGATGTTGCGCACGAAGATGGTGAAGTCGTACTGCTCGCCGCTCTTCACGGCCATGCCGTCCCACCCGAG
>JAEEGL014657853.1_pt1 | contig 13001 bp, 17 predicted proteins | sample 9134231 | NCBI WGS metagenome assembly JAEEGL01 (sample SAMN16246548, study PRJNA631951) | gut metagenome | biome: gut microbiome; feature: rumen; material: fiber-attached | host: Bos | place: Iran: Karaj | collected 2018-10 | reverse complement strand
GACAGAGCTGTTATCGATATAAAATTAGTATCTATTACTGGTTACACCAACGATAACAGAAGCTACCCCAATACAGCTTTATTGTATCTCAGATTACCTGCTACACAGGCGATTAACGGTAATCTTCCTAATATCACATGGAAGCAGAGCCGTCCTAACTGTTATGTGTGGACTGGTTCGGGGTATGTCCAGAAGCCCTTGGACAATTTAGCCTGGGCTATTTACGATTGTCTTGTGCAGATTAGATTAGACCAGTTTGACAATACCCTTCACGTCTTAGGTTGGAATAAAGACAAGGTTGATTACAGTGCTTTTGTAGAATTTGCTAATTTTTGCGAAAGTATAAACGCCAAAGGTAACTGGTTCTTGTCTAAAAAGACAAGCGTTTATGAGCTTGTTCAGGACTTGGCTTTATCATGCAGGGCTAACATCGGATTCAGATACGGTAAAATCTGCCCCTTCTGGGATTGCCCTAAAGAGATGACTCAGATTTTTACTGCAGGAAATATGATAGCCGGTTCATATAACGGTGGTTATCTGCTTCCAGCTAACAGAGCAACACAGTTAGACTGCACTTTCAACGACGAAAACAATAACTACGAATCAACTACAATAAGGGTAAGCCTTGATGGAATCGATGACGGAAGTGACGCAGGTGCTATTACTTTTGTAGGTTTGAGCTCAGTGAACGCTGTCTATAATGCAGCATATTATCTTTTAAGAAGAAATAAATATCTGAAAAGGACTTTCAACTTTACTGCAGGTCGTGACGCTCTAGTCGCTGAAGTGGGTGACGTCGTAGGGATCCAGCTGGATGTTATGCAGTGGGGAGCTGGTGGCAGAATCTTAGGCGTGAATGGTAACAGGATTACTCTTGATAGAAATGTCACCCTTCAGTCAGGCACAACTTACTCTCTCAAAATAACCCATCCAGATGGAACTTTGGAAAAAAAGACACCCGATGAAACGTCTGGAACTTATGCAACTCTTACCTTTTCTCAGCATCCTTTCTCAACTCCGGTAACTCTTTATGACGTCTACAGCTTCGGCGTGATAAATGCTGAGACCAAACCTTTCAAGATAGAGTCCATAACTTCAGACTATAATCAGGTAGATTTTCAGATAGAATGTTCAGAATACAACGAAAATGTCTATGTAGAAGGTTCTGCGCCTGAAATAGACTACAGCCGTCTTAATGCGGGAATATCCGATTATACTGCTAAGACTAACGCTAACGGCGACATCGATTTAACGTGGAAAGCGACAGAGGGAACAGCTTACGTAAAAGTCTATGTAGGCAATACTTTTGCAGGTATCGGCGTTAACGGTTTCACTATCAACGGTGCTAATTCCACATCTAACATAAAGCTTATTCCTGTTAGTGATTCCGGCTATGATGGAACATCAATAGTAAGCGAAATTACCGCCAATATCGGCACTCCGTCTATGCCAGTAGCCCCGAATGTGGTTCCTTTTTCTACCGGCGTTGTGGCCATATTCGAACCTGTTCCAGAAAATGAATACATAAGTCAGCTTGTTATTTTCGAAGGTGGGGTTGAAATAGCGAGAGCTCCGGTCAGTGGTGCCACTGCAAGTGTTCAGATTAATCTTGGCGGTGGTGCTCATAACCTCGTTGCAAGTTACAGGAACATCAACAATAAACTTGGGACCGGCAGAAGCTTTACCGCAACACCTACATTGATTGATGCGCCTGACGTAGTAGCCGACTGGATTGTTTCAGGTGTTTTCGAAACTGCCGAAGGTGTAGGCGAAAATGTTAATGGTGTCCGTTTTAATTCCAACGGTATTCAGGGTTGGTATGACGGAAGCTGTCTTTTCGATTTGAACGCTCATGGATCATCAAGAATCGGCGGCTGGTATATCGGAAGCGATAAGCTTTACAGCAACAATATTGAAATCAATTCTTCTGGATACTTAAAGACTATTGATTTTGCTTCAGGACATAAGGGCTGGTATATCGGCAAAGACGGCGATGTAGAATTCCAGGATGCAACCATCAGAGGCACAATGACAAGTGTTAATTTCGTTAAAGACACTGTCTCAGCTGTCGGTGGAAGTCTGATGATTCTCAGTGCTGCGGAGGTCCAGAGTTTTACAAAAACCACTAGTGACGGTCAGAACATTCTTTGTGAAGACTGTATCGACCTTATTACAGAAGATAATGCCAATCTCATTACAGAGCAGTCAGGCACAAGTGCTTATTACAGTATAGTTATAGATGACGCTTCAACTTTTGCCGCTACCGATATTCTCAGAATAAGAGATACATTAGCTGTTCAAGACCTTTGGTTGGGAGTTGTTTCAAAATCCTCTAACACCTTGAATTGTGTAATGCTTTATGGTTCTGAGCTGGAACCTGAAACAGGAATGTGTATTGTTAACTATGGCAAACCTGGCAATGGTGGAATTCTTCTCAGAGGTAATGCGCCACTGATGGATATGTTCACCCATGATGGTCAGCCATGGGTGGGAACGGATTGCTGGGTTAGAATCGGTAATCTTAACGGAATCGGCGGCATTACCGATAACCGATATGGCTTGTTTATCGGTTCTGCTTCTAATCATTTCTTAAGATATGACGAACATAGCGGTAAGCTTTCAGTAAGAGGTGAGGTAGTAGTTACAGGTGGTGCAACCTATAACTCCATTCTTCAGGCTCAGTCTTCAGCAAATGAAGCTCTCGCCTTTAGAAATGCAGTAGCTAATACCGGCTATACATCAATCAAAGGTGGAAGCATAACCACAGGGGTAATTAAAAATGCTACTTACGTAGAACCTTCTGATCAGAAATTTTCTACTGGTTCTGGTTTCGATTTGGATAATGGCCATATTCACACACCCTATTTCTACAGTAATTCTAACGGTGCTGGTATTAAAGGTTATATCGAAGCTACCAGTGGTAAAATCGGCGGATTCTCTCTTGTAAGTGGTTTCTTAAGTTACGAAAGCACATCGTTAGGTCTTAGCGATGCAGTTATCAGACTTTATAACTCTACTGGCGATGCCTCCAGAGGTTTTGCTTCTGTAGATACTAAATATACTTTAGCTGGACCTCTGATTACCTATAATTATACGGACGGCTGGGTTTTCACCGCTTCTATGGACGGAAGTTTATTGGTTAGACTTACAAAATCTACTACAAGTAAGACTGCAGGAATCAGCAGCACTGGTTTAACCGCCATCGAAAGTGTATCAAACACTACTAAAAGAAGCATTACAGCAGATAATCAATTAGGTTTCGACTGGTATGATGCTACCGATTCTAACAATGTTAAAAGCCTTTCTCTAACAGCTAACGGTTTTTCATATAGCAACGGCAGCTTAAACTGCTATCTGTCTCCGACTGGCTTCCATCAATCCGGTGCAAACAGTCAATATGTAGATTTTTCTTTGAGCGGTAACAGCGGTTCAGGTATCACTTTTAACAAAGTCTACGCCTTCAATATCAACTGCAAGACAAGCGGTAAATATGTATCGGTAGATACCAATGGTAATATTTCTGCATCTGGAACAATTACTAGTTCTAGAGGAACCTGCCAGGGTTCTTCAGACGAAAACTTAAAAACCAATATTAAAGACGTTAATGTTCTGAATACTCTGAAGAATTTGAGGATTAAAAAGTGGAACTATAAAGACGATCTGGCAAATGCTCACATCGGACCTATGGCCAGAGATTTCAATGAAGCTTTTGATGTAAACGGCAGAAGCTCCAAACTCATCAGCTTCCATGATACAGCCGGCATAGCCTTGAGAGCTGTCCAGGAATTATCTGAAGAAGTTGATGATTTCAAACGTCAGTATCGCTTCTTAAAGAAATTGATTATGGATAAAGGCTTGGTTACTGAACTGGATATTGAAACAGCAAAGATTATCTCAAGGGAAAGGGACAATCTGGCCAGACAGATTCAAAATAAATTAAGCGCCTAAACCTTGTACAATTCAAGATTTTGTACTAGAATTAAAAATAAAAGGGAGATTTTATGAAATATAACGAACTTAATAAAGACGTAAAGCCTGAATATGTCAACACGTTCAGACTTTACCCCTCAGAATCTGAAATCGTCATCGATTTCGCCGCTATCGACAATGCATCGACAAAGCTCAAAGCAGAATCAGACGGCAGAGAAAAACCTGAAGAAATCATCATCGAAACGAAAGCAAGGCTTGTAATGCCTCACGCTTTAATGGCTCAGCTCTATCAGGTCTTGAATAAGATGATACCAGAACAGAAGGAGGCAGAACCCAATGACGGCAAAGAAAATATCGGCGCTGACAGCGGCGACAGAAGCGCAGATTTATAACGATATAGTTCTTCCTATAGTCAGTGGTGGCAACACTTTAAAGGCAGCTGCCAGAAGCGCCTTGTTCTGGGCTCTCGTTCCTGATGGTGCAGCGGTTCATAATTGTATCTACAGAGGAAAAGACATTACCGCGGACCATACCAGCGGTGCTATGTCTACTAATATTGCCAACGGCACTTTCCGCAATATCTTCATCGGCGATTATATCACGATGAAAGACCCTCTTGATACTACAAAGAACATGAGATGGAGGGTTGCACATCTTGACTACTATCTGCACGCAGGCAGCACTGAAACTACAGCACATCATGTAGTCCTTGTGGCTGAAGATTGTTCTGCAACGACTGCAAAGATGAACGATTCAAACACTACAGGCGTAACCTCGTGGACTAAAGGTGCTTATCTCGGTTCAAAGATGTGGAATGAAACTATCCCTACAATCAACGCCAACATAAAATCAACTTTCGGCGCTGCGCATGTTCTTTCACATCAGACATTATTGTCAAACGCCATGACAGCGGCAACAGCGTCAAAGGCCGGAGCGGGTTTCGTGGGTGCATCAACCGGATGGGAATGGATTGCTACCGAAGCAAACCTTATGAGTGAAGAACAGGTCTACGGGGCTAGTGTTTGCGAATCTTCGTTCTATGATACAGGCGTGGATAACAGACAGTTAGCACTGTTTGCTATGGATCCCGATAAGTTTATAGCAGGAAAAGGGTTGAACGGCGCAAGACAATATTATTGGCTGAGAGTAGTCGCTTCTTCGGCGCATTTCGCTGGTGTCGGCAACCATGGTGGTGCTACCTATGGCAGCGCTAGCTACTCTCATGGCGTTCGCCCGCTTTTCTGTTATATCTGAAAATCCCGCCCGCTTTGCGGGCGGCAAAAAGGTAAAAAATGTCAACAGTTCTAAAACGTAAGAGAGGCTTGAGCGATATGGAGTTCTACGCCAATGCCGTCAAGCTCAGACACGCTATTACAACTCTGCTTCTAAGGGATTTCGGAATTAAGGATAAGGTAAGGAATATAGACTATTTTGCCAAGTGTGAACGCATGACAGAGGGAGATACGAAAACTCTCATAAGTCTTATGGATAAATACAATATCCATAGAATCACTGACGAATACCCTTTATGGCTGGTCGACAGATTCAGAAGCTCACTGATGGAAATATGCAGAAGTCTTGTTATGAATATCACTGCCGCCAATACCATCTATCCGATGTCCGAGCCGGAGTATTACGACCGCAGACACTTGCAGACAGCGGCAATATGCGACTGTCAGAAATTACTGCAGGAAATGCAGTATATAATAAGTATAGTGCCTGTAAATGCAGAAAAGTATATGCCTTACGTTGAGATGATTGATTTTGAAATAGCCCTTTTAACCGGATGGAGAAAGTCAGACAACAGACTTCTGAAGGGAATAAGGGCAAAAGCTGCAGTTTGTTAGTCGCTTCATCGACGAATTTCGCTAATGTCAACAACAATGGTAATGCTAACTATAACAACGCTAGCAACTCTAATGGCGTTCGCCCGATTTTCCAAAGTCACCCTAAGTGTAGGGTTATCCGAGGTGACGTTTTGAGAAAAGGAAGCTGCAACTTTCCGAAAGGTAGATAAACATTCCGACGTGCGGCAGATACGTCTACCGCACTACCGCGGAGTATATAAAAATGAACATAGTAGCCGATGCTAACAACTTAATCGAAGCCTATCATAATTCCGCAAAGAGCGGAAGCTGGAAGTCCTCAGTCCAGAAATACGGCATAAACTTGTTAAGAAACGTGTATCAGACAAGAAAAGCACTTCTAGACGGTAAATATACATTGAAGCCTTGTAATGTGTTCACTTTGTCCGAAAGGGGTAAAAAAAGACTGATACGCTCTATCCATATTTCAGACAGAGTTGTTCAGAGATGCCTGTGCGATAATGTTCTGCTTCCATCGCTTCAGAAATACCTTATATACGATAACGGCGCCTCGCTTAAAGACAAAGGCGTGAATTTCACCAGACAAAGAATTGTTACACATCTGGCCAGATACTATAAAAAATATGGCAGAGATGGTTATATACTTCAGATAGATTTTTCAAAGTTTTTCGATAATATCCCTCATGACATTATTCTAAATATGTTCTACAGACATATCAAAGACGATGGACTTCGTGATCTTATAGCAAAAATAATCAGAACTTTCAGAATTGATATTTCAGATTATCCTGAAGACTATTTCAACAACAAACCTTTTGACGCACTTGCACATCAATCCCACTGGTCCGAAAAAGGTTTAAGTTTTCTAAACCGCTCAATGGGTATCGGATCACAGATCTCTCAGATTGGCGGTATCTTTTATTTATCGCCTATTGATAATTACTGTAAGATAGTAAAGGGCTGCCGTTTTTACGGTCGATATATGGACGACATTTATATTATTCACCCTGACAAAAATTTTCTTAAAAGTTTACTTGTTGAAATCAGAAAGCTTGCTGAAGACATCGGCGCTTTCATCAATCAGAAGAAAACTCAGATTGTTAAACTGTCCCATGGTTTTACATTTTTAAAGATTAAGCATTTTATCACTCCAAAGGGCAGAATCGCCAGAACCTTATCAAGATGTAACATTGTCAGAGAACGAAGAAAGCTGAAGAAATTCAGACGTTTTTTAGATTCTGGCCAAATGACTATGCCCGATATTCAGAATCAGTATAACGCCTGGCGCGGTGGTAACCGCAGATTCAACAGTTACACAACCCTGAAGAGTTTTGACGGACTCTTCAATAAGCTATTCAAAAAGGAGGTCAGAAAATGACTAGAGAAGAGAAAGAACAGGAAATAAGAAATCTCACTTCAGAACTTGCTTCTACAGTTTCGCCAGTCGGTGACTGGAAAGTCGCCAAGTGCTACGAATACCAGTTAGCAGGGCTTGAACCGCCTTACGATATAAACGAGCTGCATTCTCAACGCGATGCTATCCGTCATCGAATTAACGAACTGCAGCACGAACTAGAGGAAGAAGCAGAAATTCCGGAGGAATAAAAAATGCAGGCGTTTGACAGTTGTCCGAATTGCCGAGACCACGAAAATCGAATTAAATCATTGGAGCACAATATGGAAGAAGTAAAAGCAGACATCAAGAAACAGAGTGTTACCGTCGCCTACATATCGCTTGCAGGCGTTATCATCACTGCGATGACAAGCTTCGCTGGAGTAGTCTTCACCGCCTTCCTTAAATCAAAAGGGGTTTTCTAATGGTGACTATGAATTTGAAAACAGGCGAAATCAGAATCAACGGCAGAACCGTTGAACAGATAGTAGCTGAAGCCTTAAAAAATGAAGGAAGATAGAAGACTGCCCGATGATGGTGTCTGCCGCTACTGCGGCGGGACACTATGGAGGCTTGATAAAGACTTGTGGAAATGTGGCCACTGCTTAAGGACCTACACACTAAAGGGGGAAACACATGACAACAATGCAGGCAAAAGACTGGGAAGCAATCGAATTCTTCAGACCTGAAGAGTTCAATCATCCCGAAAAGATGGAATACCATTTCATTAACAGACTTGATATGTTCAGAAAAATGATAGACAAACCTATTATCATTCACAGTTCATACCGAGAAGGTGATCCGCGATACCATGGAAAAGGTGAAGCTGTAGACATTCACATTAAAGGGATTAGTCTGTTATGCGCCTACGCCTTGGCTAATGAATCAGGCTTGTTTGGCGGTATCGGCGTATATCCGAAATGGAATAATCCAGGATTACATTTAGATATGAGACCTGAAAGGGCTAGATGGGGTTGCTGGACTCCGACGGATCCAAAGAAGAAAAATATCTACGTTCCCTTAGATTCAGCATTTTTAGAAAGGATTGACAACAATGTTCAGGGATAAGGATGGTCACGTTTCATCAACAAAAGTAATGTCGTTCGTCGGTTTTTTCGCCTTCTTGATAACCAGCTGCTTCGTCTTGTGGCTTCACCCTGAAAAGTTCAACTTTGAACTCTATGCAATTCTGACCGGTGGTGGTGCTGTCGGTTCAAGGATTCTGGACAAATGGTTGAATATTCACAGTGAGGCTAAGAAATGAAATGGACCAGATTCTTCTATATTTTCCTTTTATCATTATTTTCCTTATTGTCCTCATCTGCTTATGCAGATTACATCTTGACCAACGAACAGATGAACGAATTGAAGCTGAATCTGAAAATCTTGAAAGACTCTCAGAACGAGCAAAGTCTGAAGCTTCAGAAAGCTCAGAGCGAGCTGGAGAAATCAAAGATGGAATTAGCGCAGTCTCTGAAAATATCGATGCAGCTAGAAGACAAATCCAATCAGCTTCAGAAGAAATTGCTGGAGCACGAGAAAACCATAGAACAGCAGCAGAAGCAGTTTCAAGAATTGAAGAAATCCTCAACCAGGCTAAAGAGATCTAGAAATTTCTGGAGGGGTTTGTCGCTGATCAGCGTGATTGCATTTTTATTAAAATAATTTTAAAAACTGTCAGATTTTACATATTGTCGTGGCTATATTATAGTTATTTTATCTGATTAGCGTTCTAAAATGAAAAAGGCACCTTGATAGGTGCCTTCTTTGTCACTCTTCGATTTTAACTTTGTGCTTATGATATTTACACAATACATAACCGTCTTCAGTTAATTCATATTCATCTTTGTTGGTTTCAGGACAACAACTACTAAAACTATTTAAATAATTCCCTTCGATAAGAGCTTTATTATCATAAGTCTTCATCGGTTCTTTATGGTCCATGTTATACATTTGTATTGCACCTGCGATGACTCTCAGATTTGATTTGCAGTTCATCTCTTTACAATATCGGACTTTTTCAGGGTCAGGCTTGAAGCCCTTTGGGAATTGAATAACTATAGTCTGAGTGGAAGTAGCAACACCAGCTCCACATTCTGAACAGAATTTTGCATCTGGTTTCGGTAAAGGTTTGCCACATTCAGAACAGAACTTGGCGGCAAATGAAATTGAACAGACTAAGCAGAAGAATAAAACAAGGAATTTCTTCAGATCCGATTTTTTAATTATTACAGCATTTTTGTCAGCGAATTCTAATTTTTTGTTCGGATCAGCGCGATGAACGTAAATAATATCTTCCTTTTTGATTTCAACATTCGGCATTTTGTCGATATAAGGTGCATTTTCGAACATATTCTATCCCCTTTCGTAATTGCCATATATCTGAATAATACATTGGCATATACAATATTTTACCTGATTCTACTTTCGGTGACAACATACTTCCTGTAATCGGGTATCTAAGCGTATCAGCAACGACTATATACCCTGCACAGCCTAAAAGGCTTAACTGGATATGTGCCATAAGACCGGCGATAAACGAAATATCCTGGCCAACAAAAAAGGCTCTGTCCGAGCCGATTTTCTTATCAAGTAATTCATTCCTGGCGGCAATCAACAAGCACCCCGAACCACAGGTTGGGTCGTTGATTGAAATATAATCCTTTTCCTTACAATCAAAAGCATTCATTTTTGCCATAGCTGCGCCAAGACTGTAAGGCGTGAAAAACTGACCGTGCCAGTGTGAATTGAGTTCCAGCTGCATAAACAACGTCCCTAAAAAATCCTGCTCTGGATTTTTATCCAGAGCAGACACTGTAATTGCGAACAGTTTTGAGAAATCCTCAACCCTATGTTTTTGCATTATTTCCTTGAAGCGCTTTTCACGCTCTTCAGAATAGACGACCTGACTTATCGTTATTGAGACGGCTTCACAGAAATCATTCCACAGCTGCCATCTCGTATCACCGTCAAGTATCCCCAGAAACACCTTTGTGAACTCTTTCAGCATAAACTATCTCCGAAATAAGCTTTATGATTTTTTCCTTAAGGTCTTCAAGACTGCCGTTATTATCGATACGATAATCCTCCATCCCGTTTCTAAGAATTTCGTTTATAGTGTTGAGTTCTTCACTGTTAGCCGGCACAGCTGAAGGCCTTGAAACATAGATCACAACACCTTTGTTTTCGTGAATCCATTCGACTTCGTTCGGGTATCTGACATCAGAGATTATCGTTTTAGATGAAACAGGCAGCGAGCTCTTGTCCTCGAGTTTCTTAATCCAGTAATCCGGCTGCAGCTTTCTTCTGAATTTTCCCCAGAACACAAGGAAATCGCGATATTTAACTTTGTCTTCTGTCTCAAAAAGGTTTGGAAAATCATCGTCGACCATCGAAAGCATCAGACTGCATTCATATTTAAGCCGATGGGCGAAAGATGATCTTGAATAACCAGGAAGCATTTCTTTGGCTATATCCGCACAAGTATCTTTGCCAGCTCTCGCAAAACCAGAAAACCCTATGATGTTCGGTAGATTCTGTTTGAATTTCGTATTTTTACCCTCGCATTCGCATTCACCTAAATAGGCCATCGCTCTATCTACTGGCATAAAAGTGACTACGCACATATTATTGATGTTACAACTGCAATCCTTGCATTGATTATTCAAGATGTCACCTCATCGCATAAAGGGCATTACTATAGCCCTCAGAACTTCTTCATTAGTAACGTCTTCATATTCATAGACTAAAACGGGATGGTCTTTTCTGTATTCATAGATGACGATTCTGTCTAAATCGAAATATTTGAGATGGTTATAGGCTATCTCGGTCTTTTTACCTTCAAAATCTGTAAAAACACAGAGCTTTTCTAGCCCTTGCGGCTGTTCGATGTGAGAATATTTTATTATTTCGGATCTGCCTCTATCTGCCAGGCAAGCATCTACTACTTTTCTTGACGGTCTTCTGAGCTCCATCTTGGAAAAATCCAATAAGAACTTCTTTGCTTCAACAAAATACAAAGCTTTGTTATTTGTTATTGTCACAAACCCGTTTTCTTCATAATCCGTCATATTCCAGACAGTATATTCACCTTGTCTTAACCAGTCCCTAAGAACGTCTCTCAATAATTCGAAAATTTTCATTTTCTGCCTCCTTCAATTTTCTTCAGAATGGCTTTAAGCCATCTGTAAAAGAACTCGTCCCTGTCTTCGACAAGGGCGAGCTCTTCAGAATCCTTATGCTGCGGTTTCTCTGAGATTGTTATAGATCTCATATAACGTGTCAACTCTTGCCTTTAACTGCAGCTGTTCTTTTTCACTCTTTGCGAGTGCTTCTTCAGAAGCTTTTATTTTTGCTTCGATATCGCTTTTTAAACTATCCATTTTCTCAAATGCCTTTCTATGATTAATCTGTCTGTCGTGATTGCGCTGGGCTTTCAATGTGTTACTGCATTCGGGGCAGTATTTAGAACCTATCCCTTTTGCCTTGAATTCCTTGTTGCAAATCTGACAGACGAACTTTGTCCTTTCCAACTGCTCTTTAATCTTTTCCCTCTGAAAAGCTTTGTATTCTTCGCTTGCTCTGTCGAATACTTCAGTTTTATGTTCGTCTGGGTGGTTGTGCCAAATCTGATTGCAGCGTTTACTGCAGAAAACAACATTGTTTTTGTTCTTAGGTGTGAATTCCTTGCCACAATTCTTACAAGTAGCAGTAGGAAGAGGTTTTTCCTGCTGTTTTTTAAGATTGGCGTGATACTGGTATCTGCATTCGTCACAACAGAATTTTCTAACCCTTTTGGTCTTCTGCACTATCGGCTCACCACATCCAAGACATTTCTTCAACTCTTTAACAGGTTGGTTTGACGGTCTACCCGGTTTGTGGTTCTTCAGGATCTCTTTATCCTTATCAGCGTTCTTGTGGTCGTCCTCACAGGATAAAGAGCAGAAGACCTTACTTGAATCACGTGTCAGAAATTCTTTGTTACAATGTGGACAAATCTTCTTAGTTATTGAGTTCATATGCATCCTTTCTGAAAAAGCAAACCTTTGAGGCTTGCACGTATAAAGATTCTTCCTATATCTTCAAGGTCTTCATCTCTCAACACCTGCATCAAAATAAGTTGATGCAGTTTCTCGCTGATCATTCTAGCCTTGGCTAATGTCATAGAGTCCATTATTTCACCTGCTCTTTCCAAAACCTGATTCTCACTGGTATTGCGGGCTTGACATCGTCCGTATCTTTTCCGAAATAAGAAGCATAGCGTTGTGCTATTGATTCTTTATAGATTTGCGGATACAAATACCAGATATCCTTATCTGCATAAGTGTCTGAATATTGCCAACCACCGAAAGCAGTGAAGCCCATATCATTATTAGAAGCCTGGTCTAAAAATTCTTGCCAGTTCCACCAATGAAAATCTTCTGTGAAAGCTTCTTCCCCTGTTCCAAATTTTACTGTGAAAATCCCATCATTGATGTTGAATTCCACCCAACCGCCTTGCTTTGCAAAGTAACACCCTGGCAGAGCTATTATATCTTTGTCATTTACAGTTTCATTTGCTGCTAAATCTTCCCATTCTCCATTGAAAATCAGATAAGGAGTATGTATAGAGGAAGTTTCAACCCATTCTTTAACTTCATAAGGCATGAACTTAAACGCCACACCTTTGGTTTTATTTTCTTTGAGATACTCAACAATTTCCTGTTCTTTCATTTAACCTGCTCCAGTTGCTGTTTAGGTTCCGGTCCCTTCTTAGTGGAAGTAATAGACAAACTGCCTACAATAATGACTATGAGAATAATCATAAACAACAGCAGATGAGTTTTGTCCGCATTTTCCGATCTGTTTTCAAT